>Ga0209208_10004677_pt1 | contig 19316 bp, 10 predicted proteins | sample S1TSphfallax_3_FD_187694 | JGI IMG/M metagenome (GOLD analysis project Ga0209208, IMG submission 187694) | Host-associated microbial communities from peat moss isolated from Minnesota, USA - S1T2_Fd - Sphagnum fallax MG (SPAdes) (version 2) | ecosystem: Host-associated > Plants > Peat moss >... | reverse complement strand
TAATCTTTTTAAAAAGAAAAAACCAAAAAAATAAATAAATAAATAAAAACAAAAAAAATGAAGATAGACAAAATAAGAATAGAAAAAATAAAAACATGAAACAAATAAAAAACTATAAAAAAGGAATGGAAACAAATGAAATAAGGAAAGGGAAATACAATAAAATAATTTTAAAAGAAAAAAATGAAAAAAATGAAAAAACCAAATAAAGAGTAAAAAATAAGAAAAACCCTACTTGAAAAAAAATGAGGTGTGTCTTCTTTCTCCAAACTTCAAACTTGCATCCAAACAAATATATATATATAACAATAATAAAAATAGAAAATACATAAAAATAAAAATAAAAAAGTTAAAAGTTTCTAAAACATGAACCAAGGTGGTCGAAGGTCACGGGCACCCACTAGTTGAAATGGAGGATAAAGATATGGGATAAATTTTTAATCGCAATTTTGTTGCATATTAATTTGCAATTCAATTTTTTATCCCATATTTTTTGTTCTTTTTTTTCATGTTGTAAATTATATATGCTAATCCTCCCACCTCACATAACTTTTCCACATAATAATTATTTTAAGTATCAATTGTTATTTTAATGTAAAAACTGATATTTAAAATCTAGCAAAAAAATTTGAAGATAAAATTTGACATTTCACTTCTGAAAATTAGTATATCAAATCTGAATTTTTAAAATTTGAATATGAATTTGAAAAAAATTAATTCTGAAAATTGATATTTCAATTTTGAAATTTGTTATTTGAATACGAAACTTCATATTTCATTTCTGCATATTCTTCTTTGAATTTGGAAATTGATATTTCAATCCTACTTTTTTAAATTTGAATATGAAATTTGATATTTGAATTTCGAAAATTATTTTTGCAACTCAAAAGTGATATTTCAATCCAAAAATTGTTTTTTCCTTGTGAAAATTGATATTTCACTTCAAAAAATTATTATTTGAATCTCAAAATTGATATTTCAAATCTAAAAAATATTATTTCAATTCGAAAATTCATATTTGAAATCTTCTCTGCTTTCCTATTCAAAACATGATATTTCAATCTCAAAATTGATACTTGAATTCTTAAAAAATTGACTTCTGAAAATGTTTATTTGAATCTGAAAAATCATATTTAAATCCCAAAAATTGTTATTTGAATATGAAATTTGATATTTTAATTCTGAAAATTGTTAGTTACAACTGAAAAGTGATATTTCAATTCCAAGAGTTGTTATTTGATTTTCGAAATTCATATTTAAATTCTGAAAATCATTACTTGAATTTAAATTTTGTAATCTAAATATTCAAACAATTATTTGAATTTCAAAATTGATATTTGAATTTTGAACATATTTATTTTAATTGAAAATTTGATATTTCAAATTTGAAAATCATTATTTGAATCTGAAAATTGATATATCAATTCTGAGAATTTTAAGTTTGATTCGAATATTGTTATTTGAATTCAAAAATGGTTATTTGAATTCTAAAAAAATTAGTTGAATTCAAAAAGTTTTATTTGAATTTGAACTTGATATTTCCATTCTGATTTTTTAAAAATCGAAATATGGAGTAATTTTCATATTTGAATAACAATTCTCTGATTTAAAATATCAATTTCTATATCTAAATAGTAGAATTTCCATAATTCAAATATGAATTTTCAGGTTTAATGAACCAAATTTGAATCTTAAAAAAAATCATAATTGAAATTTCAATTTTCAGGTGCAAATATAAATTTTTAATTCAAAAATTAAAAATTCAAATTCAAATTCAAATTTTCATATTTAAATACCAATTTTTTAATTTAAATATTATTTTTCAGAAGTTAGATTAAAAATTTTAGATTCGTAAATAATCAAATATTTCATATAGTAATTTACATAATTGAAAATCAGTTTTTTACAATGGAATAATAATTTTCAAATTTGAAATATGAACTTTCATATTCAAATTAAAATATTTAAAATGAAAGTATAAATGTCCTATTTCAAAATAACAAATTTGAAAATTGAAATAAAAAATTTATTTCAGGTTCATGTAATATGGTTGAAATTCCAATTGTAGTTTTTTTTTAAATGGGTGTAATGGGTATAATGGCATATTCCATTGCATCTCACATTGTGATCATTATATTTATTTTGTCATGAAACAAGAGTGTCACAATAGATTTGTTATGTCAAGGACAAAGAAACTTGAGAAGGTTATTGAGAATATCAAAACCAAAACAAAAAAAAAAAAAAATTTGAAAAATAATATCGTCAAATGGCAAAAATTCACCACAAAAACCACATTTGATAAAACCCTTAATATTTTCAATGTATATAATTAATCTACCCATAATTAATGTATAATGTACTCCTAATAAACTCTTTAAATATACCCTTAATGTAACTCTAATATACTATAAAAATGCACCCCAAATTTAGTTATAATATGCCCTAATGTACATCAAAGGGTTATGTATGTGGCATATGGTTGTGACTAATTTTGATCCCAAGTGCAACTAATGGAACATATGATCTAGCTATTTTTGGATGAAAACAATCTCCAAAATTGTCCAAATGAAAAGATGAATATGTCAATAGTCACATGGTAATCGCAATAGTGTCACAATTCACCATATAAAGTGTGAACATTGATAATCAGCTACAAAAAAAAATCAAATATAGTTGCAACCAACACATAGTTGCATGTAGTCACAAAAAGAATGGTTGCATATTACAATATTTCTTCTAGTGTCACCATGTTATCAATTTCATTCACGTGAAATTATTGTGAAGTAGGCATTATTGTGAAGAGTATCTCATATGTTGTATTTTACTTGCGTTAATTGTCCACAATAAACTCCCATTTTTTTTCAATTAAATGATATTTGCATACAAGCATTGTGAATAAGGACATTAGCATACATTGTGTTATTGATGGTCATTTACATGGATGTGATTATCAATAGTGTTCAATATACTCGTTAGTTTGTTCTATGTTTTTAAAAATGTTGGGTTTCCTTTTTTGCTAACAAATTTCTATCTGAAATATGTTTGACCTTATTACATTGCCATCCCACAATTGTATTGAAATTGACCTAAACTTCAAATAGGCGGAACTTTTCCACACTTTAAAAGATATTTACATATCCTTTAGTTTATGTTTGATTTATGTTACTTATCTATGAACATTTTTTTGCAAAGCCATTAGCAAAGATTTATGGCATATCCATTTGAACTTACTCTCTTAGTTTCACAACACGAATATTAGTAGATGCCCATATGACCACTTGGAGTTGTTAAGAAATTCAAGGTTTTTCTTCTTAAAGGTTGTTTGGCCTACTTGATTTGCAATTGGTGTAAACATGTGTAGTCATGCATGCCTAGTGTGGAACTACTAATATGTGGTTAACTATTATGCACACAAGTTGACAATTGAATTTGGAGGTCTTTGTGGTGAAGGTGATAATTGAACCTTGAAAAGAGGGGATGAACAAAAGTTTGTGAATGATTCTACAAACATGTGCATCAAAATGTTTATTATCTATCAATGGAAAGGACTTGAATGGAATTTGATGAATTTGTTGTTTTTATGGAGAGATACTAACTAATTTTCCGCACATTTTATGTGTAAGTTGTATGCCCAATCGCATATGTGCATCCAAAGGATTGAATAGGTTCAAAGGTTATGGTGTTGAAATGAGGTGGAATTCACTATTTCAAAAAGGAAAATAGGTTGTTAGCAATGTAGACCCAATGCAATCCAAAAAGGGATTCTTTGATAAGAGGCAATAGGTTTAGTGGTCATTCATAAAGAATACAATCAAACCCTCCTAGTCCATTGGATTTCAACATATGACATTTACTCTAAACAAGGTGGGTATAATAATTTTGGGCAAGCAGGAAATGGTTATGTTTCTTTCTAATATAGTGGAAACAAAATTTGTCCTCCTTGATTTTGATGCTGACAAATCTTTACATGCTTCCTTTTTGTGCAATCTTGAACCTTACAATGATGTTGTTATATTGAAAAGTCACAACTTTATTGATTGGATATTGTGTTAATACATGGTTTTAAACACAATTATTTCATGAACAAAATTTTAAATGGCAACAAATTTGGTGATTAGTTTCCAAGAGATGTTGAGTTGTTCCTTTGTATGGTTAGCATCATGTGCACATATTGAAGTCAATGGTTGCACATGTTGTGCCAAAAAAAATTTAAAAACAACATTGCAATTTCATTTTTTTTTATAAAGGGGGGAGGATTAGCGTTATATGTCATTCCTTTTCTAGTGTATTCCTTTAAATGAAATGGAATGAAGTAGGCATGATTAAAAGGGAAGCATAACTTGGCATCATGGAATATTAAATAAGAACTCACATTTTTTTGTCACAACAATGGATACCTATTTATGGTTATGAAAATGATTTTTTTGTGGATACATTTGCATGTTATGTATCATGTTTGGTATGTTTTATAATAACATTTAACATTTCCTATTGACTAATGAAAACATGCTCTCTTTCAAGGTGGCTCTCACATATTTAGACTTTCACAAATACCTATAATAATTAATTATATCAATTGTCCAATAAATATATTTTTCGCACATTCAAGTTCAAGACCTTCAATGTTTTGGTTTGCAAATGACAAAAGCCATGACTAAGCCTGAGGCCCAAGATATTGGTGGCACTACTAAGTATAGTAATAGCATTGACCTTTTCAGTCATAATCACAATGTTCATGTTTCACTTAATATTATACTTGTCTTGTAACAAACATAAAGGTTTTGGTAAGCAACATCATCAAAAATTTATCCTTGATGTAAATTTTGAGTTATGTCTAAAGGTAGATGCACAATCAAATGGCTCACTTTTGTGACAAAACATTTTTTTTTCATGGGTACTTTTTATTCAAACGCATGTGGTGATTAATATATCCTTAGAGATCTATTAATTGGGACTTGGATCTAGATTTACAACTTCATTATGAAAATAACTATGTGGTTATTTGTTGATAAAAAAATGCATTTGCTAGTAGTAATGGACTTTTGAAGTCGAAAAATATGGATTGGTCATTTGATTGGAACATCACAAAATGAAAATTTTTATATTGATTCACATTCCAAATTTGTTATTGGGATTCAATATATGATGAAATACAAAATGATAAACTCATATCAATAATCTTTTCTTTGAATAGTTAGGGACTTTTGAATGATTCAAATTTGACCATATTTTCATAAGTCCATATGAGTTGCAATTTTTGTTTGTTTTTCAAATTTTAAACCCCAAAAAATATGTTTTTGAAAGCTTTACATGGGTCATCATTCATATGGACTTTGTGAGTTTTCCTTTTAGGACTTCCAAGTTAAAAAATAACATCAGCACAACTTTAAGTGTTGAATATGTCAAAACCACGTCTCCAACACCTTTAGATATAGCTTCGGCTCCTACAAAATCTTTCAATTCCATATTTGCATGAACTACATCCATGATTTGAGTTGCTCCAAAATCTTTTAAAATGGGTGACCTTACAAAAGATGGCACCTTCTTTGAAGTTATAACATCACTAATAATCATTCTTTCATTTGCCTCTACAAGCAAATGAGAGATAATTATGCCCCTTTTAGGTTGTATAGAACCCACATTGCATTTTGACCTATGAGCTTCCTTCGAAAGATGATTTGTGTTTGCTCCTTCCTCAAGGGACAATATTGCAAAATCTGGAAGCACAATAACTTCAAGGATCTCTTAGAGAGAATCTGGTTTTTTTATCATGGATACTAAAAAGGGGATGAAAAACTCCAACATTAGCTTCAACCATGGCATCAAATGGAAGTTTTGCAAATTTTCAATTGCTATTGTTAATGAATCTCCCCTTGTAATAGATGTTAAAAACTCCCCCCACAATTTTTGTTTTTATCATAGTGGGCACTTATTCTAAAATGCAGGGAAAGAAATTTTGAACTTGAATATTCTAAGCATCTAGTTGCCAATTTTCAAACATATTAATCTCATGAATATGTTTCACCTCATGCCTTGGAACCCTTCAATCAAAGCATTCTAAATCCTTGTGAGTTTCCCCCCCCCCCCATATTCATGTCATTTGGAGGTTCAACAATATATGCAAAGAGTAATCATACATAGTGTCCCAACTAGATGCAGATTATTGTGTACTCATTCCATGTTAGGTGTGGGTTAGGTCCATTGAGCACACATGATGTCCCTCCCTCAGCACAACCCCATCAAGTAAGGTCAAAATTATAGCAAGAAATCGGCCATCTAAGTTCATATCATGAGAACTTTGTCTAAATGTTGCCTTAGTCACTACAATTGCAACTTGCAAGATGTTCATCATCATGTAGGTTGTGGGTGCCCCCCACTACCAACATTTTTTTACTAGGCCACAACATTTTTTTCCTTCACAAAAACATTACAAATTACAAATTGCAACACACACAAGAAAAATAGGCTTTTTGTTTGCCTTCAATTTTTATCTTATCAAAAAGGTTAAAACTTTGAGTGACACTTCACTACTCTTGAAATTTAACTATCAAAACAAAGTAAGACTTGATCCTTTATGTTCTCCATGTTGATGCTAAAGTTTCTCCTAGGGATGAAAGGACTATACTATAAATGTTTAGGTCAAACTAACATTGTGTTACATCCAAAGCCTCAAATCTACCATGAAAAGAAGGTCAAATATGAAGATGTAATTTTAAGCCAATTTTTTCATCATACATCTAGACAAGTGAACTTACTCAAATTTAGTGCACCTTCTTATGTAAGATGTAAGGGCAATAATATAGATATTGAAAAATACCCCAAATATTGAGTAATCATACATCACCTCAAAATGCATTGTGTTTCTTGATTATCGTTAAAACATATGTGTTAACGTGTAATACTACTAATGCACACAACATCACAAGCACAATGTCACAACATCACAACATAGAAAAATGTACCATATTAGTGTCTCCCTTGTGGATGTTGAAATCATTTAATGTGTAGTACTGATGTTTAGTAAATTTTACAAGGATTTATTTGACAAGTAGGTTTCAGAATTGATAGTGCAAGTTTAAAACTTGGGTTTTTGAGAGAAATCAAATATTAGCTTTGTGGTGCCTCCCTACAATGTAGTTACAAAGAAGATTACACATAGGTTTTAAAAATGAGATATCAAATGCAAGTAGGTGAGATCTAGAAACATAGATAAGAGAATGAAAAGTAAGGTGTGGGATAGAGGCTCTTGCATAGATGTTAGTTTACTCTTTGTAATCTCCTATAATGTCATATTTGAGAGTTTGTTTTTAGCTATGTACATTGTGTTTGCTTGTTTTGAATTTGTAAACATGTTTTGTAATTTTTCCATTATCTTCGAATGTGTCATCTATGTGGTTATGTTTTAAATCCAATGAGGATCCTATTAGTGTAATTAGGGTTATAAAATATTAACCAATGTAACTAGTTGTAAGGTAATTGACAACAATTATAAAGTGAATCAACTTCGCATTTTCAAGATTCAACTTTTCATGATTTTTTTTTAATACCTCAATTTTTTTTTTATCTACACAACTTTCACTTTGAAAATGATCATGAATTTTTAAATTCATGATCAAAAAATTAAAAGTTTAGGGTTTCAATTTAACTTTATGGGTTTTTAAATAAAATTGGTTATTAAATTGGTAAACCTTCACCTACTTGACTGTTATTCTCACCTTTTTATCACATAACAAATTTTGTTGAAAAAAATTAAAGATGAAAGTCACATTTCCCATTTATTTGTATATGAAAATGATAATATCATCACTTTTTACACAATTATTTCTCATGGTAAATGACTTTTAATATGACACACAACCTTCCTTACCATTACTTTTACCACTTTCTCACATACTATATTTTTGGAAAATGATTGAACATTAATTCACTTTTCCCATTTCTCCTTTTTTAACATTTGGTTTAATAACATCATCACATGTCATTTCATTTGTTTTAAGTTTATAAACCATGTACCACAGTCAACTTTGCTCAAAATTGATAAGATTTTATTTTATTTTTGGCAACATGATTTAATAATCTCTAGAGTTAGATTTAGCAAAAAGTCATTAGCCCCATGGGTCATTAGAATACAAAAACCTTTATAGGTTTGATGTTTGCATTATTTTTAACACCAATGTATATAAAACTTAATAATTGACCAAACACAAATTTGTCCCCTTATATGCAACAAGGACTACAACATTATTAGTTATGATACTAGAATGATTGGGCTATAACAACAAGGAAAATATTTGGGTCCCAAAATCCTAAGCCCAAAGATGAAAAAATGTTGTCATGGTTTTTAAAATTTAAAAACAACCAAAAACCCCAAGACAACAAGAAGACAATTGGAACCATACCCAATATGTCATGGAAAAAAGGATAAAATAACTACTGAGATTTTGAAATATAGTAACTTCAAGGAAAAAACTTCTATTTCAAATTTATAAAAAAAAAAAAACCTTTACATCTAAGGCACAACGACACAAATGACAATTTCAAAAACAATGGAAAAGAATACAATGAAGGTGCATAAACTCCAAACAAACAAACACAAGGTGCAACACATATGAAACAAATGCAATGCTAATCACACCCTAGATGTTTTTCTTCATTTTTTTCCTCTCTTTTTAGATTTCACCTATTTGCATTTCCCCATGATTGATAGGAATGTTATTTCATGAATGTGTGAACATGAACATAAAAGAATATTCGAAAACGTATTTTCCACATGTCATTCGAAAATTCCTTGATAGATCCATCCAGCATGGTAAAATATTCTTTGACAAAGTCATATGTGACAAAATATTTTCGGACACAATCCTACATGGCAAAATATTCTCTAACAAGAAAGAATATTGTGAGGCCTACTTTTCAAACAATGAGTTAATCTACCATATGGACACCCAATAGTAGGGGTTATGATAAATCAAATATGAGTGCACAATTTTATGAAGGTTTGTGCCCCATATGTTGAAACACATAAAAAGTTTTTGGTGGAACACTTAACAAATTCCCCCCCCTTGAGTTTCAAAGGATGCATATATAGTAGCCATTCAATCCTTGGAACTCCAAAGGATGCATAGAAAGTAACCATTCAATCCATGAATTCCAAAGGAAGCTTATAAAGCACCCATTTAATCACTAGAACTCCAAAGGATGCAAATAGAGTAACCATTCAAACCCTGGGACTCTGAAGGTCACATATATAGTAGCCATTTAGACCTTGGAACTTGAAAAGACACATATACAATAACCAATCGAGCCTTATAACTCCAGAGGATGCATATAAAGCACCCATTCAGTCCTTGGAACTCCAAAGGACATATATATAGTAGCCATTCAGTCCCTAGAACTAAAGAAGCCTATAAATAAAGCCATTAAATAATTAAGTTATCATTACATTTATAATAAATATTTTATTATATTTTCTAGCTCTTTATTGTCTATTTACATTTTTTGTATAATAACTATCAACTTCCATTTGGTATACCTCTAATATTATATTGCTTTCCTATTACCTAAACTAAATATTTTTATTTTCCCACCCATGATTATTAATCTGCATACTTGATTATTGTACTCAATATCTCCATTTTAGTTGGTTATTTCCCAAACAATGATTACTAGATCATTAATTATTAGCAAGCTACCATTCACAATTCAATGCATGACTAAAAAATATTGTTGCATTCAATTTTGGACATAATTTCTGAATAAATAGAACAACTATGGTGAATTCTTCAAGATGATAGTTGATTTGACCCTTTACATCGATTGTTAGAAATTAGGAAATGGGGCACACTACAAAAAGAAGTGGATAGTATAAATGAATGGGTCGCCTAGTAGTGGGTAAATGCAAAGACAAAAGAACAAAATCCATATATTGCAAGAAAAAGGCCAAGGCCAAACCCATAATTAATAGAACAAGATATAAAAGACTATCATTGGCCAATGTTCAAACATGTGATGGAATTTTTGATACAACACACAAGCTTTAAAATGCCACTCCCATAACACTACTTTATTAGCATTTTGAAAGACTTATCAACAAAAAATTTGGTCACCTTCTATGAATTATTTATAAGAAAAATTGGAAAATTCGAATGAAAACTATATGCAATTTTAGGCAAGCAAGCATGGGTCCCACAACATCAAATAAACAAAGTCCTCCAACCACTTGTGAATTGACAAATGATTGGACCACCACCAAAACCATGAGAAATGTGGGATACTAAAAAAAGACGATGTTCGAACCCTAACAATAAAATAAATTTTATTTAATTACATTATGATATATATATATATATAATTAATTTTATTTTTTTTTCTAGATGTAAAAAAAAGATGTAATCAATAAAAAATGGATGCAAATAAAATAGATTCAATTTGTAATTATGGATAAAAATGTATTTTGCTTATAACAATTTTAACAAAATTAGAGGGACATACATATACTAGGAGAAAAATAAGAAGAAATAAGACCTTAAATGAATACTATAATTGAAAAAGAGAATTTAATGAACAATAATGAATGAAAGATTTTATGTATGCATATGCAATTGGTACTTCTCACATTGATAAGAAAGTAAATGTGTTCAAAATTAAAGATTTAGAAAAAAAAAAGCCTTATAATGGCATCCAATCTTAAAGAGATGAAATGGCACGAAGTGGCACATTCTAAAACATCTTGCATTAATTAAAGATCAACAAGGAAACATGTTTGGTGATCTCGCTTGCTCATGCTCACACCAAATAATATTCCTTAACATTGTCCACCATGGCAAAAAATTCCTTGTCAATGTATAATGTGACGGGGGTCTATTAAATATTCGTGTGTGTGGGTTCAAGAAGACAATTAGTATAAGTGAAAATGGACCATTGATAAAAATGGCTTGAACACCCATTAGTGCAAGGTTTAGTGTGTAAATTTCAAGTTTAAACAATCCATTTTATTTGAAAGGTTGAAAAAAGTTTTTTCAACTTACAAACTCTCATATGAAGGTTACATTAGACAGAAAGAAGAAAGCAAAGAACCATCAACCTTATCTTTATGTGCTTTACATTTGAAAATAATTTAACAGAAAACTTACTTCTACTTACGAATGATTTAATTAACTATTTTATGTTAAGTTTAAGTTAAAGTCAATTACTTGGACTTATTATATCCTAAAAAAAAAATCCAAATAATTTAATGATTCATTCATAGAAGGATGCAAGTTTTTATATTTGTATGTGTGAAGTGTGAATGGTGTGTATATTGTGTGTGGGACCTTAATTTGAATAATCTACATATTTACTAACAAAAAATTAATTGAAAATTAATTTTCATAAGTTTGACCTTTTTTTAGGTTACAACCCAACTAACCAAAAATTTTAAAATTACACCAAGAGATCATGTTTCATAATTAGTAGTGGAAAACCAATTCAAACAAGGTAAAATCATCAAATATTTTCAAATCATATATTTCAAACAACCCATGTAAATTGGGCATGGCTATCAAAAGAAATTCATGATGAATGAGAGTTAGTTGTATACATTGATTTCATGCAAACAAATGCCCATGCAAAATGCCCTATAAACTATATTGATATTATTTAATCATTTCCACCTCATATCCACCACATCATCAACAAATCAATGTTCCCAACTAAAGATTTTTTGGTTCTATACACCTATTATAGAGACTATTTTGATGATCAAATCTTTGTCAACCCATTGCCAAAAGTTTTAATCCATTGGTCTAAATCATTTGTTTCTAGCAATGTTTTTTTGGGAGATTTGTTTTCAAATTTACAAAAAATGAATACTTTTGAGGTTTGCAATTGCCCAATTTGGAAAAAAAATCAAATTAAATTCCAAAAACATATGCCAATTCTACATTAGGTCCCAATAGTTAGAAGGATGCTTAAATGTTTTTATTTCATTATATTTTTTATAACCAAATTTACATTTACATGGATTATTTATCATTGGAGCTAACTCACCAATAAATAAATACACACCAATATTATTCGTCAATGTTATGAGAGGATTAAGAGATGTTTTTCAATATAAACATTGAGAATGAAAAACCCTTGCCTCAAGGATTTTGGTTTTGATTTAATTTTTTTTTAAAAAAAAAATTGCTTTGCATAGATATTACACTTAAATAATTCCATTGCTATGTATTTTATCACCTCTTATTATTTATCAAAAGGCCAAGCATACCACCTTAGTTGGAAGTGGATAAAAAGCTTTACAAACCTATTGAAAATTTGATGATCAAGGTGAAGCAAACCACTAACACACCATTGAAAGATGGTGTGTGGACAAGAAACACGTTTCGTTGTGTTCATATCCCTAACTAACCACAATGGTTAGCCATGTATTAACTAATAACCATCCACATGCATCTACATATGTAGTAGCCACTATGTGAATTACCCACTTACATACACACATAATAACCTGTTCCATTTCCTTACCTATAAACCTATCCAATAGCCAAATTGTGCCCTAACACTTACCTACTTACATAATACCATTTATAGTTCATAACTACACATGATACTTATCCACAAGATAACTTCTAACTCCTATTAACTCCTATTAACTCTCCTAGGAAGTACTTCTAAAAAGTCATATTAAAAAATACCACACATTTTGATCACAACACTTAATAATAAACAAATAGAGAAGCTACTAGAATTTAAACTCATGCTCCCCGCCAAATCCCAATAATGGAAAGGTGGTCACATTTGAGTAACAATTTGCACTAATCTCTTACCTATTATCTCCATGCTCAGAAACATGTTGATTACCTTGGTTTTTGTATGCTGCACTACTGCACAAACTGCGCAACCGATCTGAAACACAACCGATCTGAAAGAAACATAGTAGTAGATCCATTCTTCAACCATCAAGCTTTCAGGCAGCAATTACCAGTGAATCCTGTTTAAAAAAAAATTCATCCCCTAATTTCTTCATCACTAGCATTTTTATCACCTTTAAGAAAATTAGAGGAGCCAAAAATTAAAAACAAACAATAATATGTTTCTACTGTCGCTGCATAACAATTGCCAGTTGTTGATGTTCCTAACTGGCTGGGAGAAATAAATAGTCACAGGTGCAAATTTGGTTGTCGATGATCTGTTGTTGCCAGTGAACGAAGCAAATAAGATTTTGATCATACCCAAGAAGATCATCCAGTGCAATTCAGTTTGATGCTGATCTGCTGCCGGTGAACAAGGGAATCAGTTTTCACTCATACCCAAGAAGCTCACACTCGTACAAGCTTTCAGCGTACACAAGACTTGAACACAATGCTGAATTATAAGCAGAGCCTGCTTTTTGTGTGTTAACTTGCTGGCTCAATCTTGGGAACAACTGATGAAATGCCACCACTGCCACTGCCTCCAGCAAATGTCAAGCCTAGAATGTCATCAACAGAAACATCAGGATCCAGGCTAGGAAACCTCTCCATCTGCGACAGCACTTCCCCACACTCTTCATATTCATTCTGAATCCCCTGCATGACTTCCTGTAGAAAAATATCAAAAGGTTCCACTGGCTTATAACTACTACAGTCCTCCACCAGTGGCACATTCCTGTGTAGATTCTTCTTCCCATCATTTGGCAGCTCTTCTTCTGCCTTCTTCACTGTTATTCCCCCATCAAAGGGAACTCTAGCCAAGCTGTGTGTATTATTATTATTTGGCAGATGAACTGCAGTAGTAGTGGAAGTAGTAGTTGTAGGCACACAAGCCTCCGAACATAAGCCTTTCTTTTTTCCTCTGATAACCTGCACACAGCAAAAAATTGAGCACTCTCTCAGAGACTTCAATCATGTGGGATGTTTGAATCAACCCATCAACAGTTTGCTCACAGTCCGTACCCTTCTACTACAAGGCTCAGTACTTAAATCCAGTTTCCAAAATTTCCAGTTTGCTTCAACAACAATCAAGACTTTCACAAACTGACAACAGTATGGCACACAGTGCCACCTTTGCAATCCTATTGATTTGTAGCGGGAACCAAAGAGATTTTCTTCAAAATTTCACAACTGCATCTGAATTTACAGAACACTCAAAGCACAGAGCAAAAACTGAATTAGTTTTCCCAAATTGTGTGTGTGAGCAAATGTACAGTGCAGCAAAAATAAGAGCATTTCACAACAATAGAAAATGAAGAGGAGCTGCTGGCTTACGAAGTTTCCTTGTCGATTCTTGTAGATCATTAACAAGTCACCTTCTTCCAGATCATGTGCTTTCACAAACTCTCCTGTAATCACATAAAATCAGGTGCCTGATAATAAGAAGGAAGCATGGGTGTCAAACATCAACAAAAACCATCAGCAACTCTGACCCAGCATATATGAGTCCCACCCATCAATGAGGTTGATGTAGGGTACTTAAGGAACCCAATTTTATTCTTTTTAAATGCTTGGTGCAAGTGGTACAAAAAAGGATGTAAAAGATGTGAAGCAACTCTGATGAAAACTATACCACCCAGAAATACGACGATTATTCTTTTTGCGCAAAAAAGAACCAACAGCAAGATGGACCTCACACAGTGATTTTGATGACAATTTCTGCATGAAGAAAAGAAGAAAAAAAAGACAAGATGAGAGGAAAAGAAAGAACAAGAGAGACAGGGTTCTTTTTGGCGGCAAATTTTTGCCACTTCACAAACAAAAAAAATTGGACTGCAAATTATCCAAAGGATCTTTCTTGGGAAAAAAGGCACCCTAAGTTGCCATATTTCAAGGAAAAACAAGTTGAACTTGCCGTATTTACACAATAGGTTCTTGTATGTTGCCAGTATATAGCAGGATTTGACAAAAAAATCTACTTTTCTCTCTGACCTCTAGCCAAATTTGGCCGAGTCCTCTTGTGGATGATCGCCCACTCCACCTACCTCACAAAGTTGAAAAAAAAGCCCTGGAGAGAGCACATAAGAAAAAGGAAACAAAAGAGAACGAGTCAGGGAGGGACAATACTTTAGGAGGGAAGAACTAATTTTCTGAAGAATTTCTCCATGCTTACAATCATAAAGTTCAACAGCATGAAAAGAAATGACAGATGACATGGTAATAAGGATATGATAGTTTCAGATCTGACAGCCATTAACTGCAACCACTACTCACCAAGCATTAAAAAGAGAGAAACCCAACTGCCGAGAAAAGGTAGAAACCAAGACCCAAAAAATCAATTAAGTAGCAGTTTTGACAACAGCAAGCAACAGTCATGCTTTGTTCAGGGACTTTCAACAACAGCATGTATGGTATCGCCCATCTCCCATAACATCCCAATTACCTTCATCAGCTCCTGGTGATTGGGTTGGAGATTAGTGGTGGGCAATGGGTTGAAGGGTTAATGTTACGCAATAGGTTGGAGATTTGACGTCAAACATTGACCAAATCTATGAGAGAAGGAAAAGATCAAATGAACTCAAAGAAGAAAGGGTAGCATCCAAGAAAAAAGACAAGATAAAAATTGACAAAAAAGGCAAGAAAAGGAAAAAAAAATACAAAAAAGAAAGGAGGATTGAAGGAGAGATGAACAAGATGGAGAACTCTACCCCTACATCAAGACTGCAAGTTTCTGACATGTACCTGAAAATCATAAGACTATATGCTACATAATAATGTCTCAAAGTGCATACAAAAACCAGCATGATAGGATAGCACTGAGTAGAGAGAATTCAATCTCACCTGTACCCTCCAACAAGTACATCCGACTCCTATTATTAGGCCAGTATCTGCAACCCACCCCATAAGATTGTTCATGTTACAATCCACCCTTACAAAACAATGGAATATAAGAATTATACTTAGTATAATACAGGAAAGGAATGTGATCATACATTCCAACAAAGTCGCTAGTACCTGTATTGGAAACTCCAAGTCATACGAGTGTCAAAGTCCTCCATGGAAATAAACACTCCTTTGAGGGTGAGAGATGGTAAATGAAGTTCTGACTCCTTCTATACCACAAAAATCATGCTACCATATGAGAATGATATCTCCATGTATGAGATTGCAAAAATAAAGAAACTCCACAATTTACCACTGTTGGTGTATTAGATAAGCATATATATAGTCTGACCGAAATTTCAGAGTGACAATCATACAAACTGTGTCCTGAGTTTCTCCCACATTTCTTGAAGCAAATTCTGTAAGAATCAAAGTCATGATGTTGGTTTTCCACTCCAAAGACAAGCTACTCACAATAAGAACCAATAGATCCCTCGCAAGGATCGATCCATCATAGGAGAAATAGAATGCCACAAACAAGAATGTATCTCTGACCTTGGGTAAGATGATGTGGCCTAGACTTCCAATGTCACTGGGTTGTAAGTCTTTCTGTATCAAAAGATGCAAAGAATCCGTCTTCCACGCCTGCCCAACACAGATTTAAAAACACAAAACTATTAAATTATAGGCTGTTAGAAGATCATCAGCTGTCCCCACCACGCAGCATCTTGGTCCCTAAAGCAGTTCCCTAAACAAGGCAGTTTGCTATTGAGTTTATCATTAGGGCATTGTAGGAGCAGGGAATTACTCCTAATGCTCTGACCGAAAACCGTGATTCTTTGCATATAGAAACATACAATATTCTACATACAGCATCATCCTGCATTCATTCAGGACCAAGATACAACAGCATAAGAATGGTGGTTTGGTAACCTTGAGGCTGGTTACCATTGAGTAAGAAATAGGGGGGGCGGATGCAACTGGAGGATGTATACACACTCTCTCTCTCTCTCTCTCTCTCTCTCATAATTGTAGCAGGGGGGCAAGAAATTTTGGTCAAATGCAGTCCTTAGGTCAGTGTATAAGACACCCCTCCAGCACAACTGACCAACTGATGGAAAGACTCCTTTTTGCTACACCTCATATCCTTCTTTATCCACATTTTGTTTCTTTCTTTGATAATAGCAAGGGTGTGTTGTACCTGGCCTTTATTTCTAACAGGCATCATCATCATCCTGGGCAGAAGAATTTGAGAGTTGCCCTGATGTGTGTCACTAATCACTCCTGCCACACCTGGGAGTAGGCCTGTACATGAACCACAACCCAAGGAGGATATAGCACCCTGACTCACACTGTGTGAACCCATTGATAATGTTGATCGCCGCTGCCGAGCCATTCGAATCTTGCGTGCTGCCCGCTTGCTGGCAGCTGGAGACAAAAACGAACTGCTGCTGTTGTTGTCAGCAGCATCAACTAGTCCGAATCCCCCCACACCTTTCTGCTGCAAAGAAGAAGCCACCAAGGGTTGATTCACTGCCATGTGGCTATTGTTGTTGTTGTTATGGATCAACACATCGTGTGCTAGCACATTTGCATCTGTCCCAGCAATGCTCCTCACAGTGGTTGCGAGATTACATGTTGTCAATCCTGTCATCTCAGAACATACCATATCCTCTGACCTTGAACTACTGAATCCGGCATTCATGTCCACTGTATCTGCAAACGATCCTCCATAAGTCTTGCAAACCTTTGCATTGTGATGAAGAAGATGGGCACCGGCTTCTGGAGATTGGTCAAGGAGAGGCTCAAACGATTGAGACAGCGGCCTCTTCAAACCATTGCTGCCATTGTTGTTAGCCTTGATGTCTCTATTAGTGACTTGTTCCCTCCACAAACCAGGCGGAGGAGTTGTTGTTGTCCAATGCCCCCCTGCATGTGGACTAACATTGTAATCCAGAACACCCGTGGATGATGCTGCAAAAGCTGGTGCTTGTAGAGTCACAGCTGCTGGTGCCAGCTGCAGAGTCTCGGCTGCTGGTGCCTGGTCCAGCTTTTGAAGGCTTTCCATGCACTGAGAATTGGAGAACTGGGTGTTCTTCTTATCCTTTACCCACAGCTTGATGTAGCCAAGCAATGCCTTCATACCCTTTCTGCCACCCCCGAGCCTTTCGATCGCATGATTCAGCAAGGTTGCATTCACTGTAACCTTTTTGAACATGGATCGCACATCTACATCTTGAAGGAAGGAAAGATCGTCGGGAGAAAGGTCATTAGTAGGAGGAGCATCATACTGATCTGCTGAGGCTCGTGAATTGCTAGAGGAGGAAGGGGTAGAGTAGGATGCAGAGGATCCAAGCTGCAAACTGAGATCCCCACTCCCCAGATTCTGCTGATCAGTCACGCCTGGTTGATGAGTCATCTGAACAGCTGCTGCTGCTGCTGCTACACTAGGTCCTTCTTCTTCCCTTCCTCTTTGCCTCCAACTAGCAGCCATTGAGTTCTTTTCCTTCAAATCTTGCAGTGCACATGCCAGATCTGCCCAACCCTGGCCTGAAGGCACATCTCTTGGCATCTTCACTTGCGTCACCATAACTCCCGGCGATTCTGCTTTCTCCACCTGCTAGCATTGAGACCCAACTTTCTCATCATTCTTTCTGTACACTCCTGGAAAACCCTAAAAAGATTTTTTTTTCAAAAGAGATTACAACTGAACACTGACATCACCCTCTTCTCTTCCGCACACACGGAAAGAAAAGCTCGCACTAGAGAGAGCTTCATGAAGTAAGTAAGGAACGAAGGAAGGCAGGCCTGTGAGGGGGGGGGGGAACAACCATAACCCATCACCAGAAATTACCAGAAGTCTCAGAAATCATCACATATACAAAGAGAACCCTAAAGGAACTAAGCTTTTCACTGCATCCCAAAGACGGAACCACGATGACCCACCATGTTTGATTCCTAATGCAGAACCACGTCCCGCATAATCTCCCTCCCACCCCAAGCTCTCAAAACGAAGCAGCAGCAGCTGTTTTTTGCAGTCAACACGACTGCATCTGAAAATCAGAGAAGATATCTTTCTCGGCCTTTTGGGCTAAGATCAAGTGCAGTATCTGTACTGAAAATCAGAGAAGAAGCTCAAGTCGAACCCTAATTCTCTGTTCTCCTCTCCCACTCCTTCTTGATCTCTCTCTTCCTCCCTCTTCCTCCCTCTCTCCCGGAGACCACATCCTGTCACATGAGACCAAAGAAAGGAGCTGGGATATACACTTACAACAAACAAAGCTGCGAAAAAACCCCTCATCAACCATCACCCATCACTCCCCAAATTCACATTCAACTTCCAGAAATGCAACAATTCTCGAAGGAGAAGAGAATCTCGCGATTCAAGCAAAGCAAAACTCTCCTCTCCAAAGAATCGGTAAGAAACACAGAAAGGAAGAAAGAAGCCCTGAAAAGGGCAGAAAACCCAAAACCAAAAAAAACTTTCCCCCCCAAAATAAAAAAATCAAAACCAAAAAAGAAAAAAAAAGAAAAAAAAAA
>Ga0209208_10004676_pt1 | contig 19317 bp, 20 predicted proteins | sample S1TSphfallax_3_FD_187694 | JGI IMG/M metagenome (GOLD analysis project Ga0209208, IMG submission 187694) | Host-associated microbial communities from peat moss isolated from Minnesota, USA - S1T2_Fd - Sphagnum fallax MG (SPAdes) (version 2) | ecosystem: Host-associated > Plants > Peat moss >... | reverse complement strand
AATATGGGATGATGGGTTGCAAACCCATTTCAATTCCATTGGAGCAAAATGTGAAGCTAAGTGCAGATGAAGGAGACCTTGTGGAGGATACCACTATGTATAGACGCATAGTGGAGAGTTTGATTTACATGACCATCACAAGGCTAGATTTGAGTTATGCAGTTGGAGTGGTGAGTCAATTCATGCAAACACCATGGAAGCCACATTTGGATGTAGTGAGGTGCATAATGAGGTACATAAAACATACTTTGTAGTGTGGAATTTTTTGAAGCCAAAAGCTAGTTACAAGTACATGGATACATGGATGCTAATTGGGCTTGCAATGTTTCAGATAGAAGATCAACCAGTGGTTTCATGTTTTCTTTTAGAAGTGGTGCTGTTAGTTGGAGCAGTAAGAAACAACCAACAGTTGCATTATCAAGCATGGAGACAGAATATAGAGGTGTAGTAATTGCTACATGTGAAGTAGTTTGGTTACAGAAACTACTCTCAGATTTGGGACAATTAGTGGATGTTCATGTTGTCATTTATTGTGATAACATCAGTAGCATACTACTTGCTAACAACCCGATCTATCATGCTAGGACAAAGCACATTGAGGTGCACTACCACTTTATTAGAGAAAAAGTTTTAGCAAAAGAAATTGACCTTATTCATGTCAGTATTGAAGATCAAGTTGCTGACATTTTCACAAAGGCTTTAGGTACAGACAAGTTAAAGAAGTTTCGAAAAATGCTTAGTGGACTAAAAGTGGATTTGAGCTTGAAGGGGAGTGTTGAGAATTCAAGCTCAACTAGTTAGGTTTCATTAGTTATTGGAGTAGGAAAGTAACTAGGTTACTTTCATAAGGTTGAGTTACTTTCTTTACTTCTATTAGTTTGGTTATTTATGGTTTGGTCTTGTAATTAAATACCTTGGTGTTGATGGTTTGTTTCTCTTTTCTTCATTACACAAGTTTGTGTATTTCATGTGACAAGAACCTTGAGGAATTCTTGATGTTATGTTTTGTGTTGTGAGCATCGTGTTATAGTTTCCTTTCAATAAAGTTTTATGTTTGCACTTGAGTAGATCTTCTATTTGTTAACACTCAATAGGTTGGAACAACTTCATCACATCAACCAAAGACCCTTTAATCAATCAATTTCCATACCAAATCTAGAACCTATTGAACCCTAAATAAGACCAACAATTGTTCAACAAGAAACCACATATTAATAAAGCACCTGACCAGGAAGATCAGTACTTGGTCTAGGATAATGATCATAAGTACCACGTCATAGATCGATTTTAGGAAGAAACCATGGTGCTAGAATTGTGACTTGCTCATATTGTCATAAAATGGGACACTTGTTCAATTATTGCCCATTTGTTGATGATAGGTTAAGACAGTTACTTAGGAAGGAGTTAATGAATACTCGTCAACCTATTCTTCCAACCACTATAATAACAGTTTCCAATGTGTCCTATTAAAAATTCAAGCCATTAGTCTTAGTATAGGTCATATGGCAATACTTGTTAATTATCAAACAACCTGGTCACAACCTGTTATACCAGGTCAGACCAATATCTTACCTACTTCAACATACCCAATGTGGTATAATGTCATACCCCCTTTTGTGTTTTTAGATCCTAATTTGTATCCAACATATCAATTGGAACAAAATGATTTGATTATTCGATCTTTAGGAATTATACAAGTTATGTACTTGGTAATGTGTACCCAATACCTAAACAACTTGTACCACCAACATATATACCATACTCTATTGGACATCAATTTCCTACAATGGTTCAACCAATGACTAGCAGGGACAAAAAACATGTTTAACAACCTATTATTGCACCAATTCCAACTATGATACAAGTTATTACCAGTTTACTGACTTATGTACCTAGAGGTTATATTCACCAACCAATGGATGAAGGACAACCTGGAAACTCACATGGAGGGAGTTCATTAGAAGGAGATCCACCTAGAGGACCACCCTTTAATCCACCCATTGTATCTTTTATATGGTTAACACTTGACCGCACATGCTTATACCACCATGGTATCAACCACTTGTTGTGCAACCTATACCAAAACCAACAACCAAGTGACCATACAAGAAGCTATAATACCCAACCTATGTCAAAGACACTTATCTAAATCCTCACATCAGAGTACTCAATAAGGCCATTAAAGCTAATGGTGAAACGGTGGAGGCTAACATCATCAACCTATTTGGTTTTATTCTCAAAGATAACATCTCTAAATGGGGAGAAAACTACATTCAAGACCATCCAAACTGCACTTTTGAAAAGTTGGAACAAACATTTTATAAATAATTCAAAACAATGAAGAACGATGAAGAGGTCTATATGTAATTGCAAAACACACAACAAATCGCCGAACATGTTGAGGTTTATTATGAACACTTGTTGAAATTAACTAATTGTTTATAGGTTAGAACAACATATGTTTTTCTCACCATTGTTTTCAAGGTAAGTTTATTACCTTACCTAAGATTAATAACTATAGGTATGAAGAAAAATACCTTAACTGAACACAAGGATTTTTATAGTATGTGAGGAAAGTGGACATGTTAGTATGAGTTACAATGTTCTACTAACCACACTGAAAGTTAATGTAAGGGTTTAACTTGTAATACTTGTTGTGACAACTAAATCAACATTAACCTTTACCAATTATGGTAAAACCGGTCATTCAGTGGAAACCTGTCATAACAGGAAAAAAAAGGTACTAGTTGTGCTAACCATTATAGTTAAGTTTACAAAACCTATAATAGGAACGAAAACCTAACATGTTAAATCATCAAAAACACCTATTCGTTATCCTTATATAATTTATTTTAGTGTAAAACATAAATTAAAAAAATGCCCCAAAAAAATTAAAGTACAATACATGTTCAAAATTAAACCTGTTAATTATAATGCCACAACAACATCTAAACTACCTAAAATTGACAATGTGCTAGTTAATGTAATAGCTACTGGTACCACCCATAGTTAGTAGTTAGAACAATGTGTTTAAGGAGAGGGAGCCAGTTAAATCCAAAGGAAGTAAAGATTGGCAAAAAGAAGAATGTTTATGAAATTTGTACATTGAAACTGTTAAACAACTAAAGCATAATGGGGCTAAAAACCAACCTACTACCATCAATGAAGGTTTATTACATATTTGGGTTAAATTGCCTGACAATCCTACCACAACTAAACCGATTGAAAGAAATCAAACTTGTGAAACAAATTAGCAACTTGTCACTTTGTAACATGTTACTATAGAGAATACTTTAAAAGAAATTATAAAGGGACATTAATAATCAAGTTTTGGAGACCAAGTATGCATTTAACCTAAAACAATTATTGTGGGTAATTCCTGATATGAAACGCTACGTTTTTAACCCAATACCATCAAAACTTATTTTGCCAAAATCGATAGTTGCATTAGTTGCCATTGATCATCAAATGGCAATAATAGAAGTTCAAGTAGGGAAGAACTTCATTGAGGTGTGCTTTTAGATGGTGGTTTTAGAGTTAATATTATTAAGAAAAAACTAAAGGTATAGTTAGGTTTGTCAAAACCAAAACCTACACCTTATAACCTACGTATGGCTGATCAAACCATTGCAAAACCTTTAGGTTTGATTAAAGATCTTAAAATTCTTATTCATGAAATTCCCTATGTAATGACCTTTACTATAATCCAGTATATTAGACTCAAGGTACTCCATGATGTTAAGTCATCCTTGGCTAAGGGATGTTAAAATGTTTCACAATTGGGGCAACAACACTATCAGTATATAAGGAGCCAATATAGTTAGAACCATACATGTTACTAAGAAACTTGGAACACCAACCAAGCATCCAAAAATGTTAATTTGTTATGATTTCCATCGTGGAATATTTGCAAATAGGAAGATTTGATGTTTGCCACATAACCAAGACTTTTTTCAATGGGAACTATAGTTGTTCCTACAACAATTTGGTCAAATCAACTTGTTAAGTTGATTACATCATTAGGTTTGAATTTAGTCGAACAATTTATTAAACCTTTTGAACCTATGTTTGAACCACATGTTTTGTCTAATATACCTATCAAACTGGTATTTATACAACATGTTAAGATAACTATACCCCTTGATATTTTCCAACAACATTTACCAAGGACATTTTTCCAACTTGAAATAGGAAAAATGGAGATTGACAAAATGCATGCTCGAATCAAAGTTCAAAACCTTTGCATTACATGATGGATTATCACTAAAAAATAATAATTAACCAATATTAATTTGGGCTATAAAGAAAACTTGCAATAGGTTAAAATCAGTGTGGATTTGGAATTTATTGTAATTTATCAATTGATTAAATTGCTAAAGGAGTTCAAAGACATCTTTGCCTAGACTTACAAATAAATGAAGGGGATACCACCTTATGTTGCTCAACATTAGATTGAGTTGGACACATCGATACCACCCACTCATTAAATAAGGTATTGGTTAAATCCTAACTATGTAGCCATTGTCAAACAAGATATTAACAAATTACTTGCTACAAGTTTTATTAAACCTATTGAAGAGGCTACTTAGCTATCACCTATAATTGTAGTGCCTAAAAAAAATGGGAAACTATTAATTTGTGTGGACTTTATAAAGCTTAATGCAGCCACCAAGAAGGACCCATACATGTTACCTTTTACTAATGAGGTTATTAACATTGTAGCTAGACATGAAGTTTATACACTTTTAGATGGTTCTTCAAGATACCATTAGGTTCCATAACACCAGAAGACAAGTACATAACCACCTTTGTTATTAATTGGGGGGCTTTTATATGGGTTGTAATGCTTTTGGGGTCAAAAAAAGACCACCCATTTATCAAAGGGCAATCACTAAAACTTTCCATGAATACATTGATGTGTTCATGGAGATTTTTTTAGATTTTTTTATTGTTTTTAGCAACTTGTCCACTCATTTAGAAAAACTTAGAAAGTGTTTTCTAAAATGTAGAGAATATGGCATTAGTTTGAATCCAGAATAATGTGCATTTATGGTATTTTTAAAACTATTTTTAAGATTCATAATCTCCAAAGAGGGGAAGACACATAATCCTAAGAAAATAAAGGTTTTAGTCAAAATTGTAGTGCCTAAAACACCCCAAGATATTCAAATTTACAATGGAATGGCCCACTTTTACAAATGTTTCATTAGAAATTTTGCTTCTATTATGGCACCAATCACCAAGTTACTTTCAAAAGTTAAAGTGTTTGAATGGACTACTAAATGTCAAATCGCTTGGGAGGATATCAAGAACCAGTACATTCAAGCTCCTATATTTATCAGTCTTGACTGGGAATTATAATTTCATGTTTACACTTATGCGTCTTAGTTAGTAGTATGGGCAATATTGGCAAAACCCAACAAGTAAAATAAATCAACATATTATGTATTCATCAAGACTTTAATTTTGATGAAAGAAATTATATTACTATAAAAAGAGAGGCTTTATCTATGGTTTATGCCTTACAAAAATTTAGGCATTACATGTTAGGCAACAAGTTTACTTTCTATGTGAACCACATGGCTTTAGTGTATTTGGTCAATAAGCCACAAGTTTATGGCATGTTAGTTATATGGCTCTTATTATTTATGGAATATGACTTCAAAATTATTTATAAACTTGGTAGATCCCACCTAATGGGAAATGCATTAAGTAGATTACCCAATCAAACTATATTTCTTGGAGTACTTGATCAAACATGTGATGCTCACCTATATACCCTACAACCTGAATGGTTACAAAATGCGTGCGAGTACTTATTAGAGGGAATGATGCCAAAAAAATCACAACATCCCAAAGACAATATTTAACCCAATGAGCTAAACCATTTATGCTTCACAAGGGAGTAATGTACAAATTTGGACAAGATAACATGTTTTTGTCGCAACCCTACTTTGAAAGAGTGTGAGGATGCGACTCACACTCCCGAAATGGGGACTTGGGAGTCCTTCGGGACTCCCGAAACTTCAGAGTTCGATTGCAGGGGTCAAAACACCTCACATTGGGGCATTTTTTATATCATTGGCTCTCAACGAGAACTACAACTTTGCTTTAGACCTTGTCCTAATCGGAGGTATGAGCAAAGAGTTATAGTCTCGCAAAGTTGCGGGAGTCCAAATCGTGGCAGTTTCAAAACTCCTCTTTGGGAATCTCGGGACAAAAAGCCACTCGGATGTGGGTGCCGCGGGGAGGCACAAAGAATACTATATGGGGGAAGGTGATGGCTTCCCCCGAATCTGGGCCATGGTGAGTCTTGTGAGTCCAAAGTTGCCCGTGGCTTATCCTAGCACTAAAGGTGCTCCAAAAATTATACTAACCAACTTGCTAGTTGGTTTGATGAAGGTTCGAGTAAGTAACTAAAACTTGTCACTCTTCTTAGTCCCATCTCGAAGCTTCAACACGCCCCTCTACCCCTTTCAGTGTTAAAAGCTGGGAGTGTGCCCCGAGTTCCTCACCATTCCGTTGTTTGAGTAACTTAGACCCATCTTGGGTCTAATTAGAAACTTGGGAGCGCGTCATTTTCATTGAGTTCTACAACTAGAACATGTGTCCACAATTTTACAAGAATTACATGGAGGCATTGTAGGAAGGCATTTCTCTTTTGATATCATTTTGTGGAAGATCCTAAATGTTGGTTCTTAGTGGTTGATGATGAATTAAAATGTTCATGAATATTATTGAACTTGTGACCAATGTCAAAGAAAAGGTAACATGTTGACCCAAAAATTGGCTAAACAAGTTATTACATTATTTGAAAAACCATTTCAAAAATGGGGATTGGACTTTATTTGACATGTTAAACCTACAAGCAGAATGTCAAACAACTGGTACATTTTAGTAGCCACTAATTACACAACAAAGTGGGTGGAAGCTTGAGCATGTCGCACCAACATTGTTGCAATGACCACCAAATTTTTACACAAACACATTCTTATAAGATTTGGATGTCCATTAACCATTGTGACCAATCAAGGTACCCATTTTATTAGTGATGCAATCATGTATCTCATAGACCATTTTATTATGAGACATACCCGTTCTATTATTTATTATCCACAAGGAAATGGAAAGGCTGAGTTTACAAATAAGGTTTTTGGAACCTTACTAACCAAACTAATTAATGAAAATAGAAATGATTGGGATGAGCACCTATCCATAGCCCTATTTTCATATTGAATCACTTACAAAGTTGGAACTGGTCATACCCCATTTCAGCTAGTGTATGGATTACATCCATTACTACCTACAAAATACCTATTACCATTTAAGCCTGGTGAAAATAGAGATCCACAACATGTTAAAGTCCTAGTTAATAAACTATTTGAATTAGAAAATTAATGGACAACAAGTTGATTACACAAGATCTAATTGTTTCTAACTAATGGAATAAATCATTATAGTCATAGAACCAATTCATTGAAACCAAGTTTCAATTTGGAGACCATGTATTATGGTTTCCAGGGGTTGTTTCCAAACATGTTCCAAAATTTCAAAGATGATGGTTTGGACCATATAGGACATAATATTGTTTGCCTAATAATACAATTTTACTTTTAACCATTGATAAGTTTGATCTTAACCTAATGCTTGTCAACATCAACAAGTTGAAACCATATAAGTTCATTAAAGATAGAACTTTGCAACCTATATTGGTCAAGGCAAGTGACCTAGTCACTAATGAACCTATTCAAACTAGAAAACTTGATTCATGACTTGTTAAACCCGAAAGTTTTCAACATGTAGGATTTGAACCAATTTGTAATTATTTGACACTTGGCCATATTAAAACATATGTGCATGTTCATCATTACCATAATGTGCATGTTCAAGACAATGATATAACTTGTAGTAATGATCAAAATGACATGTTTAGATAGGGAATTATTGATGTTTACCTTTTAGGAGTTTCTAACCCTAAAGGTTGTGTCCATTCACAACCACGAAGACATTTTATTTGAAACAATATAAGGAACCACCACATTTTTCATTTTGTCTTTTCATTTTCACTTATTTCATCTTGATAGGTGCCATGAGTGAAAGCACTTTAGAGAGGTTAAGATGAGAAACAAGAGAGAAAAATGTTGAGAAAAAAGTTGAAGCTTTCAAAAGGGAACAAATTGAGAAAGAGAGCATAACATGTTTCATTAACTAGAGCAATTTACATAAAACCATTTACTTCATGCGCATTTACAACAAAAGAAACTAAAATTTTTGAGCAATAACAAATAAATAGGAAGTTGGAAGAGGAATTAGAAGCAACACTGAACTTTATGAAGAAAAACCTTTACTTCTATAACAAAACTAGCACCACAAGTTATTATTATTTCAAATTCAGATGAAGAAGTGGAGATTACACCTCAACTTTTCATTAAGGATCTCTCTACATTATAATCAATCTCTACATTAAGACCTATGGAATAAGGGGAATTGTAGCAACCTATTGTTAAGGAACAACCACAACTAGTTCTTACATCAAGACCTATGGAAAAGAAGAAGCTGCAACAACCTTTGAGCAATGGAAAAGAGTTTCTTCAAGAACTTTTTGAAAAGAGACTTGTTTCCAACATTATTCCTCAGCACCCAAAATCATAAACAAAACCATGATGAAGCAAAAAGGCAAAGCGCTTGCAAAAGAATAGGTTGAGAAACATGTTAAGAAGAAATTAGTGTCTAAAGGGAAGGATAGACAAAAGATGTTGTAGTGGATGAAGATGGACTCCATCGAACTCAAATGGGCTAAACAAGTAGGTTCGGAGAGCTTGTTCAACTTCTAATGGAAAATGCTAAGAAAGGACATGTTACGAGACTTCCTACAAACATGGGAAGCAATGGAAGATGGAAGAATTCCAGGGCGAGTATGTGGTCAAGAAGTTATCATTGATTAGGTATCTATTCATAAGCAACTTGGAATTTCCAAGGAAGGAGCAATAGATGTTGCAAATGCAACTTTTGAGGAAGCCAAAACCACCTTAAAAAGAATTGCAAGTCCATATGCCTTTGTTGAAAATGGGTAGTAAAGTGTAATGCACATGAAAGAAGAATTTCATGCAAGATTTGCAGCCATTTTGCAAATTCTTTACAAAGAAAGAGGTTAGCTTATTTAAGCAATCGGATTATTATTATTTTTGACCTAGCCAACAAGGGGCAACTTGGTAATTTGTGTTCCATAATGTTGACCCAGTTACTAATTGAATTAATTCGCTAGACTAAATGTCAAAAAAGGTAGTAGTTAACCCAATTTATAGTAAAACCAAAGTAGAAAATTATTATTCATGGCCTATTTTAAACATTGTGTTTAGGAAGTGGTTCCCTTTATTCGAGGTGCCTTCACCAAAAATAACTCTAGAAGAACTTGTATCACTAACCAATCAAGAGCATTAGGTTGTACAATAGCAACAAGTTTCACGTGAACTTATTACAAGGGGGTGTTTCTTGAAGGAGAAAAGATCGACACACTCAACCACTGCATTGCCTTTACCAACTTGTTAATCTCATCAACTGATACATGTACATAATTGCCTACACTAAAAGACATGTTAAATCCTAAACTTGTTACATCACCACCAAGAAAAAAAGTCTAGAATTATTTTTGGATCATTCGTTAATGATTCAAAGGAGGATGAGGATCAAACCTATTAAGATGAAATTGTAGGCGAAGGAGGAGAATAATTTATGCAACAATTACGTAGGGAAGAATTGAGGAAGAACCTAAACCCAACCTAGATAAGGTAATTGACAACATTCAAGTTAAACTTGTCATGTATGTTGAACTTATGGTTTCCATTACATAACTTGCGGCTATAACTACAAAATCATTCCAACTTGTTCAACCTATAGTTGAACATATACAAATAGAAAACCCATAGTTTTTTAGATTCCAACCTATCATAGTTTTTGGTCATTCCACATAAACTCTAAGACAAATTAACATGTTTAAAAAGTAAGTTGTTCAAAATGCTACAACCTAATTAAAGACATTGCAATAACTTTCAAACCTTAGAGTAGAGGTTGAGCAAGTCAAAGAAAACTTGTTTGAAATCCACAACTGCTTGTAAACCTATAGCCTAAAGCTAGAAATAGTGCAAAAGACTTTAAAGAACCATGACAAATAACTGGTCACAATCAAAAGAAAAATGAAAAGGGTCCAAAATGAAAACTAGAACCTATCCAATAAGTTGAATGAGGTAGAATAGGTTGTTAGGAAGACTAAGAACTTGTAGCAAAAGTATGTTGAACTTAACCAGCTCAATTAAAATATCCATCATGATTTAAGTCATTTCCAAACTAATTTGGAGCAAATGACATGAGATTATGCCAAAATGGAAGAATCCAATTTGGAATAACATGGTATTGTAACCAATTTGGAGCAAACATCTCAAGATCTCAGGGAGCAACAAATAGCCCACATAGAATGTGATAGGGAAAAACAAAGTCTCACTACTAAAATTCAAGACTAGAAGGGTCAATATGAAATAGCCAAGGTACAATTGAACAAACTTGACCCCATTCTACATGTTAGAATGAACAACATGTTGAAGGAGTTTGAAGAGTTATTGCTTGACAATATGTTACTCAAAGTGTAGAATCAAGCCTTGGGAGATAAAAACCCAAAGTGGAAGGACCAATGGTAAACTTTTTAGGAATCCACGGAAGAGCAAATTCAGGAAAATATGGAACTAGCTCGCTCTGATGAACAAAGTTATCAACTTGAGTTGCAAGCCTATCAAATTGTTTTCCATGATTTCAAGTATGAACCCTCAAATTTTGTATTTATGGAAATTGGAACTAGTAGCAAAGTTCCAATAACACCATTTTTGGTACAACATTATTAAACCAATTAGTCTGCTAAGAAGTGGAACCTGTTTAGAAATCATACCCTTACCTATTTAGACTTTTACCATACATGTTTCAATGACCGTTGTTGTTAGTCAACATGTGGAAGGTAATGAGAGATTTAATAAGGAACAAGTTGAACCTATTAACCCTTCATTCACCATATTAGATAGTAGATTAAAATCTTTGGAATCCATATCTACTAATGTACCTCCATGTTGCAACCCTAACATTGGGTTCGTGACTAAGTGTGAAGTGCAAAAGACTATGAGGTTGAGAGTGTGTTTGGGCGTGAAACACATTCTCACAAATGGGGGGAGAGTGGAAGGGATGACTCCCAAGTACACTCCCACTTTGGGAGTTACACTCATGTGAGAGTTGCAAATGTTTAAAGCCTTGGTTGGAAAGGCAAAAAAACACCAAATTGGGCCCCTAAAACACTGTTAAAAAGGTTTTGAAGTGTAGATGCTTGAAGTGCTTTTGTATTGTTCATTTAGACCTAAATTACATAAGTTATGAACAAAAGAAGGGGCAAGAGTCAAATTGGGAATTTGACTCTCAACTATAATTCCCTTGAAAGTTGGGGTCAAATAAGGTCTAATTAGAGTTGTTATACACTTTTGGAAATATATTTTCAAGGGTTATGATATATTGTCCTCACACTCTCAAAACAAACTTGATTCAAAAAAATATGAACATCCAAAGTTTTGGGATAATAAGAGTCCCAATTTTGGGACTCCCACTTGGGAGTCTTCGGGAAAAGTGACATTTGGACATAGTCCCCACGGAGAGGCATAGAGCAATTATAGGGAGGAGAGTGGTTCCTCCTCCCAAAGGTTGTGGGTTGTGTAAAGCCTGTGCTTGAGGTTGTCCTTATTAAGTCTATTGCACCACTTCCATTCGACTGCACAATAACATTTCCAGTCTTTTTACTTCACCTCCCAAACGCTTCGTGATAATAATTGTTTTGATTGTTCCATTCCCTTGTATGGTAACAATGTTATTCCCCCAACATGTGCCACTTTTGCATCCCTCAACCATAGTCTTCCCAATAACATGGGATAACTAAAATCTACCACATTGTTTTAAAGTATAATAAATGTAGTTATGTAAAGAATGTTATGAACATATATCTTTAGATCTCTAATCAAACCCACTGGTTTTGTGGTTGTTTGATCTACCATCTTCAAATTATATGGTGTAGGTTTAGGCTTTGGAAGTCCCAACCTCAATCTCAACTATTCTATGATGATATTAATTCCATAACCTCCATCCAACAACACATCTTCTATTGTATTCTTCCAGTAGAAGAAAATTGGGTTTTTGTAACCAACCAATTTGCGACTAATTGCGACTATTTGACATTTACAACTATTGTTGGTTATATCTACAACTACTTTTTGCATTTGGTCTTGATTGGAACTACTCTATGACTAACTTGCGACTAATGAATTTTTTCATCCTTTCATTTGGATAGCTTTCAACACAATTTCCATCCAAGAAGACCTCTCTACTTACCATTAGTTGCAAATGTCACCAAATGAGTCGTAGCCCTATGGGTATTCCAAATGTATTATACATATTTTAGGCATAAAGGGTCCACAATTATGTATTGAACATATTATATTCATTATTATATGGGTACATACTAAGATGTATCCATGTATTACTGGTTATGTATAATGGTTGTATTTAAATTGTATGTAAGTTGTATTTGGAACATACTTGAATATGTATTACATACATCACCTTAGTTTTTGTCTAGTTTATTTATGTTAAATTTGTTTTAAATAATATACATATTATACCCAAGTCATATTACATACCTTATGTGGTTTTCCAAATTAGTGCTACTGCTGTAATACACAATGGCCATGGTGATGAAAATCATCCGTTCTTGGCTTTTCTGTTGCAAATCACACATCCATCGTCTGAAACAAAAAGAAGAAGGTGAGAGTTATTATTGTTCTTTTAACGGTGATAGGGATATCATTTCTTTCCCGACCTATTTGTTTGTTGGCCAAGCCATGTGATATGGACATGATAGTGAGGGAGGGCTGTTGTGCGAGGAAGAAGGGGAGAGGGTTTCGCATCGAGGGTTTGGATCCACTTTTGTTGTGGGTCCTGGGGCCAAGCATGGGATAGCTTGTCATTGTTGTTCTCAAAATTCCTCTATTTTCTCTTCTTCATTAGCTCTCGAGATGGATCCTGATGATTCATTCATCTTCTCTTGAATATTGTGGAGTATGGGTTACAAGTCAACTACAGATATCTCTTCTTCTTTTTTAGCCTTTAGGAAGAAGACACTCAAAAGTTGCCAAGAAAGGAGGGTTTCATGGCCATGCCTCACTCCTTGCCACCTGCATTTTCATCAAGGCTGCATCATTTGGGGGAAAAGATAATGAAGCTCGTTTGCAGAAGCTTTGCAAAGCAATGTCTGACATTCACAAGTGAGTAGTGAGGTGCGCATTGTTGCAGGCAAGTCACTGGGTAGTTGACCCAGAGAAAGCAAGGCGAGGGTTGTTGAGCTTCGGGAGTCGAAAGCTAGAGATGAAGAAGAAGAAAGCCTTTATTTCCAAAGGAGGAGGTTTGTCTGTATCCATTGCTTCGAAGTAGAAGCGAGAATGGCAAGGTTCCAAAGTCATTGAGGAGGAGAATAATGATAATGACTACATGAAACCATTGCTGTTAAAGAGATGTACTCCTCCTCCTCCTAAGCAGCTTCCTCCCAAGTAAGTAAGCCCATTGTCTGTGTGTTTTTTCTCTGCATTTGATCTTTCTTTGTGCGTTACAAACTCTCTTTTGACAAATAGGTTATGGCTTAAAACCCACAAACATTCTTGAGAAGAAATGGGTCTTGCGAAAACCCACAAACTTGTTTTCAGTCGAGCTTTGTCTGCATAAATTCCTGAAATGACATAAAAGAATGGGATGTGTTCTCTTGCAGGCATTCTATGATGGGTTGGAGGCAACAGTGAGTTTGCTTTTTCTACACCACCAACGCTCTACTTTCGAATCCGGTTACAACATTGTGGAAGCCAGCACACAAAGGTAGCAGTAGTTTGAGACCCTGAACTCCATCGCATGCAATTTCTTTTCTTGAGCTCTTGGATCGGTTTCACAAAGCTGCTGTAAAGCAAAACTGATGCAATGTTGTATCTTGGGTGTGTTCTTGATGGTTTTGTCTCAGCACTTGGCTCAGATCAAGCAAATTCTGCCAAAAGCAGTGAAACTCAAGTACGTCAGGTGTTGGGATTCAGACTTGTAAAGGAACAAGTGGGATCTTTGCATCTCTTTGTTGCCAATGCCTGCTGCTGGAATGGCTGCTATTGATGGTGATGAAAGTGAGCTTCTTTAGGGAGACCTTCTTGAAAGCTCAAAATTGATCTACCCTAAACAAGGAAACTCACATATAGAGACTGTAAAACAACAGTGAGCATTCCATACTAGACTACTAGAATTTGCAAGCACACATATGGAGGTACAAGGGAGAACATCAACTCTAATTACTGCTTCTTGATGCTTCTGATGTTGTGTTGATTTTTTGTTAGGTGATGGGATTTGTTCAAAGTAAAGAGGCAAGATCTGAACTTGCTTGCTTTACAGGAAGATGATGTTCCAGAAGGTCCATTGCCAGAACGATCATTCAAGGCTAGTGGTACATTGAATGGAAGAGGCAATTCCAAGGGGTTGCCAATCTCACAAAGCTCAGGGCAGTTGGGTTCAATGAAAGTTATATTGGATCCTCTGAATTTGATGACATAGAGGTCGAATTGCCTCCTGCCATGACATGTATTCCTCTGGAGATTAATGGAACTCCTCACAAATATTTTATTCCAAAGTCCCAAGGTCTTGACCTCTACCACCCATTTTCCACAATTGTTTCACCTTCAATTTTTTTCAAAAAAGCCTCTGGAGGTGGTGATGGTGAACTCAGTAGGATTGCAGTCTAGCAGCTCTTCTGAGAGTTGTGAATTGGGCTTCACAACAAGGCTTCCTCACTTCTTTGAGTCATTCAAACCTCATTTCTCAGCCAGATTTGTCATTGACAGAAACATGGTCCACCATAATAGCATGAACAATCCAATGAACATTGACAGCCATTCCTTTCCACTTCTGAGGACACGAATTAAAGTAACAGCAGAGGAATTCCATCATGTGAGATTATGTGCACAAACTTCTAGTGCGATTGACAACAATGACTCCCCCTACACACCACAGTTTCTCCCTTCTACCAGAGTCCCAACCAACAGTAGTAACCTATCTGAGATTTTGTCCTCACATTCTCCTTCCAACTCTCCTTACACCACTCCTCTTAAAAAAATTGTCACCATAAGGTCCCTCTGTTTCAAGATGCCCACAAAGACACCCCTAAAAATGTCTTTTTTGTCAACACAAGGGATTTCAATGCATTGTTCCAGAAATATTGATTATGCCCAGAAACCAAATTCCAAGGTTACTCTGACTTCCGGGATAGAGGCACCAGTTTCAAGTGGAGACATGAATGTGATACATTGTCTTCCAGCTGAACTTGTGCACTCAGTATGTAAGTTCCATTCCCAAATCTCTCTGCAAGAAGATTCCCTATGGAGAATTGCATAACTTCAGAGATATACCATGCATCAATGTAATAGGTGTTTGCAATAGGTGTTCTGCACAATGACTTCTTTTCTCTTGAAACTAAAGTGGTTTTGTTATTTGCATTCTAAATAAATTTGTGTGTTGATGTAATGGATGTTTGCGAAAGGCTGTGATATGCAAAATGACTTGTTTTCTTTTGAAACTAATGTGGTTATGCCATGGATTTCATTTGCCTACATAATCAATAAGTGCATTGATGTTAATGGGTGTTTCCAAAAGGCTGCGTTCTACACAATGACTTCACCAATTTCTCAACATCACCTCCATCTGAAAGAGCAGTGTTGTGTTGAGCTTGAATGTGACAGTGAGTGTGGCGATGTAAGAGCAAGACATGTGATATGCGCCAGCTTCCTGATTTCCAAAATCTAGAGGTTAGCTTCAGGATCATTGAAACCAAATGATACACAGAAGATAGGTGGGAGAACTCACTGCTTGTATATATTCTTTAAGGATTGATTTATGTTATTCTTTCAATTTCTCAACTTTCTACACAAAGATCAACCTTTGAGGTTGGAAAACTAGGATAGAAATTCGAGTGCAAAAAACATTGATAAAATGAGCTAGTCCCATTGTTTTTGCTTTCTGTGTGTTTAGATTAGTTCTTAACCTTAAAAACACCTTATGATCCCAAAATGGCTTTTTAGGGGAATTTTAATGGAAATTTAAATATTTTTCAGTTCTTTTTTCTAGGTTGCATGGGGTTATGTAATTTGACCTCAATGTGTGCTCTGGCTAATTAGCATGGACTTTCTCTAGAAGGGCTAGCATATCTACATCTAGAAGGGCAACGATTGTACTTGCATTTTCTAGTAGACCTAAAGGGGTTCACATTGGGTTGACAACTTTCATTTGTGTTAAGATTACAGGGGAGTAGGAATTGGAAAGGTCATTGGGCTTCATTCTACTCAAGGTACCCTCATGTTGCAGCTGAACAGTACTTGGTCTCACTTTATGATTGTTGTTTAGAGGTAGGTAGGGTCTTTGAGCTTAAGTTCCAATTAGCAGTCTAGCCCACACACATCTACCTGCCAACACTACTACATTAAAAAGGGTGCAGTAAGCAATTTGATGGTGCCATGTGTAGGTAAGCAAGGGAGAGCAGAGCCACAACATCACCATGAGCCAGGTGAGGTAGATTGTGTAGGGCAAGAGAGCATTGGGACTTTAGCTAGAGTCGCAGTCAGGCATTTGGATCAAGTGTGATTACCAATGATCACATACGTGCAAGTTCACCTCCAACAAAATCTCAATCAGTGGTCAATGACTGTGATGGTGAACGTAAGCACACAAAAAAAAAGGTTTCCAGGTCAGAACATGGTGAAAGTTGTCCCATGTACTTTGAAAGTGGGGAATTGCACGAAGGAGATGAACAACAACAAAGTTCAGTTGATGGATGGTGTTGTGATGAGAGTAAATCAAGGTCTAATAGTAGTTGCGCAAGTAGCAACTACACAGGAAGTGGGTCTGATTACAATGAAAATACACATGATGCAGAGGATGACTGGGAAGCAGCCTTTGATGCATTGCACATACATGGTGCCATTTTAGATCAAATTCAGCATAGTGAATTGAAAGATTCACATGAGAGGAAGCCAAATGGGGTTCATCATTTGGATCTGCAAAGTGTTATGCTCAAACCAGAGTACATGTATAAGAATAATGGATTTGGGGGGTAGAAGAGGAAACAATGGCAGGGCTTGAAGATCAGATGACATCTCATGGCCACCTGTGTTACCAAGGCTGCCAAGACAACACACTCACCCTAGCCAGCAAAACAAATAGATTAATCATTGTGTTTATATGTGGATCATCTAGTTATTCAAGTTAAGTATTATTGATTACATTAAGGTAGGAACCCATGTTCAATACAGAACATTTTTCCATCTTTGCAAGACTTAAGGTGAGTGTGTTCACTGAGTTTTTATTAGTTCAATGGTAAGCATTTTCCATGTCCATTTTGTGTGTGATTAGTGAGTCATGGTAACCCTAACCCTAGAACATTGTTAATTAAACCTTAAAATGCTAACCTCAATTCATAATGTTAAACTGGGGTCCATTATTTTATTTCAATAAAAATATATTTTATAAATTATTTATCATTCCCATGTGGCATGTTTCTATTGCTCGATCTTTAGAAGATTTGGTAGATTTGAAATTTCCATTCAAATAATAATGTGACATGTGTCAAGATCCTTATTCTTGACATCTAATGATTGGGATATATCTAGGGTTTTTTAATAAATATTTGAATGGCATGATGTTCATAATGAGCCACGTGGCACGTGTTGATTAGCCAAACACAAAAGAGATGGCCATTTCTTGGCCATAAGATTTAGAAAATTATAGATAATTTAATATCACAATCTAGGAAAATTAGACCTTTTAATCACATGCCACGTTTGTAAATCAGAAACATAGGAATTGGATGGTCCAAATATGTTCTTGGTTTGTACATCAATTAATTGACATGTGTCTCCACATGGTTGGAGATTGGATCCATCAAAATAGTTACAATTTACAGTCGCAAAATGATGCCCCATATACACTATGTATATATTGGCCCCATAGGATGAGATAATATATACTAAGTTTAGTCTTCATCTATCATTTGATGATGTCATCCTAATGTAATGTCTCATGCGACTATTTGTCATCTGCGACTTGTCTTAGGCGACTATTAAATAGTTAGTTGTAAAATGTCTCTTTCGACTAAAAAACAGTCGTAGACACTAGTTATAAATCAAGATTTTCCTTATGTGTTCCCAATCTATACTTGGATTACTACCATATGATTATCTATTGCTACATCACTTGTCTCTACCTTTGGTATTAAAGAATTAACTTGTTTTTTTTGTGGTTGTTTTATTTAGATTCTAAGTTTTTTCTAGTTTTAATTTTTGCCAAAAATACCTTTTAAACTTAGGAGCTATTTTAAGCAATTATCCCAAGTTTAAAATATAACTTGTTTCTAGCATCTGCTTACTAATATCTTGAAAAATCTTTTATATTGTAATCAATTTTCCTTGTGAATTCATTACTTCTTGAGATTTTTGTGCTTCTATAAGAGTAATATTTGGCATAACCGGCTAAGTTGTGTTCCATCCCTCCATGGATGTGGATGGCCCTTTTGTTTGGGTTTGGGTTTGTATTTTCTAAATTTGTTGAATTATCTCCACCATTGATTTCTTCAACCATTCTTCTTTCTCCCAACCAACAACATTTTTTGCTTTCCTTGGCTTTCTATCCTTGAACACATGTTCTTCAATTGTTTTACTTATTATTGTAACATTAACATCCACCACATTCACATTTGCAATGATTATTTTTATTTCAACAATAGGTTGAACTTCTACTAATGTCACAAATTTCCCATGAAACATCTTCTGCATCTTAGTAAACTTTGGACAATATGTCATTTTATGTCCATTCAAACTACAACTGTGGTATGCATATGAAAATTTCTTCCATGGTTTTTGACTTTGTTGTGTTGCCTTTGTGGCTGCCACTGTGGTCTACTCCTTTCTGCATGTCTCCACAATGTTATTATTCATTCCACAATTTGTGCAATACTTGTCATTTTTCCTTAGATTACTTTGTGCTTTTGGCGGTGATGCCTGTTTAATACTATGTGGTATTAAAAGTGCACTCCTTGCTTCGGCAATAGTCATTCTTCTTCACACATCGCCGTTTCATTATGTTGTTGTAGTGGGGTAAAAGCACATTGCGATGTACTTATTTAAATGTCACGAAGGTTGAATTTTCTAGGTTAGATACATATTATTG
>Ga0209208_10004674_pt1 | contig 19320 bp, 20 predicted proteins | sample S1TSphfallax_3_FD_187694 | JGI IMG/M metagenome (GOLD analysis project Ga0209208, IMG submission 187694) | Host-associated microbial communities from peat moss isolated from Minnesota, USA - S1T2_Fd - Sphagnum fallax MG (SPAdes) (version 2) | ecosystem: Host-associated > Plants > Peat moss >... | reverse complement strand
GTATTTATTAATAGTTGAATTAACTTTTGGATATTTCCAAGCGCAAAAAATATTCTTATTTAAATTGATGTAACGATTAATTAATTTTAGAACTTGGTCAACCTTCTAAAATGCATTATCCTTTTTATGTTGTAGAGAGGTGAAAATGGATGTAGAATTAGATGTGGTTTTTATTAATATATCAAGAATATAAGCCCATAATTAACATTAACATTTTGCCATGACGATATCAAATTAGTTTTGTAGAATAATTTTCAAGAAGTAATGACATACTTATAAGATTTTTAAAATGTAGTCATAATACATCCTTATTTAATCTTCATTTCTATCAGGTTTTAAAACAAAACTGAAATCAAATTTAGATATTAAAATTTATATTTGAGTAGCCTCAAGTAAATTACGATTTAGTAAAAAATTTATGGGAAAAATCACAACTGTAAAAAATTCAAAATGCGACAAATGGTGCTAGCTAAGTACTTGGCTCGATGCTTTATGGAAAGGGGGTTGATTGGGCCTTGTAACTAACCATAATGACCATCATCAGGAATCCAAGTTCAATTGTGAAAACAAACATCATCATCTTCACACTAACATTCTTTAAAACTTTCAAGTGTGCCTCCATGAGCATGAACAAATTTTAAGTAGATTATTAAGGCATGTGCATTAAAAGACAATTGACGATCCTAGAACCATCGACTTGGGTGTGCACCACTTTTTTGGACGGTTATTTTTTACCCAATTGTTGGGGGACATTCAAGTTAAGCGGTGTTTCTTTAAACTTTTCCTCTTTTATTAACACAATTACAGGATTTGAAAGCATAGTAACATTGTCACCAAAAGAGAGAGGGAGAGAGTTAGAGAGAGAGCCATGCCGAAACACAGATACAACCAGCCATGGTGAGCACACAGACCCAACAGGAATTCCCAGCTGCCTGATCTTCTGCTCTGCACCAGACCCCACTTTAACGACTTTCTGAACACATCAACACACAACACCTTGATCCTTGAACATAAATAATTTACTCAAACGAAGATCAACATATCGGATCACTGAGTGTAGATCCTTGTGCCTGACATCGAATCAACTAACCAGGAACCGTTTCATGTCCGATCCACAATGCACATCATCTTGGATCCAATAGAAACTTCAGGTGAGGCCTTCGAGGTCAGATCCCTCCATGTTCATTCGATCCGTTGAGCCACTAAACTACATCCCCTAACTGCCTCTATACATTGCTCTTACGCTCAACATCTAGAAACCTAGCACCCAGAAGCCCTTCATTGCAGCAACCTTCTGAGATTTTGGACGCAGACCAACAAAAAGCCAAGCTCCCCAAAGAATCCTCTCACAATGACAGCCCCATTATGCACAGATTACAGATCTGTAGTTACAGACCCCTCCTGCCACTCATTATCCACTAATAACGTTTTGCTGCCCACAACTCAAATGCAAAGCAAATCCCCACAGACACACATTCCCCTAATAGATCCTCACTTTATCTTCTACCTACCCATAAATCTAAGGCTCGGACCCCTTAGATCTCTCATCACTCCTCGGCATCACCCTCCATAACAATTGCATCAAAAAATTACACAATAGCTCAACAAGACACTGGCGCAGCGGAAGAAAATCAGCAACAAGCTAAGCAGCTGCAAGAAAAAAACAAGAGAGAAAAAACACAAAACTGACTATTCAGAAATGCTGTTTCAGTTTGCCAATCCTCACAATCAAATTGCCACCGCCTCCCTCCAACAATTCCAGCCGTTTCATCCTTGGCTTCTCGCTCAAGTTTTCCCATGCACCGTTACAAGTTCCATATCCCCAGAATCATAAAATCGCCGCCTTCATTAAGTCCATTTTTCGGCGGGTTTAATTTCCTAAACCCTTAAAGCAAAAAGATTAGATTCCCAAACCCAGGAACCATCATCAGGTTTCCGTTCAGCCACCCCGTAACTGGTCACAACATCATTTGAATAATTAAATCTTCACTTGCATTAACAAAAACTAAGAGGGTAGTTAGAATAATTTGGTACTTACATTCAAAAGAGATTGATGCTTTTATTTAAAAAATTAAAGGAAGCGTAATGTGCGACAATAACGATGGAACTTCATAAAAACCTTGACATCTAAGTTCTAATGGATTTATGAAGCTTTAATTTTGACGATGGATCTAAAAACTACATGGGAATTCTTGTAATGAAAATTTTAATTTCAATTTATTATGTACTACACAATAATTATTACATGGTAAAGAATAATTAAGGGGTATTGAATGAATAAATGATACATGGAAATGTTATTAATGTCATTGGGTTGATTTAATCAAATGAGAATTCAAGAATGTTTATTTATTACTACCAATAAATGATTTTAATTGGTAGTTATTTAAAATAATTAGGATGAAGAAGTAGGATGTTATAGTCAAATGGACGGAATTGACAATTTTTGAACTTAAAAACTCCATCAAGATTTCCAAGGTGAAAAAAAAAGAATCTTTTAATTCCATCAGTCATAAGGATTATCATCTTATTTTGATTGAAGGATAGAACTTTCTTAATGTTTCATTGGGCATAATAATTCTTATCATAAATTTCATTGGAAAGTCAAATCATTCTTGATTCCCATTGGTTCATGAAAGGTGAAAAAATCATTGATTGCAAGGAAGGATTTTCATGACTTTCATTGAACAAAGAAAATAAGCTTAAGGAAGGGTTATGGAAAATTAATGGATTTTTTTTATGTTGTGTTTTTTGGAGAAAAGGAGGAGTGTGTGAGAGGACAACAACTGTGTGAAAGGAGAACTAATTATTATGTGTGAAGAAATGTTGTTCATGGAAACAAATGGTGTGCGAACAAAAGAACATGGAAAGAAGTTGTATGTAGTAAATAATTTTAATGTAGTTCATGCACACACTTCCATGAACAAATCTTTGGATATTTTATTAAAATATTTGTTCTTTATAGATCCACCGTCATATTTGTTTTAAACTTTAAACAATTTAGTTTAGGGGGTGTGAAAGGTTCTCTCAAAATTTCAGCATTATTGAGGTTGTTGTAAAGGAATTACATTTGTTGAAAATGAAGGGGGTTTGAAGTCGTTTTTTTTTTGAAATCTATTTAAAATAACTTTTAGATTTGAAGCATAACTTTTGATTTGAAAAATAAAAACTTATAAGATTTTACGACATTGTTGTTTATAAGATTAATTTTTCAACAACCTTAGATTAGGAGATTGTATGAAAACATTATGAAAAGTGAAATGAAGGGGGTTAATTACCAAATGTGAACATTGATTAAACATTAACACAATGTTTTTTCATATTTTATCATAGTAAGCTTTTATTCTTCCAAAATATTTTGGTATCTTGTAAGTGGACATAACGCATTAGATTTTTTAATGAATTTCATTACAATTTATTAAACCACCTTAATTTATTAGAATAAAATTACATAATAGTTCCACCTTCAAATGAATTTTGTGAGTGCACAACTTTATATGCAAAGGTTTAGAAGAAATTCTCACACATTAGATGGACTCTTATAACATGATTCAATAAGTTTAATAATGTTCAAAATGCAAAATCAAAATATGAGAAAATAGGCTATAAGTAGTTTCATTAGATTATTTTTAATAACCTTTTTTTGTTTAATACAAGGTAGGATGTGGGCTACTAGTTAAAATAAGAAGTTAATGTTTGTGTGAAACATGCATCATTTATTGATTAGTCACACTTTTGATATAATGCACATTAAAAAGAATGTTTGTGAAAGTTTGATCAAATTCATATTTGATAAAAAAAACATAGTTAAAGTTTGTCAAAATTTGAAGATTTGGGGATTCAAGAACAAATCAAATTTTATTTAAAAACATAGTAAGAACAAGTAAATTTTTTTTGATAATTTTTCATTGTAAACAAAAACATAATAAATCAAAAAATATAATTAAAAACTGAAATAATAATACTTAAAAAATAAATGATTTCATCCATGATGAAAAAAATAATGATACATAAATGACTAAATGACGAATTATTAATTAATGTAAAATGTTCAATTTGATTAAAAACCATTGATCATTTTGACCAAACCTGTTATTTTATTTTGTTCAACTCAATTTTATGTCATGTTTTACAAAAGATGTTATTATCATACAAGATTTATATTTGTTAGTAATACAATGAAAACAAGGACATTTCTACCAACATTATGCACAATGTTTTTAAATGTTTTGAAAATTTATTAAAAAAAAATCTAAAATATGTAGTTAATTATTTTATCCCCTACTCATGCAGGGAAACGAAAAAATAATTTTTTGCAAATGAATGATATTTTTTCAATTCATTTGAACTTTTCATTAAAATTATGAATAACTTCCACCTTTGTAGCAAATTGTGGGAAAATATTTCAAATTAACCTATATATTTCGAAAACTAAATTAAATTCATGTCAAACTTGTCAAGTTTAACCTTTGTTTGTACAAATTTTGAGTACCATTTGTTACACTAGCTTGGACAAAATATGTGTACCCAAATTGAAATAACATCTTCAATAATAACTATTAAAAAATGATAATAATGTGTTAAAAAAGATTGTTTACAATTAGATCTTTTACATATCCCACATTTAATTATTAAATTTAATGGAATTTCTTTGTGACAAATGATAGCCATAACCTCATCACCATGCATGAGGAAAAGGATCCATAAAGTTGCAACTTTGTACCAAGTTTAAATCTTAATCCAAATCTTTTCACATTAAAAAAATCTAAAATGTTCTAAACATTAACAATCCTTAAACATGATAAAATATCAATGCCCATTTTCTTTTGTCAATGTATCACTAATATCATCTCATCAAGTGGCAATGATACAATAAATGAACCTACACCTAAATAAATTAAAAAAATAATGAAGAAAAATTTAAAAAAATTAACATCAATAATCTACAACAATTCAAGAAAAATTCAAAGTAAAATAAAATGACATTACAATATACCATCAAGACAATTTATAAAACAATCATATTCCTCTACAACAAATCTCATTTTATCTTCATTTTATACCAAACCTTGTGCTTCATAATATTAATGTGTTTTTTAAAGCCATTGTGATTTCACAATTGAATAAGTCCACTATAACACGTGTGACATTAAAATATCTATATTCAAATTACTGTACATTCACTATGAACAATTAATGAAACATGTATTAGTCAAATGCTTAATGATCATGAATCAAAGTAATTCATGGTCTTCCAATGTCAAGTTAATTACCTATTACCTAGGCTAGGTAAGTAGATTTAAGTAGGTAAGTACCCAATGCCTACATACCTATCTACCTAATTACTACTTAGACTAAATAGTAAACTAAATGGGTAGGTGGCCTAAGTTTATTTACCTACCTATGCCTATTTACTTATGTACATTTCTTTTGAGCTATTTAAAAAACTTAGTAAGTAGCTTTAAGTTTCCTTACATACCCCCTCAACTCCCACATACTTACATATTTACCCCCTACCATCTTTACTTGTTATCTTGCAACCTACTTTGAACCTATTGATGAATTATCTACCCCTTTTACTTTCATAAATAAACATTTGAAATAATCATGTGACATAGACAAACTTAACAAAAAATATAATTTTTGAGATTTGGAGCACATTGATAAAGGATTTGATTCATCATTGTGTAAGTAATAAGTTCATCTTTTTATACTTATAACCTATATGCATGCCTTAAGGACTAAAGTAGATAGACTAAACTAATGTAATTAGGTAGGTTAGGTTTCCATCTACTTACCTACCTATATTTTCATGACCTATCTACACCTATTTATTATCCACTTCCTTAAAATATGTATATTTAATAATAATCTAATTTTTCTTGAAATGTAAATAAAATTGAGGTCTAAAAACAGCTGCCTCAACCTTGCACCAAGAAATTTGTTCCCAAAGTATAATTTGAGTATCTATGAAGAACCTACTTATAACTTATTTTCTTTTTCAAATTTTCTTGAGATCCTAAGTCTCTTACGTTTTGAAGGTTTAGAATGATTACTCAAATAGTTCACTATTTGATTGTCAAAATGATTAATCAAATAGTTTCTTACTTTGCCAATAAAAAAAACCACCTTAATAACAATGGCAAGTCCAAATTGACTTATCCATATTGATAAGGTGATCTTTTTTGACGCTTGTCATTTTGGGTATTTTTCAACTTAAAAATCCAGTCAAAAAACCTAGTATTGTAATAGTGATGGGACTATCCTAGGTCTGTTCTTTGTAGGAATTTCAAATGAATGACTTGCTCTCTTTCCACCCATTTTGCACAAGTGTTGGAAAGGAAAAGGCAAGACATTGATAGCCTTTGAGATGGGATTTCCCACCTACCTCTTGCAAGAAGTCAGCAGTCCCTTTCTTTGGTGGACACCTGAAGCCCATGCTCTCAAAGAACTCAAGTGCCAAGTTGCACAGACCTTGATAAACAATGACACCTTCGGAGAGTAAGATGAGATCATCCAAGAGTGCATATGTCTCTGGTACAGGCTGGAGAAGAGAGACAACCATAGTTCCATCCAAAACATGCACTGACTGTTGCAAGGACTTCACAATCTGCTAAGTGGTGGAGCTGTCCAGGCCAGAAGAGATCTCATCCATGAAGAGAGCTTTTGCATGTCCCACAAGCATCACCTGGATTGAAACAAAAGAAAGCACGACAAAGCAAGCAACTAATTTTATGAGCTTCACATAGAGCAACCAATGCTTAAGTGCAACTGCTACCAGCATGTCCAGTTTCATGCCATTGCAACAGGGAAAATCAAACATACAAATCCTGATTAGCAGTTCCTATGTACAGAGTTTCACAGAGAGAACACACACCTTAGAGAGTTGATAATGCAAATGACAGGTTCAGCTTACCAGTGTTAATTCCCTTTTTCAGTCCCCCTGAGACACCACGCTTCATTTTATTTCCCACAACTGTACCAGCACATATCTCCAGGCCAGGAGTCTGCAACCCAGCAGCCCAACAAAAACAGTGAGAATTTCTCTAGATAATAATGAATTTTGTGATGCTATGATCATGTTATTCTGAAGCCACATGAGGAGCTACCCTTCATGCACACAACATAGCTTCAAGAACCCATTTTCACATCCTCCGGCTGAATCTTTGTTGAGGTGAGAGCTACAGACCTTGAGTACACAGTCTGTCATGAGACTTGTCCCTTGGCCTGGAAATGCTGTAGCCTAGATAAACACACCTCTGCTGGTTAGGTACATGCTTGAAAAATGGTCAAAAGACAAAACAGTGCATTCTTTGAGCCATGTAAAATATGGAAGAACTATCTCTGGAATTGGTCATGAGGTTGAAAGAACAAACATCTCAAAAGATGAGTCTGAACACCTCAAATCACAGTGGGCAAATCATAGATGCAAGATCAATGATAAAAGTAATGTACTTTTGTTTTTTGTGGTACTCTAGGTGAACAATATCAGGCTATGCTATTAATTTAAGCATGTGCACACTTGGTGTTCTGCACAAAAGAAGTAGAGAGTCCTTTGTGGTGATGAGCCTCACCTTCATGAACATGTCAATTTCTGGGTCAGGCTTGATCCCAGCCTCTTTCTCCCTTCTTGCAAGCTCCATCAACATTTCTGAAATGCAAAGCCGTCCATGGCCCAGGACAGAGGGATGTCAAACACTTCTGGACATATGTGTGAGCCAAATTTCACATCTCTGATTTGGAGTCTTATGACTCCAGCATCATGGATTCAGCCACACATTCACAACTATATACGAAAAGATTGGAAGAAGCTAGAACAAGTCAAGGAGAAGTGGGGAAGAAAAACCGATGGGAATGGGTCCCAAAAACAATACTCACGAAATCTGGAGCCGACACCTTGGCAGCAACTGGAGAAATCATGTGTCTCCTGACAGTCATTTCTGCTGTCTTAATGTCATGTTAACTGATGTAAGCACATGTTCTTTTGATGCAAAAACTCATGGAAGTCATGTCCATTGTATGTAACCTTGCCTGTTGTCTGAAGAAACAAGAAACAAGAAACAAGATCTGCAAACTTTAGTTTCTCCACTACCTACCGTGTGTTCGGAAGTTGGAATACGCTATTAGTATTGTTGCACTCCTCACCTTGCAATAAATAGAACTAAGTCTACAGAATCAGAACCCTTACACAGTTCATCAATTCCACTGGTGATCATGGAGGTTTTCAACGTCTTAACAAAGGATAAACGGAAAAGAACCACGGAGAGGCATCAAGGAAAACAGAAATTCTACCTTGAGGGCTTTGTCCAATTTGCCTGAAAATACTAACAAGAAGGTTGTCTTCCCTGCACCTGGTGGTCCGAGAAGTAGTGTCATCTTGCAAGTCACCAGCAAAAGAAATTCCAGAAGAATCAGCAATGTCAAGTAGGTATTGGGTGTCATCGGATGGCATGTGAGAGACTCTCTCACAGCACATTGTGTGATCTCGAGGCTCATGTGAGGACAAAATTGGCTAATATGCTTGAACATATACATGCAGAAAGAAAACAAACAAACCTGCCAGGTTTGATGCTGGCACTGACATCACTGAGAATAATATACTTTTGCGAGACGTTGGGGGAGGCTGTGCAAATCATGACTATCTTTGTATTCCGTCGAGATTTTTTCGGTTTTCCTTCGCGTATTGTAGAAAACCCTAAAACCTCAACCGACAGTTGAAGCTTCAAAAATCTTCTTCAATGCTTCCTCTTCCTCTGTCTTTGTTCTCTTCACACCAGCATTAGGGTTAGCTCCTCACGCAGCAGCAGCAGCAACCGCAGCTTCATAGTCATCATAACAGCAGCAAACGTTTCAAAACTTCTTTGCCAACAGCCGGAACAATTCTTCAATTCGCCTCTGTTTTGGATTTCTGAGCAATTCCTAGTACCATGGCGCATAATGATGAGGGAGCATCCCACACACACAGTAGTACTGGGTTAGCGCCACATACCCATGACGGATTACCAGCCCACACACACATCAGTAGTGGGTTAGCACCACACACCCATGACGGATTACCAGCCCACACACACATCAGTAGTGGGTTAGCACCACATACACATGATGGATTAGCACCCCACACACATGAGCCTCTGGAATCACCTGGTTTCTTCAGTCGACGAGCTCCACCTTTGTCGATGCGTGACTTCCATGAACGTGCATTTACAGTGGGCATTGGTGGGCCTGTTGGATCCGGGTGTGTGCAATATGCCTTTCATATATGTCTTATTTTTTGTTTTCTGTTTTGTTTTTGTATACTCATGTTCATGTGTGGTTGTGGTATTTGTATTTTTTGTCTTGCCATTGTTTCATTCCTGTGTGGCATTTTCCTGTTTTTTTTTCTCATGAAATCGCTCTTCTTGTCTTCTTTCTGGTCTACTCTTTTCAGGGTTTAGGGCTTAGGGTTTTGTTTTCCCCTGCTTCTTACTCTCTCGAACAACAATTGCACTATGAGAATTTGCTGCCAGTTCTCACTTGAAGTCCTTGCGTTTTGTGGTCTTCTTGCATGCAGGAAAACTGCACTCATGCTAGCACTTTGTGAAGCATTGCGGGACAAATACAGCATTGCTGCTGTAAGTGCCCTGTTCTTACCCTATACTCCTAAATATAACCTGTGTTCTCCTAGACCTAGTCATCACCATGAGCAGCTTGAGAGGAACAAGAGGTCGGAGACAAGATGAACTTGGACATGTGAAATTATGTTGCAATTGTGACAGCTACATTATCAAGAACTCCACTCTGAAGAAATTTGAAAGAATGATGATGTTGTAAAGGGAGCTTGTGTAACATTTGTAGAGGCATTTCCACTGACTACAACTGTGGTCAGTAAAAAATTGAGTGACTTGTATCCTGTGGTTGCAGGTAACAAATGACATTTTCACAAAAGAGGATGGTGAATTTCTTGTTAAGAATAAAGCTCTAGCTCCAGAAAGAATTCGAGCAGTGCAGACAGGAGGGTGCCCCCATGCAGCCATTCGAGAAGATATCAGCATTAACTTGGGGCCCCTTGAGGAGCTTTCACAGACTTTTGATGCCAACATTTTACTTTGCGAGTCTGGAGGAGGTATAAGCAGCTATGATAGTGGCACTTGGGGATACTTTGACATGGATTCTTGTTTTGGTTGAGTGTTGTCTCTTGTATTCAGCAATCTTTCTGTGATTCTCAAGATATTAGATATCAGTAATCTGGTCTTGTTGTGGTGAACTTTGCAGATAACCTGGCAGCAAATTTCAGCAGAGAGCTGGCAGACTACATAATCTACATCATTGATGTGTCAGGAGGGGACAAGATTCCTCGAAAAGGTGGCCCAGGCATTACACAAGCAGATCTTCTTGTAAGTGTGCAATTCAAAGAGTTGGTGATTGAGATGTAAATCACTCCAGGGATAAGAGAGATGGTATTTAAACAAGCTTAATGAGAGCACTCTTACTACTCAATTGTGAGAAGTATTGAACCAGCTGACAAACTTTTGATTCCTTTTTATCTGAATGGTACATATGGATTTGAGAGCACCAATTATATTGATGCTGGGCAGTGAAGGATGTATCTTCAGGGCCCTTTTCAAAATGATAGATCTCATCTAAAATGCAGGTAATAAACAAGACAGATATAGCAGAGGCAATTGGTGCTGACTTGAAGGTTATGGAGCATGATGCACTCCATATACGTGATGGTGGTCCAATTGAGTTTGCCCAGGTAATTCTTTCATTTCAGTTTGCAAGAATCTTGCAACTATTTCTTTTTGGACTAGCCTTGCCTGCTTGTTACACTACTAGTTTCTTTCTTCAGCAACACTTCAAGGAAAGTGTGTGACGTTTTAAGAAGGTTTTTTAAGTAGTATGATTAAAGGTTTGGGATGCTTGCATATGTGGGCTGTTGGGCCACAGGTGAAACATGGGGTAGGTGTGCAATCCATAGTGGACCATGTGGTGAAGGCATTTAAAAAGGTGACTAAGTTCAACTGAAGGTGGGGATACTGTTTCATGCAGATATAAAATGGAAGAAAACTGGGATTGCAGTTTTTCCCTCAACTTCCTCCTCTTCACTCACAAAGTATTTTTCATTTCCAGAAAATAAGGACATTTAGTTGCCTGTGAAAAAACCAGGTGAACTGTGAAAGTTTCGTTTGGTCCTAGTTACCATCACTGTGAACATGGAGATTTCTCAATAATGTATAGGGAGATTTATATGAAGATATCATACTTGTAATCTATGTTCAGGTCAGAACTGTCAAAATAATTTTAATATTGAATGACCTGGGGGTTTTCCAGCGGCTCGAGTTTGAATATCTTGAATTTTCACAAAGTTGGGAATAGAGTTGACGAGTTGATGAATTCTATATAAGAAGATGTTCGTATTACCACCATCCTTTTTCAAGTGTCCTTTGCAAGCACTGCTCTTCAGCTGTGCAAGTAACCCACAACTTCACAAATCACTTGCTACATGGCTTTCTCTGATGTTGGTTGCAACTGTGGAAGTGAGTTCTATCAAATCCAACAGGAAGTAGCCACTTAATTTTTGGAGGCTGGGAAAGATGGTGCATAGTTTGCTGCTACCTTTCCTTCTCTTGCAAAGTTTCAAGAGAACAAAAGATGGTGCTCTTCTTCATGCCCTATGTGGTGCAATGTTTGCTGTTATCTTTCCTTCTCATGAAAGTAAAGTGCCCACCAATTTCAGCACATAAACATAGACACTCAAACAAGACAACTGTCCATCAAGAAACCTTTATCTATGAGATTTCTGCAGAGGAATTTCCATAGCAAAACATTGAAGATACAAGTGCTCTGTGCAATTACTGAATGTGTGCAGTAATAAAACAAAGAGTCAGCAAGATCTAGCAATACCATTTTGATAATGGTGGGTGTGTGGCCAAAATGTTGGCAGTTTACAAATGTTTACAGAAATGCTAGCATATGACTGGCATGGTCAATGGTGGATGCACATGTAGTTTTAGGGTTGGTATGACAATCCAAAGCTGCTGGGGTGAAACTCCCCAGGGGACCAATTTAGGTGAGAAAAACCAGTTTGGCCCCCTGCTTTTTTTTTTCTTTGTCTACTTTTCATCCAGACTTCTCACTTTGTTCCCAGTTTTGAGGAAACTGCAATATCCATTTGAGCACTTTGCAGATAAGTAATGGATCACAAATTTGCACCAACAATTTGTATAACTCAAATTTCCAATGTTTGGATGGAGATCAGCTCTCAATAAGAACTCCTTTTCTCATCCTGCAAGATTCTCTTTCACCTTCAGAACAAGCACGAAAAAATCGAATTCCAACAGAAACAACAAAAGTTATCATTTGTCTAAAGACAAAGATTCAGTTAATATTGCTTAAGGTTAGATTGCTTGGATTTTCTGAAAAGAATTATTAACATGATAAACCCATCTCTTGTTATCTTTGGCATCTGTTACTATCAGCTCAAGAGACAGGCATCATAAGGCAGAATTTGGTTCTTTTCCCACTCAGAAAAGCTTTTTACTGGGATCATTCATCCACTGCTAATAAATCTCTCTAGTTGTGCAACTCATGCCTAATTCTAAGAACCCAAAGCAGTTTGTAGTGCTTTTGTGACCCTAGTTATGTTTCTTGAGCAAAGGACCTATTGATTGAGTTGCAATTCAGAGTATTGGGCAAGGTTCAATCTTGGTTGGGGCCAAGACCCTTGTCGAATTCCTGAAAGTCAACATTGTTTAAACTTGCAAGCAATTTGTGCATTTTACAATCTTTCTCCCTTCTCACATGTGTCAGGATCTTTTGCAATTATCAACAACTGTTGCTTGAGTGGATCGATATGTGTGTGCAACCAACAATTTCCCAATGCCTGCAGATACTTTATGCAATGAAGTAAACACACTGATGGTTTAGGTGGTTTCTTATGGTTTGTGTCATTAATCTTTGAAGGTCAAATATAAAAGGCTGTTCACAGCATCATGTTGTATTCCTTCTGAGATCAAAGTAATTCTCGAGGAAATCACGGACTGTGCCAATTCTACATCATGACACCAAATTGGGTGGGAGCATGGGCCCAAGAAATCCTAAATGCTTACATGGATAGCAATTTGTAATGTTTACCAACTTTGCATTTTCATAAGTACTTGAAAAACAGATTACTTTGTGCTCCCACAACATCCTACATTATACATGTCTTGTGAATTGAGGCCTTCAGATTTATAAAACCTAAAATTATAAGTGTCTTAAATAGGTCACCTTTTGGAATGATGCTCACATTCAATAGAACAAAGTGTAGCCTAATTGTGCTTCCAAGGTGTGTGTGTGTGTGTATGTGTGAGTGTTTATGGTTAGACTTTTGATTAGTCCCGATGTTCAATTTGGTCAAACTCCACAATTGATGGACATGATTAATAAACAACATTACTGGGATGAAAATTAAGATATGAAAAAATATCAATGCATTTGCAAAAGAATCAGATTTCAAACTTACATGAAGAGTTCACCTCAAAATTTCAACAAAAGGTGAACATTTGTGCATATGAATTTGGGTGTTAACATTATGCAGGGAAGCAAAGTTGAACAGAGAAAGAGAATACAATGCATGCCTAAAAATTCAAGTAATAGTGGTCTTCCCCTTTTGATCAATTCAAACTCAATTTTTCTCAATGTCATAGAATTGATAATTTAATCTAACATCATGGGTAAGTAGATATTAAGAGCAGGTTTTTAATCTGCATCATTGACTCTCCATTATACATCTACATGTGACTAAACCACAATTGTAAAATTGCTTCATAATAACCTATGGCATTCCATCACCCACCTTTATTTGTTATTGCTTTTCCTTGTCATGTGGTGAATTACATCAGACCACATACCGAAGGTTTGCTGCCCAGCAACTAGTGAGACTATGGAGGAGATGTGCTTTGTTCATTCAACGAGTTTATCGAGGGCATTCGGGTCGAGAATGGTTCCATGAATGTCGAAGGCGTAAAGACAAAGAACTTCGAATGGCCTATTTCTTCAAGCATGCTACTAAAATTCAAAGTAGGTTCCGGGGAAATTGGAGCCGCCAATACATTCTAGACTACTATGCTCGTAAGGCCTTTCTCTTGGCTTGTGTATTGGCTGGCAATCAAATGAAGGCATTACTGATGATGAGTTATAAGCTACAGAATCGTGACCAACAACAAGAAGCTGCTAAGAAGATGAGTGAGGAGATGGAACATTTTTTCAGCATAAACCATCATCGGGTAATCATCTTCTATAATCTGTAATATGGCAAGAAAATAAAATCCAACAACATTGTGAGTTTATGGAAAGCATTGTACAATGGAAATGAAAATAGCATTCATACGGGTTTCATATTACAAATACTCATGTCACTTCATTTTTTGTAAATTGGCATCAATTGTTTCAGATGAGCACAAGGATTCGTAAAGGTGTTTTCTACTCCTCATTTGCTGCCATATTTGGGGGTGGAAGAAGATACCTTGAGGAACATGTACGAGAGACTCAAAGAAAGGCAATTACAGGAATGAAGCTTGCAGAATTGGATGGGTATAATGAAGATGGAATCCCCATAAAGCAGCAATACAACAAGTTTTTTATCAAATCAAGCAAAGCACTTCATTCCAAGATGAGCTTGGACACACACCGAAGGGTTCAAGAAGCAGCAAATTTGAATGTATTTTCAAGTACACACATAACAGCTGTGGGTATCTATCAGAGTCGATACGATTTCCAGCGTCAAGAAGAACGAAAAGGATGGTACTTAGTTCCTCATGAGAAGGACTTTTGCACAATTACAACACGAGGAAAGAATTGGTGGATGAATATGGGGCCGACCCTCAAATGTCAAACCCATTATGACCAGAGAAAGTGGGATAGAAAACAAGCAAAAATCCAGGAACTTGAAGATCATCCAGTCATGGTTGAACATCCTTGGAATGTTTTTGTACCATCAGGGTACCTCTTCGAGAGCTATCTGGCTTTTGACAAAGTATTCCCAAAGCAAATGAACCATCATCATTGGCCCAAGTATTCACTGCACAAATCATTACATTGGAACAATTTCCCTCATTGAATGTGTAAGAAATGCTCTATTCTAGGCACATTGATTCTCAATTAGAATAAGCCTTCAAAGTTATATAGGCTTAGTTCTATTGTCGTTCTTTGTAGGTGTTAAATAATCCATGACATTTTATGCCCTGTAGTTTGGATATTCCACTTATGTTCTCATGGGCACCTAAGTCTAAAACCAAACTTCAGTCATATTATTAGGATTCGGTCTTCAAAGAGTCACTAAGTGAACTAACATGAAGGGTGATGGAATGGATTGCTGACAAGTTTGTAATAAAATTGAGTGAAAATAGCAGGCACTCCTTATGGAAGGAGACCAATCCCAGGAACTCGTTGCATGGCACTGCATAAGATCCAGTCCATTGGAATATGTAATTTAGTTGCATACAGTAGGCACTAAATTACTATAATAAAGCAACTTGGTTGAAGGACTCTGACATGGACCATTCTGACCCAATTGACGCTGGCCATAATACATGTATCTAACCAGTGGTCATCATTAGATGCACCCAAAGACCAGCTATGGAAAAAGAATAATCTTGACATAAAAGACAGAAAATTTGTCACAACAGTAGCTTTGGATACAATTTTGGGTGATTCCACCATGTCCAGTTTTGGAAGAAGGGGTTTGGTGTTTCTGCCCTTGGAACCCACTAGTGATTTGCTGTGTGGCAAGCTGGCGAAACTGCACAGGAAGGTGTTTCCTTCTTAAACCCCTCATGATTTTGAAATTCCAGCAATTCAGGATTTGAGACTGGTTTCTAGAGTCCAATTTTTGACAAAGCTCAAAATTTGGGATCTTTTACACAAAACAATCATTAAAGTCTGTAATTTCAGGGTTTGAGGGACCAGAGTCAGAGCATAGGGTTTGCAAATCAAGGATTAACGCGTGAGAATTACAATCAAGAAAGGGAAACTTCAGGACTTTCTCCTTAGGGTTTGAGGGTTGAGGGTTTGGGTAGATTGGATTTGGGGTTTGAGAAGAGAATGCTGACGAGTGTATGCAGAGTAGTCTTGGAGGAGGCGACTGTTGACCTTCTCTTTCATGGATTGCAGCAACTGCCCAAGCACTGCATTTCCCACACTCTCCACCACACCATGTGGCAACATTGCCAGGGATGATGGCACTGACATGCTACATTTCAGTGTCATCTCTCCCTTGAGCCTCGACCCGACTCCTCGTCTCTCTGGATACAGCCAGCCCTTGACATCCAGCTGAAACTCTGACTCATTCACATGGTATCCTAACCCTTGCAGATCCCAATTTATCACTTCTAGCTTCACCATCTTGGTCACTCGTTCCTTGTTACCGGCTTCTGGACCAGTGACCACAATCCTCATATCCACCACTGGTCTCACTTGAAGGAAAAAAAAGTCTATAGGCAGCATCTGAATTCTCCACTCCTCATCACTCAGCCTCACACGTCGTTGCCCATCTGGAAACAATGCATTGAACAAGCGCTGCTGGTCTTCCATGTACTGGTCAAATGGCACTCTCTTTGACTCATACATGGGGATGTCTGTGCTCAAATGAGAGGAGCAAACTACATGGTCATCAGCAGCTGCTCTTGTACCATATTGCTGGGACCTGGTGGTGACCAAACTCCCCTTCCTCTGACCTCTGCTGTTTCTTGAGATTCTCTGAAACTGCCAAAAAGAAAACAATGGTTCCAGCTGCAAATCCATCCGTTTCTTGTACTCAATACCTGATGTGGCTTGGGAAAGAATTCTGCTACTTCTAGTAGTGGATTCAACATCATGCCTTCGGCATGCAGGCAAGATCAATACACTAACTGAAGGACAAGGGGGAGTGATGAGTAAAGCAGGTAGCATGACTGCTCTGGTGATCTCCAAAAGCTCAGTAACTAGCTGGTGATAGAAGTAGCCACGCTTCCTGCTGAAATGAACATCCAGGACTGCATCAGTAGGCATACTAAAGCACCTCAAGTATGACAATTCCTCAATAGACTGGACAGACTCAAGCAGGCACACTTGTTTGAAACAAATGGCACCTTAACATTGAGAAGAGTGAAGATCAGTGTGTTGGAGGCAGTGGACTGCAACAAAAGTGCATTGAGATTTTAACAGGAACCACATGGTTTGTCACTCCAAAAAGTAAGGCAACAGGGAGATACCCAAGAAGTATTATGGCAGCTAAGGGCAGCAATTTAACCAAGCACAACTCAAATGTTGCAATGACAGATGATATTGCCCTGACAACATGACAGTTTTTCAAAAACCACTCAGAAAAATAAAAGAAATGTCAAAATCCTATCATGTTGTGGAGGCAACATAGAGCTCACCTGTTTGACCAGCAAAAGTAACCTTACATGTGAAGTTACATATTTCTCTTAAGGACCAGATATTGGCGTAGGAGATTTGAAGCACTATACATTGCCATGTGTTGGATATCAGCTCACAGTTTGAGAGACAAACTTCCGAGTAATAGGTCCAAATCTGCTGCACCAGCCGGGATCAACTATAAATTACCATGTTATACAGGCCCTCAACCAATTCTCCTGAACATACAGAAAGGTGAATCATGCAGTATTGTAAAAGAAACCATGTAACTCTCAAAGGATAGGCTACCCATTGTGAATATAACATGCATGGAGAGGAGTTGCACCATGGTTGGGGATTTGCAACCCTTATGTGAAAGGGGATGGTATAGACGGCCTTTTGGACCCAACACTTGCTCAATGCATGAGCTATAGTACACTACAAGAGAATGTAATTTTCCTGACCCAAAATGCTGTGGCTCATGACACATGTGTGAGGTAAACTCTGTGCAAAGAAATAGCAAGTGCATTGAGGGATCAGCTTACTGAACCCTTAAAAGCTTCAGACAGGAACAGTGTTCCTTTCATCAGCCCAAACAAACAGGCATCTGTGCTACATGCATAAGCATGTTAACTCCTCATACCTTAGTCTACATGAGAAACAATTTGACGACTACTCTTCCAATTTGCAAACATAAAGAAGTCCTTTGCAAATGTCACTCAGAATGAGCTCAAATTCTGGTAGCAAGAAAAACATTCATATTGTCATACTGCCACTTCTAATTACTATCATTTCTTTGGATGAAATATGTGACTCACAGACTGCTCCTCATAAGATTCTTTGCTGTTTGATTCCAAGACAGACTTTTCCATTGGGTTGACAAAATGACAGATGAAAGAGGATGATGATCATGATGATTTTCACATGCTCAAAACAGTACCGTATTCTATGTGAACCCTTCCTGACCTCACCAATTCTTCGATCTTATTGCGATGGACAAGCAAGGATCAACCCATACACACACACACACACATATACATGCATACATAACGGTGCTCATGTTACAGCAATTCAAAGCCCCCCCAAACACCAAAAAAAGAAATCATCCAGGAAAAGAATGCTTCAGGATTTGATAAAAAATTACTCAAGTTACTCTTGAATGAGGCGTACCAACCCACGTTCTTTACTCCCCCTCTCCTCCCCCGGCGCGCTCGAATTGTTTGTTGCAGCAAGCGAGATTCAGAAGCTCCCATGAGAGGGACTTCTGAGAGAGGATTTCTTTCTTTCTTTCTTTCAGAACATGAAATTGCCGACGACAGTTCTTGGGTAGTGTTGTGACATATCCGAGCCTCAGTCTGTCGTCGCGCTGAGATACTTACGGCCACTTCCAAAGAGCGAGAAGGATCCCTTTCTTTCTTTCTTTCTCTCTCTCCTTCCCTAGAAGAGGCATTCCTTCCACCCACAATTGCTACTCTCTTGTGCTGATCAAAACCCTAAAGCTCTTTTGTCTTTATCCTGACGCACGCCCGGTACCCACAATCTAGGTACCGCTGGGTATAGATGTGGTCGTGTACTTTTATGATCAGAAAGCAGATGCTCCTGCTGGCTGTGTGCATGCGGCGGGTCCCGAAGGAGTCCCTGCTGCGTGCCATGCAACACAGCAGCATCGCAAATCGCTTTATCGGAAATAAAATTTATAACCCAACCCAGTTGCTGATACTTTAGATATCTTATTAGTTGAGAGAGAGAGCGAGAGAGAGAGAGAGAGAGAGTATTTGTGCCACACTCTTGATTGAATACAAAACTCCAATTAGCTTCTTAAAATAATCAATTGGATGAGCAAAAAACACAAAACAAAAGCAGAAACTGATGATCATCATCAGTTGCGCGCCACCTCTTCGTTGATAGAAAGCGAGAGAGAGAGAGAGAGAGAGAGAGAAACTAGTCTGGAAACACATTATTGTG
>Ga0209208_10004673_pt1 | contig 19321 bp, 21 predicted proteins | sample S1TSphfallax_3_FD_187694 | JGI IMG/M metagenome (GOLD analysis project Ga0209208, IMG submission 187694) | Host-associated microbial communities from peat moss isolated from Minnesota, USA - S1T2_Fd - Sphagnum fallax MG (SPAdes) (version 2) | ecosystem: Host-associated > Plants > Peat moss >... | reverse complement strand
CTTTAATGTTAGGACAAGCCATGGGCAACTCTGGACTCACAAGACTCACCACAGCGTGGATTTGGGGGAAGCCACCACCTTCCCCCATATATTATTCTTTGTGCCACCCCGCGGCACCCACATCTGATGGCTTTTTGTCTTAGGACTCCTAAGGAAGAATCCCGAAACTGCCACGATTTAGACTTCCACAACTTTGTGGCACTATAACTCTTTGCTCAAACTTCTGATTGGGACGAGGTCTAAAGCAAAGTTGTAGCTCTCATTGAAAGCTTTCCAACGGTGTGTTGCACTCCCCCTACACACATCGGGGTCGGGTCGATTCCCGACTTTTAGTGGTCGAGAATCAAATTGCTAATTTGACTCCTAGCCTTTCTTTTTGCCATAACTTGTGTTGTAGATGTCCAAATGGCTCATACAAGCCCATTTTCGACATCTACACTTCGATAGCTTTTCAATGATATAAATAACGCCCTAATACGAGGTGTTTTGACCCCTGCAATCAAACTTTGAAGTTTTGGGAGTCCCGGAGAACTCCCAAGTCCCCATTTCGGGAGTGTGAGTTTCATCCTCACACTCTCTCAAAGTAAGGTTGCGACACCTTTGTTTGTTTGTTTTTTTTTTTTTTTTTTTTTTTTTTTTAATTTTCAAATTGTGAACATTTCCATCCATTTTTAAATTAATTAATTAATGAAAATACACACCCAATTTTACTCCAAAAAGGGGTGTATGATATGGGGGTACCTGGATCCTGCCCATCTACCAAAAATATTAATTTTTATATAACTAGACCTTAACTTGATGGAATTTTGGTGTTAATATAATTTTACCTAAGGATAAATAATTTGAATATATATACCTTCACCCAAGGATATATACCCACCCAACAGTGGTTTGGTAATCTATGCCCACAACTAGTTACTCATTGGCAAACTACAATTGTTTGGCCATCAAAAAAATCCAAGCATACCCCAAATATCTATAAATATGACCAAATTTTTTAAATATGTATCATAACATTCCAAGAATACAACTTGTTTGTTATGTGGTAAAGGGTTTATGAAGCTTTTACATATTGGTGGTTGAAGCAATGCATTAGTCCACATATGTAGTTCATATACCCCTTGCATAAGTTATAATCCTAAATAACATGTAGGCTCTTTTGCAAGATTTCATCATTATAGTTAGTTTCAACAAGAAATAGAAACTTTAGCATCCATCTTTGAACAAGTCCATTGATGTACATTTTTTCACATTCTATCTTGTCACTTATGGATATGAAATGATAATCAACTATGATTTGATCCATTATAGTGAAGGTTAACAAACATACCAATATTGGAAGCCATTTTCTAACATTTCTTAGTTGTGACAAATAAATATTTAAAGTATAATCCTTCAAAGTTCACATTGTTGGATTGTCATGAAACTTTTTCAAAATGATTTTTTGAATGCTTAAAGGAAATGTCTTAAATTGATCAACAAAACAATTTCAATTATTGTGATCTTGTTTATTTCTTGGATTCATAAGAAAATTATTAAATACCCAACCATACCTAAAATGTTCCCTTAGAACTCTTTTTCTTTTCAAATGAAATGGGCACCAATTCCCAAGGGGTAATATGACACGACCTCAATAATTCCCCAATTTTAACCATTTTGATATTTTTTAAAACTATATTTGTCTAAATGTTTTTGCAACAAATTATCCCAATGCAAAAACAATTGAGTAAAAACACACACTAATTCTACACCTATGTCTATTAAATCTTTCATTATATTAATTCCTAAATTTTTCAACTCAAATGGCTTAGAGATAATTGATTTTTTAAAATTTAAATCTCATATATTATAAATCACTAAATAACAAAAACCCAACCATGACACATCAATTTCAATTCAGGTGCAAATGCATTCAAAGGAACCAATGAAATTACTTTATAAAAGGATTGTGAATTCATTTTTAATTTTTTCACTTTTCCATATGAAGGAATTTTTCAATGAAATATTTTGAAATTGGTTATTAAAAATCTATATATTTGCCCCAATATATTGTGCATGTAGTCATTGTTAAATAAATGTGAATTTTTGAAATGTGCAAATTTTGTTAAATTTTTTGTTTGGTTTTGGAATTTATCATAATTTTGAATCATATCAAAATATGTTAAATATTTTAGGTTTTAGTTTCTTATATCATAGGTTACAACTTTGTTTTATATGTCATGTACATTGCACCCATTATTCACATGTGGTAAAGAACTCTTGAAATTTTGAGATTTTGAAATATTTTGAATTTTTAAAAATTTCAGACTCCATAACTTTTAAATTGTGAGTGATTTTTTAATGTAAGCAATAGGTTATTACCGTCTTTTTTTTTTAATAATTTTTTTTATTAAAATAATCCTTTGCAAAATTAATTATTTCTAACACAACAATTGTTCAAGTTCAAGAGTCATATACTAAAACCAAAACCCAAAATTAAATTCAATGTATTCTTAATTTGAATTGTTCAACATGAGCTTGTTAATCATTTAACACAACTTGGAATGATTAACATAACTTTTTAATCTCAAAAAAATATGTAATTTGCATCATTATCCAACATGTTTTTTGGCTCTTTTAAGTGTATTTGGGTGTGATCATAGTCAAATGAGCTAAAAACCATGTTGGACAACCAAAAAACTATCAATTTTGTCACACATATTTATGTAATGCCACTTTAATGTCATGTTGATCAAGGAATTTTGTGCTAAATGATTTATATTAATGTTCAAAAAAAAAATCATTTCATTTAAAATTTTGAATTTTGGTTTTAGTAAATAACTTTTGAACTTTAAGATCAAGAACTCAATTTTATAAAGCACTAAGTTAAGGACTCTTTTAATTAAATTTTTTTGATGAAAAACAAATTGAAATGATGATAACCAACCATTCACATTCAATATAGTAGTGTTCAATGATCAACATAGAAGATAAAACTATTTCCAAGTAAATAATGTCGAAATTTTTTGACTACATAGGTCATAACTAAAGCCTCCTTCTCAATTATAGTGTAATTATTTTCCACACTAGTCATTAGTCAACTAGCATAATATATCGAGCAGTCAATAGTGTTGTCTAGATGTTGTCCCAACATGACTCCAGGGGTGTAATTTGATTCACCAATATGCACATGGAATTCTAATTTCCAATTGGTCCAACTAAAACAGGTAAACGTGCCATGGATGATTTCATCCATTCCAATGCCTTAGTGCATGCTTCCAAGTTCGATCCAATTAAATATCTCATCCTTCTTGAGTAGTTTGCACATTGGCATGTTACTTTGGTGGTAAAATCTTTGAAATTTATTTGTAAAATCTAGTGGCTCCCAAAAACCACTTAAGTTCTATTACAAATTTAGTTAGTGTGGGCATGTTGGTAATGGCAATGATCTTCTTTAGATCTACAAGTAGTTGTTTGTGGCGTACTATGTGTTCCAATAACACTTCATAATTAACACAAAATACACATTTTTTTGGATTGAACATTATGCCATTAATACAACATTCATGTAAACATTTTTGTAATTGTGTCAAATGATCTTCTCTTTCACCAAATAATTATCAAGGAAAACCTGCATGAATTCATTTAAGTACTTGTTGAAGGTCTTGGTGACTACCTTTTGAAAAGTTGCTAGAGCATTACACAAGCCGAAAGGCATTACATTAAGCATATGTTCCCCATTCTAATATAAAATTAGTCTTCTCCTTATTTTGTTCTACCATTTTTACTTAGTTATAACCATTACACCCATCCATGAATGAATACATATCATGGCTAGCCATAATATCCAATATTGAATAAAGAAATGGCAATGGAAATGGATCTTTTTTGGTTTAAACATTCAACTTCCAATATCCACACATATTTTCCACTTGCCATTTTTTTGGGCACAATGACCAATGGTGAAATCCATTGTCTACTTTCTATTGGATAGATGAATCTTATGTCCAATAATTTATCAAAATCTTCCCTTGCTTTGAAAGCATAGTTAAGATGCATTTTGTATTGTTTTTGTTTGATTGGTCTAGCATCAACCATCAATTCAATCATATGTTCATAAATTTGCCTTGGAATTCTTTTTAATTCCTTATAGTTCCAAGCCAAAATGTCCATATAATTTTGTAATAATGTCTCAATTGCCTTAACAAATTTAGATGGTAAAGTGATGTTAATGTGTACAATCTTCGAATTTTCCTTATTGCCCAAATTGAGTTTAGTTAATTGTTCCTTTTCCATCAAAGCCCATTTAACTATTAGTTTGTTCTTAATAGTAATATCCACTGCCTCATCAAATATCAATGCTTCTTGTCTAGTTCATGTTGGTAAAAATGTTCCGAAAAGTTCATACCTTTGTCAAATTGTAACATGTTAAAAAAGACATCTAGTAAAATTGAAAGTTATTCTAGGATTACTTCTTTTATTGACCATAATTTTAGTAATACTTCATACAATGTTTTTCATCTCCATCAAAAAATCCCTCCTCCTAATCATATTTTTTTTCTAGATGTTTGGGTTGTTGTGATGGATCTAGATTAATCCATTTAATGGTATTGAGTGTTATAACCATACCCTATCCTCCAATCCAATAATAAAGGTACTATTTCCCCAATTATGGTGAGCTTTGGCTTGTTTAAACCATGGTCTTCCTAATAACATGGAATACATTTTTGTCCACCCTCCATGTTTAGTATAGTCACAAAAATCTTTGTACGAACATCTTGCTAAATCCACCTTCAAGTTTTGAATTAGTCCATTAGGCTACACCTTACATTGGTCAACCATATGGACCACATGTTAAAGGACCTATAGCTCAAGCCCAGTTTCTTTTGTAATGTTTCTAAAATGATGTTAATCAATTCCAAATTCCCTATCCAATAATACATCTTTCACCCCTAATTTTCCAATTTTTACTTGAACAATCGACATTACTTCATCAAAATTTTTACTTTGGTTGTAGTGACCGTAAATGCATCGGCAATTCCTCCTTCCTTAATTTTTGGCCAAAATATCCCCTAAGATCTTTTTTAATGACAGACAAATTCGTAACAATTTTCCCAATTTCACTTTAATCTTCAAATCCATAATAACCTCAATTAATTCTAGGTCCAAGTTCTTGATATGTTTAATGATTTGCATGTTGTCACGGTCATTAATTGGCTTGTCTTGTAAATACTCGATTTGTTGGTCTTTTCTAGCCAACTTGATTGTTCTTGTACAAATTTCCGTATCAATTTGTTTGGAATGGTTTTCAATATAGTTTTATAATCAAATAATTTGGGTCTAATTTTACTTCCTTTTTTGGTTGTGTTCCTTTATTGATTAACGCTACTAGTTGTTATTGCACCATCATTTAGCAGTTTTACTAGGATGTGTTCAAGTTCCTAAGTTTTTTGTATATCTTTTAATACATCTTGATATACAACTTTCTCTATATCCCACTTAACTCTTTGTCCTCAAGTTGGGTTAACATCCTTTTCTTTTGGAATTTCTTGAGACCACCAGGCTCTTCTACTTCTAGTTGTTACATAAAGATACGCTAATGGTTATTCCTAATTAACCATCGCAACATTTACCCCCACCCTAGGCTTCACAGTCACAATTTCCTTTCTACATGTATCTTTCTAAATAGGACAATCCTAATTCCTTAAGTGTCTTTCCTTCTAACATCAAAAACATTTTTAGTTATTATTCATTTGGAAATTTAGATTTCGATTATGGCCTTGTTGATTATAACCATTGCCACATCCATTATTATTCTACCACCCTTGACCCCCATGGTTTCTCCAACCACATCCTCCATCATTCTACCACCCATGGCCTCTTGATCTCTAATGGTATTGCTGAAATTAACATACCATTTTTGGCTGTTGGGTCTTTCATAACCTCATTGTTGAAGTTGCATTTTTTCTTTCATTTCAACCTACATTCCATTCACATGCACTTCCTATCGTGGGCAACGTCCTTCTAAGTTCGTTTAGTGCATTGCTTTGTGTCATGATCAGCACTTTTGCAAATTCAATAAAACTTTTGTAATAACTTGCATTGCTTAATATAGTGCCCATCATTGTAGTAATTCTGACAATATATCCTTCATTGATAAATATTTGTAGAGATCCTTTCTTCCTTTCATCTCAACCTTATATGGTCATTGTCATTTAATTCTTTTATAGATTCTTTACTGTTTGGCTCCTGTTGATTCTTATTTTAAAATCTTCTAGCTGAAGGAAATTCCTACTCCATTGTTTTCACTAAATTAACTACTTCAATAATGGTTGCTTTCAACATACCCAAGATTACCATCTTCAATTTTAAATGCAAACCTTCTCTAAATGTCTCTCATAAATATACATCATCTAGTGGTTGAGGCAACACTACACATAACCATAAAAATCTATCATAATAGTCTTCTAATAATTCATGTTTTTTTTACTTGATGTTTTATAAGGATATGATGGCTTGGACTTCATTTCTTACCATGCTAAATCATTCTAATAAAGCTTGTTGTGTAGCACCCCATCTTGCCACATGATTTGTTGTCTCATATCTTATAAATCAATTTACATCTTGTCTCCTCAAGGTATTAGGAGAATATTGCAACTTATGAGCATGTGTATTCTCACCATTAGTTATACACACTTGTGTTAGTTGTCATATGTGTGTCACATGATCATTTTCATCACGAATTTAAGTAAAGGTACCCCTAAAACATTATGGGCTAATGTGGTCATTATCGGTGGAGCCTGGAACACCCCCTAAGTTGTTGTAAATCCAAGTTGTTGTGATAGTAGTTGTGTGGATGGTAAAAATGTTGTGAAAGTTACTCTTTTTGATGGCAATGTTCATAATGGGTTATTAATTTCAAGAAATCCCATTGATGCAACACCTTTTTCCTAATTGTTTTCAATAGATGCTTCCAATTCAAGCAAACCCAATCATATGGTGTTTAATTCATTGCTAGTTAATCAAGTATCCTGATTAAATGACCATCCATAATTAGGTGAAGGACTCATCACAGTGACATCTTTGAAGGGTGAAAGAGGATTTGTTGCTTCACATCCTACTAAACTCGTTCTTTCATCACTAAGTGATCTATCTTGTCCTTTAGTGGTATTTATAGTGGCATGTGCAACTGATACAATTAGTCCTTCTACCACTAATATTTATCATTCATATCTAGCTACTGAGCCAAATAGGTTCACCTTCTTCCAACATTAACAAAGGTTTAGATTCTTTGTCTTATGTAGAAATTTTCTAGTTGTTTATCTTTAAGCTCTTCTCACATCTTGTAATTTAATTTTTTTTTCCTTTCCTTTGCTCTTGTCCAACATGAACATTGAATCAAGTAATCCTCCACCCCACATTCATTTTTATTTTGATATTATATTGGTAATCAATTTTTTGTTAAAAAAAAAAAAAGATAAGGGCTTTTTAAGAAAATCCTAAAAAGGTTGATAATCTTGGTTGCCTCAACGCCTCATCACATAATTGCCATATCGATATAGTTGCATCCTTAACATGTCACAAGGTATCCATTTTTTAATCAAAGCATTGATATTTGGTTGTATGAATCCCCCAACATCTTGCACACTGATTACTCATTATGAATGGTAATCACATGTCCAAGTGGTATCAAAGTCAATAAACACACCAACACATGTAACCAATGTCAATATTTGGTTAATTTGTTGAACTAATAATCAATGTTCTATGTTAAACATTGCACACCTTGGTGTCACCATGTAATTTGTTCAAAATTAGCTTTTGAATGTTCTCATTACTTAGGTCATGCCTTGAACCTATTAACAAACTCATACCAATTTATTTTTTGGGTATAGTTTTTAGGGTATATAGTTAATTGATGAACATCCACTTGTAATGACTGTTTACTCTCAATAATCTTTTTTCTTTCTTTCTTGTGACAATTCCCTTTAGCCATTTATCTTTTCTAGAAATTCAAGTCTACATTCAATCTAGATGGTCATCATATTGAATATTCAACAAGATGGCTTTTGAAGTCTCTTGTTCTTGCAAAATAAATAAGTTGGGATGGGTGAAAGCACATTACGATGGCTAAAAAATGTTGTCACAAATATTGTTTTTAGAAACTATGCAACTTTCAACTTCCACCAACCAATATTAAAAGAGTTTTTCATAAATTATATTTAAAATAAGGTAGATCAATTGGGTGAAAACACTATTAAAAGGGCCAAGGGTGCCAAGGTAAAAGTCCTTTTCCAAGGACTACACATGACATGCGTCATTTTTGTGTTGATTTATAATTTTTAAAATTATATTTTAAGTACCCCTTTTTAACACTACATTTTAAATATAAATGAATTTTAACTAAAAATTGATTTATATCATGTATATTATGCATTCATGCCTTCTATTACATAAACATGAACAATTGTTGTTAAAGGCACATTTTTAAAATCCATAATTTTCAAGGTCAAAAGGGCTTTTGAACCAAATGTGTTCAAATCGGTTATAAAAATATTTTTCATCAATTCAACTCCTTTTGCCTTTCTAATCATCAATGTTAAAATCCTCTCCAATTTTCAAAAGGAATGGTGCACATTTGGTAGAAAAAAAAACATTTGAAAAAAACAAGGACTATCCACTTTCAAGGTTTGAATTCAAAGACATTTGAAAAAAACAAGGACTATCCACTTTTGAGGTTTGAATGCTTTGAACATGCAAAAACATTTTTGATTTCTGTCAAACTTTGAACATGTAATTTTTTCAATTAATGGGAAATATTCCCAACAAAATTATGACAATTCAAATTATTATGCTTCATTTATGATCTTTTAAACACACAAAAATGTAGTTTTAAATAATGCCCAATCACTTGGGTGGCTCTTTTGATTGTATTTTTACCCAATTTCCAAATAACACAATTGTCAAAGGAAACTACATTTTTTATTAATATTAAATGATTAAAAAATGTATTATGAAAAAACAAATGTTGTCACAATATACTACAAAATGTAAATATAGTTTTTTAATGATTCAAATAACTACAAAAATTGATGAAATATGTAGTTATATATTTAATATGAATTAATTGTATCATTTTAATTATAATTGAAAATTTTGACTCATGTGATTTCACAAAAAACATTTGGACAAGTTTTTCATTCAAACAAGCATAAATGTGTTGGAAAAAGCATTTTATTGAAAAATTACTTTCATTTTAAAATTTAAAAAATTATGTTGGAGGCCTTTGTATCAAAATCCATTTTATATGTTTATCAAAATGCTAAAAAAAATCAAAGAAAAAATGCCCCCAAATAATACAAAATGTACCCCAAAAAAATACATTATCTTGCTTACAGAGGTGCCCCCATAATGTGTTTTCACATAAATGTGCAATTACATTTTAAACACATAATACATTCATATCTTTCAATACAATTCCAATTTATTTTTCTTTGTAATCACCCAATTGTTGTGTAAAACCACAAGCATTCACTTCTACATGTATACATAATAAACAAAAGCCTAGATCAATCTCATCCAATTCCACCCTTTTTTGTTCTATTTGATGTTTAGTCATAGCTCATATTAAAGTTAGTGAACTTAATCCCTCTTCTCATGTCATTAGTTCAAGCTAATGCATTTCTCTTCCTTGGGAATCACATCAAACTAATGCATCCCATTTTCCATCACATAATGTAAGCATGTCATATGGCATCCATTTCTTGAGAAGACTGATAATGGAAATTTGGGATTCTAGTTCTTCCTCAAGATTAATTAGTAGACACAAAAGTTATTGACATTTTTTTTATTGTGGTAAGAGTCAATAAACACACTAACATTGGTTACACTGATCTTTTGTATTTGGTTAACTCAAAAGTGCATATGCTTATTACTACCCAAACTTTTGTTCCATTATGAACATGCTTTAATATTTTCTCTTGCAATGGGACAAGTAATTTTTTAATACGATTTTGCAAGAAAAACCAACACTTTAATCCAACATATTCTTTAGGATTACAATAATAATGTTGCCAAGCCCAACCAAAATGAATGTCTTATCAATGCTTCAACCTATTCTACTGAAATCATTTCCACCAAATTAGGATAAAATTGATCCTCTTGATCATCTTTAATAATTGCAACCTTAGTTTTAATCGAACCTAGAAGTTCGTTTGACACAATTTCAATCTCCACACTAACAATTATAAGTTCCAATTCATTCCTCAATGCATTATTAGCCATCAACAAAAAAAATTTGTTAGTAGTTAGTAAACCCATTTGCAAACAAAATGATCAAGAGAAAGGATTGACATAAGTATTATTAGCACCACAAAAAAAAAACCCTAACACTATGTGGTTACAATCCAGAAGCAAAAAAGAAAAACCCTAACAAAATGTGGCTAAGCAAATGGGTGAGTCAGGGTCCATGTGGACTCCCCATCATCGACGGGTGACTGGGTGAGAGCAAACTCACCACTGATGAGTGGGTGAGTGTCTAGCCAAACCACTTCCAACAGGGGATCGAACTCACCACCTTCAACGCATCGAGTGAGAGAGCTTTATCACCTGAAACAAGAACACCATCTCGTTCTTTTTCACCTGCGGCTTCACCGCAACCTACTTTGGCTAGGGGCTTTCAAGGGACCGAGGGGGCTCCAACCAATCACAAATTACCGAATCAAAAATTTGTGAACAGACACCAATTATTTTATAGAATGTAGGCAAGGTATTTAGCAGCATTTCTTTCCACCTAAGTGAAAAAGGTTATGATATTTAATGACCTTCATCATTCCTTCCATTGTCAGTGCTTCTAATGATGGATTTTTTTTTCAATCCAATAAGGTCCCATGATATACTTACTATTATAATTGTTTTCCTTAGGACTAGTTTGCACCAACGTGTGGATGATACAGAATCCTAAATTGTATTCATAGACTTCTACCCAACCCATATGAACAATGTCCGAAGTAGTGCAAGCAACATTTCCCAACATGGTTGCCAAATGTAAGTTATTTATTTTCTGGTCCATTTAATATTTTATTTAATAGATGTTGGGTCCTTGCCCCTTATAGTTTATCACATGGATAACTTATTGGCACTCTTTTGAGTACCCTTTGAACCAATTGCCAAACACTCACATATGAAGGTTATGATGAGGAGGAACTACAAAAGGTATATACATTTTATGCAGTACAAATAATATGTCTGCAACCTGTGTGGTGTTGAAAGTGTTGCCTCTCTATTATTGAGGAAATTTGGATATTTGGGCATGCCCCTTACCTTCAAATTAGGAATCTTTATTCCTGCAATGGTTTCAGCCAACGCTGCACTACACCCTACTCCACTTTATTCAGCCCTGTTATGTTCAGAAATTGGGTTGCATTGTTGGTTGGAGTATGGGACAGAGGGAGGTGAGTTGCAGGGCACTGGCATATGGATCATTCAGGGCTCAGAAATAATTTGGAGGATCTGAACCTCTGCAAAGAATAGCTGGTTCAAGGTGAAGCATTTTCATCCCTTGCCAGAGTCTCTCTGGCAACAGTTGTCTATGTCACATCATATCTGCTGCAACTATTGCACCTTGCCCATTGCATCTTTCATACAAAAATATGATTAGTTGCAAGCATACTGGATCTGCAAGGAACCTGTTTATGTGGACTGTACAACCTTTTGTGTCTTCCTATATCTTAGTTTCATTCCTTGTTGTGTTGTCCCTCTAGTTAGTTCAAAAATGGCTGAGAATGCTAGTGACGCTGTGTGGAATATGTACACTGGGTTCAGGTCTAGCAGACATAACCAAACAGGCTGATGGCTGATTTACTTTTTGAGGTCTAGCAGACATAACCAACAGCCCAATGGTGAATTTGCTATTTCAGAAGGTCAACTAGTGCACATGGAAAGAAGCATGGTTGCCTCCTTGGGCCCATCAAGCTTTATCATCCCCCAAATCTTGAACTCAATAGCATTGGTGTGCTGCACACAAGTAAACATATTTCCAATTTGACATCAGTCACAGATTGAGACTACCGTGTCTTGTTTGATGGACCAGAAAGTTAAAAGTTGTCAATAATAATAAGCTGGGCTTCTTATTGAAATCCCACTTGCAGGAACTGAAAATCTGCTATGATAAAAATGTGTGCACAGCCGATAAAATGAGCTGTGGCTGAAGCAGTCTTCTTGTCTTTCTTTTCCCTCTTCTTCAAAGTATCCACGTGTGCCTTCAACACTGTTGCATATGATGTGTGAAATCATTGGTGAACCCTAGCAGACAGCTGCATGCAGCTTACACAAATCCATCAAAACAGTCACTACAAATAAAGGTGAGGCTGTAACGCCCATTGCTACACCAGACTTTGGACAAGAAGTGCAGCTCTAACGACATCAGGAGTAAATTTTGTGATTTGCTGGAGAAATGTCACCGTCAATGCTGGTAGAACAGTCCAATTGCCAGATCAGAGGCGTTGAAACAATCATGGCATACCATCACTGGCATGCCACTAGCTAAGCTTCCAGTTCCCTACCTGCATCTCTGACCACATCAGAAAGAAGTGGCCTATATATGGCTCAAAATCTATGGAGATATAGCGTGGACAGGCTCAGCAAAAAGAGATGCAATTTCCTAGAAAGAGGCTTCAGAGCAGGAAGAGCATACTGAGCAACTAATTGTCTTCTTGCCGTCACTGGCCCGGACCAAGCACCGATTTTCAGGATCCATGGCTGGGGTTTCTGCAATAGTTTTGCGCTTTTCTAGTTTTTCAGTGTTGCTGTGGCACCCCGACATACCAAATAAACCCTTACAATCCGTGCATCTCCTCGTTTGACAGTCTCCATTTCAAGCTATGCCACAGAGCCCAGATGAAGGACTCCGAGTTTCGTTTGAACGGGACGTATTGATTGATAAAATGGACTACATATGCACAAATTTAATCTGGTACATAACTTAGATAACTTACAACGTTTCACAGTGACCCAAACCGACCCAAAAGTCTTGTTACGTTCATACAACTTCTTCAGCTTGTTCAGAAACGGATCTGCTTCTAATAACACATGAAATTGCAAGGAAACACGTCTAAATTGACCAGTCAACGTCAGCAACACTAATAACAAGACCATGGGGCCCGTCCAGTCAAAACACCGACAGAAGATGCAAGCAGAAAGAACACAATACGCCTGCCTAGTTACACTGAAATCCTACTGGAGGACTAAGAGCTGGAACAGAATCGGGTTTTAGAGCAAAAGAGAGTCACCATGATGGCGCCTGAGGGAAGATGATAAAAGGCCTTGCTTTCTTGGTCCTCTTTTGCGCTCTCTTCCTCTCCCACCTCTTTTCTGTTCCGTTTTCCACATTCACTGCTTTCCTGCGCCTTCCACACTTTCAAGCTTTAGATACAGGAATAATTACTCAAAATCTTCCCTGTTTGTCTAACGCTTTGTTCATCATAGACTAGCTCTTTTTCTGTTTGTGAAAAGTCTTACAAATTATGATTTGAAGAGAAATACCATCCTGTACAACGAGCAGCAAGCGCCAGATGTTGGGAATAGTACCCATTGATCTTTCAAGCCAAGTCCGCTCTGAAACCCTTATTGTTGTCTGTGTACAAAGATAGCTTCTAAATGTGGCCTCGATGATTTGGAGCTGTTTCTCAATCAGAAAGCCCCACACCAGATAACGCTCTTAAACCGTCGTCAAAATATATTGAAAAACATTCCACAATTCTTCATGATGAATGTGCCTAAGTCATGCGAGGAAAGACCGCACACTATTAGATCCTCATCTGCCAACTTGTTCCAACAACCCTTCCCACCAATCGTATCACCATGTTTCCAATTTTCTGTTCCTCCAGGACAAGTCTGATGCAATACCAAAGAATGGGGATTTGTGTGACCGAGCACCCACCCTGGTGCATCATCAATAATTGTAATTGCACAACTGGGAGGAAAGCCATAACACATCGAATGCCAAAATGAGGGACATGGCTGGAGTAGTCAATCCAAGGAACACTTCAGAGGGGTGTGCCTCAGCAGGTACACATGGAAATGTAGGCTACTGGATTTCTGGAATAAATGGTACCTTTGGGTGAGAAATCAAAAGCCCTTTACAAACTAGTACATGTAAAAAGATGGGGAGTACTCAACAGTTTGAAGTATTAATCAGTTAATCTGAAAATTTATACTGAAAAAAAAATCATAATTCTTTATGATTTATGTGTCTAAGTGCACACAGTTTCTACATATTTATAGCTGTCCTTCTGATACCTTGTGTTCATGCTACTGCAGATCCCTTCACAAAGGAAGAATTAGCAATTCTTCTTCAGCACTGGTTTTCCATAGGTAATAATTATGCAAATCCCTCTTTATGATACTTTAATGCTAGAGCATACATCAATCTGAATTGAATTGGCAATGTGAGGAAAACTATTGATGAGTACATTAGTCCGCAGAGACTTTGGAGTATTCTTGCAGATCAACCTGCCCCAGAAATGGCAGCCAGTTCTGTGATTTAGCCTGTGCTTCCCACATTGCATTCACCTCCTGGAAGGAGAGCCCTTTAGTTTCAGGCACAAAAACTAAAACAAATAGAAAAGCAAGAATAGTAATGCAGGAAAACAAGAAGAATGTTACAGAAGTGCCAAATGTGGCAGTCAAAGACAGGAATGTTTGTGCCACAATGAAATTAGAGACCCAGTTGGCTGTAGCTGCTATTCCACCACACATGCCTCTGTCTTGCAGTGAGTAGATCTCTGAATTGATTGTCCAAGGAACTGGTCCCATTCCTGGTGCAAATGCCATCAAGTAGAATGCCAATCCCACTAGTGCAAGCCAGCCATACTGACTTGGGCAACCATGACTGAACCATGAGCGTATGTTGTCACTGCAGTAGCTTGCAGAACCAGCATTGCTTGTCAAGCAACTCCCTGGTCTCAACTGCACATGATAGCCACCAAGCCCATATGATACCAATTATGTTACAAGACACTTCCAACACACCCAACACACCCACACAGAGTGAAGCCCCCACAAAACTATAAAAAACCATGGAGACAAAAATGGGAGAAAGATTACTCAGACAACAGATGAGAAATGAGAAATTTGAAGATACCTCATCATTTGCAGCTGCGCAGAACCCACAGTCTGCTTGCAAGCAACCCAAGCATGTTGCTGGATATGGAAACAATGTTCTGTTCTCTGGGGTTGGAAAAGCAGGACAAACCATCCCTGACTTTGCTAGATCAGGTGCCCAACTGATGTCAGGTGATGTCAAGGAAGTGAGGTAGAAGGCAGCTGACAGAAGCCACAAGGCTACAATCACACCTGACAGACTTACAAGTGCCAGTTGCCTTCTTCCAGCACGGTCTATAAGAAGAATGCCAGCAATGGTACCTAGTGCATTCACACCAGCCACCAGCACAGAGAGCAACAAGACTGTTTCATGTGAGGCATATCCTGCAAGCTCCACAATTGTAGGACTATAGTACATCACTGTGTTTATACCAACCAGCTGCTGGAAGACCTGCGCAGGTTGTGAAGTCCATTACTTTAGAGTCTTTTCTGTATACGTGGAAGAAGACAAGTAGTTTTACAGCCAAATTGAAATGTCGAATGTGAAAAAAGGGACATGTTCTAACCTGTATACCAACACCAGCTCTAAGGGCCATGCGCCGCTCCCTGGTTGCCAAAATATCCCAAAACCCAGTCTCTTTGGCAGAGTTACCCTCTTCATGCCATTCTGACTCAGCTGCTGCAACTTCGTCAAATTCTGCTTTGCCAGTTCCAGTTGGGTATATTCTTTGTAACACAGCTGCTGCTTCACTGAACCTTTTCTGCAAGATGTAACCAGTATTACTTAAAGAGGAGACCCAGACTGTGGACAGAAGACCTATCATCAATCTTAAGTATAGTCACGATTCAAAATTGCTTCACTAGTTGAACCAGAACTAGTTGACCACCAATGGTAAGTGACTTGATGAAAATGTGAAATGGACATATACCTGACGAACTAGCCAGCGTGGAGACTCAGGCAAGAAAATAAACAAGACTGCTTGTAAGATGGCAGGCAGTCCTGCTACCCCTAACATCCAACGCCAATTTCCAGGAACCTGCAAGATAGCCAAGATCAATCCTTAACTTTCTTGTCTGAACTGAGACTAGAATGGACAATTCTAGTTCTCTATCAAGTACTCACTTTGTATCACAAACAGCCTATGGAATTCAAATCAGTTCTTCAAAATAAAGACTTCTGTCAGAGAAATCAATGCAAACAATGAGTAGGAGACCAATATCTGCATCTGAAGTTTTACCCTTGCAAATGCAAGGTTGACGAGGTATGACAAAAATTGCCCAGTGGTAATCATTAAAACATTAAAGGTCACAAGTGCTCCGCGTTTGTCAGCTGGTGAGACTTCTGCAATATAGAGTGGTACAGTCATGGATGCTGCACCCACACCTAATCCCACCAAAAAACGGCCACAAATCAAGGTGTATGGTTCAGGGGCCACAGCCATGAGACCAGCACCAAGAGCAAATATCAAGTCTGACACCCAAATCAACGACTTTCTTCCAAGAGCATCATTCATTCGACCTCCCAATCCTGCACCTAATGCTGCCCCTGCAATGGCCATGCTTACAATGGTTTCCTGCAAACCAATTCACACATGGATCTGAATTAAATTGCCAAAGGGCCAGAAGATGTTTAGCAATAGGCTCAGAAGCTGCATCTACAGAACACTTTGAACTCAGAGTGACAGAATCTAGTACTGCATAACTGCCACCCTAGGTAAACTTATCAATTGAACAGATTTTATAGGCCTGATCCAAATGAGAAGTTTAGGTTAGATGATAAGCATATGTCACAGAAATTCAAATTGTTGTTCACTAGAGGTGAACGGAACCCTAAAAAAGACTTGTTACAAATTGGTTTTCAATCATAAGTAGTTGTACACACCTGCAAGATCCTGCTCTTTCTGACTTCCTCGAAGTCGTCCCGGATATAGAGGAGGGCCCCGGATATAACTCCTATTTCAACCACAGAAAGGCACTGACAACGAAGCTCAATAACCCACCATTTGTGATAGACTAATACTCCTCCTCATCCCTCTCTTATTGGTGCACGGCAACAAAAGGAACGCAAATAAAGTCAGGACCTCCAACATGTTTGATAAGTCGGGCAAGAAACGCATTCTGCATTAACTGATACATCCTGTTTTGATCGTGAACAGACCTCTAGGTTGAAGACGAGTCGAGTTAGTAAATGAAAAAATCTCAGTCGAAACAAACTGCAAACATGTTGCATTCTACTCTAACTTGGAGTGAAACATTGAATATGAACTGCCGTCTGCACGATTCCTTGAATGCCGATGTTTGAAAGACGATGGTGTGCATGGAGTAAGGACGCAGGATACCTGTATCATAGCCGAACAAAAACCCTCCGATACCAGCTGCCAGTGCCAGCAGGAAAACAATGTACTTGGAGGCTGAAGGTCTGGAATCGTGGTCGTCATCTGGTGGAGAATGTTGTGCAGCCTGTGAAGATAAGCTCGTGCACTCTTCGATGTCCGTCACCATTCTTACATAATCTTGCACTTTCATGCTCAATCTCTGGAGCTTGAATTCAATATCGCAATGTCGGAGCATCAATTCTGAATCTCAAAAGAAACCGGACTTGGGATGGAGATCCCCATTCGGCTTCAGTCGATATTAAGGTTCAAGTTGCTATTTTTCCTCCTCCACGTTACCCTACGGTCTACCCACCCGTCGTGGAAGGAGGACCTGGGTATCTCTTCAAAGTAACGTCAAAGTAAACCTAATTCAAGACGTGAAGAAGTAGCCAAGGTGAACCAGCAGGGAGTCACGGACACTAACCTTCGCGTTGAATAAGGCCCGCTTTACACTAGGAGTCAGGGCCAATGTTCAGCCCAGATCCAGCATTCCTATTGGTACAAAAGTTGAAATTAGCCACAAGGGCTTTACACTAGGAGTCAAGGCTGAAATAGAAAAAAAACTTTTCAATCTGCCCCAAGTACTAATAAATGCTGGACTTATGGCCTTGTATTGGCCCCAAGCCTGGAAAAAGGATACTATCAAATTTGGGAGGCCAATTTGCAACCCTTGGGGGCCATTGTTGCAGCATTTCTTAATATCCTGACGTCAATGTTCTAGCATTTACTAGTAACTTGGGGCCAATTTGCAACCCAAAATGATCAAAGTTGGTCCCAAGTTTTTTTAGCCCTGACTCCTAGTTAAAGTGGGCTAAGGCCTCTTCAGGAAATGCTGCATTTGGACTTGAAGACACCTTTTTTAGTTGTAGGATGCAAATTCATGTTGTTCATTAGAAGCAACCAAATTTTTTGGGGCGGGGAAGGGGTTGATTTTGTCATTAAAGGTGTAGTTTTCCCTTGCATACCATAGTACCATGGCAAGTTCAACATTTCAGTGTTGAATAATTATTCTATTTTGAAAATGGAATATTACAGATTTTTTTCTTCACAAAATTTTAGTCTTTGGGAAAAAAAAATTGAAAATTTCAAAAATTTCTGAAAATAATGTAATTAGTGTCCAACTTTGCTGTGGAACGGCCAAATGTTTGCAGAGGGAGACCCCTTTCGATTGTTGGAACACACCTCTTGAACTGAATAGGTAAAAGGGGTCCCACCAATTTTGGATGAAATATATTCTCATCATCTATGATGTTAAATGTGTAGGAGAAGGGTCTGAAAACAGACCCTTCACCTATGTAAAGCGCATCAACTTTGTTAACCCTAACTTTTTTTCTTTTGGTGCATCTTTCCAACAAAAAATACCTTAAAGTGACACACATTGCATATTGTCTTTTCTTTGTTTTCCTTTTGCCACTTTAAGGTAAGTTGGTCATATTTAACGAGGCAAACTTCCTCTATTTGCTTTTTTTCAATGCGCACAGCATGAGCTACCATTTCCTCACTTTCCTTCTTCTCCATGTGCACAACATGAGCTCTTGCTTCCACAATTTCATTCTTCCTTGTGCGCACAACATGAGCTGTTACTTCCCCACTTTCCTTTTTCTTCACGCACACAACATTAGTTGTTGCTTCCCCATTCTGTTTCTATTTTGTGTGCATAACATCAACTATGTCCTCATTGGCTACTCGTTGCTTTTTTTTGTTATTCTTGCATCGTCATCTTTGATCAATGGTTTTTTTTTCCAACACACATGCGATACTTTTTCTTTTGCTCTATGTTTCGACAATTGCATTCTCTTTTCATTTCTGCTTCATGCACCCTTTTTTCACAATTTGTCTTTGATCTCACTTTTTCTTTGACAATT
>Ga0209208_10004672_pt1 | contig 19331 bp, 10 predicted proteins | sample S1TSphfallax_3_FD_187694 | JGI IMG/M metagenome (GOLD analysis project Ga0209208, IMG submission 187694) | Host-associated microbial communities from peat moss isolated from Minnesota, USA - S1T2_Fd - Sphagnum fallax MG (SPAdes) (version 2) | ecosystem: Host-associated > Plants > Peat moss >... | reverse complement strand
TGTGTGTGTGTGTGTGTGTTTTTTTGCACCGATTGGTGAATATATAGGAGTACCATTGTGGCTGAAAATGAATGAACAGTATTCCAGCCATTGTCTCTTAATTCCAGCCAGCATCGTGACTGAATATTCCTATTGCCTCTGGAAATGCAATAGAAAGTCAGAACACAACACTCTTGTGTAATTCTTTCCTAGAAATTTTGGGCAGACTCTTATGTACTTATCTACAACCTCCACCTTGCTTATCATATTATAACAATGCAGATTCCATCATTTCAGACATTCAAATGCCATTTTCTCAACACAAGGTTGATGGAGATATCTCTTGAATTCATTTGCTTTGGGACTTGAATTTTCCTCTTGGTGTATGACAATTCAGATGCAATTGCAAGGGCTTACCGGATTGTTGACAACATACCAGGACGGGCAACAGGTGCCTATATTCATAGCAAGGTATGATGCTGTCCATCAGCATACAGTGAAACCTTGTGTTTTGTATATGCTGCCTATTATAACCAAGTGCTGCAGAAATATATCCTCTCCCTGCTGTCATAGGATTTAGGAGTGCATTCAATAAGGCTTGAAAAAAGCTTACAATAAGCCCCTGCATGCCTCTGATTGCTTTATGACATTCATCATTGTGACCTTTGCAGGTGATGTACCGAATTATTTCAAAATGGTTGACAAGAATGGTTGAGAAGACTGTCAGGTTTTCTTAGATGTGAACAAGGTGATTGATCACATTAGCCATTTCTGATCTGAAGTGTCACATAAGTTGTGGTATTAAGGGTCTTTTTCCATTATGCTGCTGTGATCACAGCAGTCTAATGAGAACCACTGTCATAGGGCCTGGTATAGGTAAGTAGGTATAAGTTGGTATGTAAGTAGACCTAGAATAAGTAAATAGGTTTAGATGGGTAGGTATGTAGGTAGTTGTTAGGTATGTAAGTAGTTTGTTAGGGTATGTAAGGAAGGTCAGCATGTAGGGAGATTGTTAAGGTGACTAAGTAAGTAGGTAGGTAGATAGGTTGGCTAGTTTAAGGTAGGTATGTAAGTAAAGTGAATGTCTATCTAGAAATTATTCTTCTCATTCCTTTCTTTTAATCCTTTTTTCAATTCTTTTGTTGTTCATTTTTTTCCTTCACAATTCAAAATTTCAAGGCATAGAATCTTTTTTAATCATAATTCAAAAATCTGAAAATTGATAATCTAATTTATGATCTATAATCTTTCATTTTATGTTTTTTCTAATTTATGTTTTTTCTTCCAACACCATATTCACATGAAGATTTTTCAATAAATTTTCCAGCAATTTGCATCTTGTTTATCTTTAAATGAACTTGACCTCAATTTAATTGAATCTTAATGCAATTGTTGAATTGAATTTAGTTCAATTGGAATTGAATTTTGTTGAATTCAAATTTAATTCAAGTTTAATTCAAGTTGCATTGCAATGTTATTCACACTTCATATAAGATCGAATTAATTTATCCTTTGATCAAAATTCATTTATATAAAAGTTATTTCAACATGTCATGTCATTGACATATGAACATGTGTTGTCTAATTAGGCTTCATGTGAATATATCAACATTGTTCAAGAGATTATTAACAAAGGAACATATGTCAATGTAAAAGTTGTCAATGTAAAAATGTTTTTTGCATTTAACATGTGGAAACAACCATGATGGAGTACTTTAATACTAAGTATAGTATGCAATTTCTTCTTTACTTTTTTTTTTGCTTCATAGAAAATAAATTATATGAATTTGTTTGATTTTCTACAATCATGTAAATATTATGTGGGAGTTATATGCACAAAGGGCAAGAGGGAGTAAATGTGAAAGCACATTATGAATTTGGCAATGGTCCAATGAAAATGTGTTTCAAACACAAAACAAGAATGAGGGTAGACCATAATCAAAGATATTGGAATTATGTAAAATTGTGATTAAAGGGATGAGTATTATTATACGTATTACCCAGTTAGATTTTCAGATCTATTGAATTATAAGCATATCTGTAAGAATATATGTAGTGGAACATTAATATTGAATTATACCTACAGAGAACTGTTGTTCTGAAATGTTAAGATCAGTGAGGGTTCTTTGAATTTTTAAAGAACCAACAGTTTTCATGAAAGAAATGGTGGATCTATGAAACTTTTGAGAACTGATGGGCAAGTGCATATATACACCTGGGTTGATAACTGGTGGGTATCTGTCCCTAATTTTAAGAACTGCCCAACACTGGTTAAGATGACTATAGTTTAGCTAACCTACATGAAAAATGGACTAGGTGTGACTATAACTCTAGCTAGGTGTACTTGACTTTAAAATATTAAATTACCTATGTGTGTTTTAAAATATTACACAAGTGCCCACAACCACAATTTTAGCATCCTTGGTTTGACCAACTTACATACAATGCTTTTTTTAATGGGCGAGTTTTTCTTCAGAAAATGAGAAAAAAATGAAAAATTGGGAGTTCTAGAGATCTTTCCTTCATTTTTTGAAATAAAAATAATTAAATTAGCCACATCTAGACCCAGGCATTTCTTGAGTCGTCACTTTGAGCAGCAATTGTAGCAGCACTGTTGCAAAAATGCTACAGCCCACCTAGGACACTCACCATTTAATGCTGGGGATCCTCAGCAGTGAAGCTACTTGAGGAATTTGAAAAACAACCCTGCTTACATATACTTCCTTCTTTACAAAACTGATAAACTTCTTCAATAAATATAGGCCGCTTGTTTACTAAATGGTCGATGACCTCATAAGTAGCTGTTAATTTGAATAGATATCATGCAAAAAGGATTAATGTTGTTTAGACTCTAGAGTACTAAATTGGAAATTAAAACTTACAACAACTTTGCATTGCAGAAACGTCTTTGGAAACAACTTTCAAGGCACATTTCCACCTGATTTATTCAATTGTTCAATGAGCAAATTACAAGAAATGTAAATGCCCTAAAGCCCAAACTTTGACTGATTTGTCATATTTTTATGTATTGTTAGTTAGATATTAATTGGTTGCAGTGTGTTTCAAAAGACATTTGCAAGGAGCCACATTGAGGTTGGCCCAAAAGATTGACAAAGCAGTTAAAGGGAACATTGAGAAATCCCAAACTGAAATCATAGCTTTATTTCCATTTTGCTGACCTTTATAAACTGTGACATTTGAACTTGGGCAAAGCTTATAGGATAAATTGTGCTGGTATCACCAAGCAAAAAGAGGGAAAAGAAAAGAAGGCCAAACTTGTGTTGCCACATTCTCATTTAGTTTTAACTAAGTGAATTGGCATCTAGGTCACAGCCAATTCACTGTTTCTACCCTTTTTCCTGCCTCAAAAACAAATCCACAATAGTCATCCCCCAAAGTCATCAAATTTTGAGGAAAAACAATTCTGAAGTTGTCATATTTAGACAATACATCCATGGAGGTCGCCAAAACAAAGGAAGATTCTTAAAATTTTCTACTTTCCTCTTGACCCCTTAGCCAAATTTGGCTCATTTCTGTGGTTGATGATCATCTGTCCTCCTACCTCACAAAATTGGGAAAAGAAAACCCTGGTCAGCAAGGAGTCAAATTTTTGTTTGTACAAGATTACTAAAGTTTCAAATAACATTTCTTTGATTGTCTTGCACCAAATATGATTACTGTAATTTGATGAGCTAACATTGTAATCCTTAGTGCAGAAACTTTGATCACAACAACTTCAATGGGACTCTGGATATGCAACAATATGTTAATTATTTGAGTCCTGGAGATGTAATTTCCATGGTAAATAATAGTATAAGTGGACTCGAGCCATCTTGGGATAGTGGCAAGTACTCACCTGTCTTGTAAGTTTTCTTATTTGATTTAGTTTATGATCAATTACACATTTCAAAAAAAGCTCATGACTATGTTCCTCACTTAAATTTGATTGCAACTGAAAAATGTATGTTTGGATTGAGGATTTCATTATCACCTGGCGAATGGCATTGTGATGAACATGAAATTTTGCAGGCTTGGAGGGAATCCAATTTGCAGTAAAGAAAATTCTGCTCAAACAAAATCAGCAAATCAACAACTGAATTGTCGCTACAACTCATCTAATATTGCTATAGGTGAATCCAATTCACACATATCTCCTGAAATCTTTTGTGCTGATATGATTGTATGGAATGTAAAATTAAATACTCTGAATCTACAAATCATATAATGAGACCATTGTAGTCAACATGTATCATCTAAACACCCAATCCATACCCAGGGGTCAAATTAGCGTGGAGACAAAGACAAGTATTCTAGAGATGACATGAATCCTTAGCTCTCAAGTGCTATAGAACCGTCATTTGGTTTTTTAAAACAGGTTATTAAGTATTGTCACATCACTATGACCAAGAAAGACCCGTTGTTCCAAGTATTGGTTTGCACTTGAAAACCATTGGGTATTTTGCTAGAAGACAAAGTTATCAATATCATCACATGGTCCAAAGTTTGTAAAGAATTGATGTCATAATCTTTGATGATTGTGAAAGTTAGTGTGATATTACACTAAAACTTCTAGGTTAGTCGTGTTCTAGTATTTTCTAATTGGAGGTGAAAGTAAGTTTAGAGTTTTTGAAGGATCTCATATTTTTGTTGCAAAAGATGCATGTACTTTGATTGTAATTAATCTGATTTTTGGTTGGGTGTTTGTGAAACAGAACTGCCCACAAATTCTTCAACACTACACAAGCTAATTTGGATATTATCTGTGACACTCTCATTTTTTGTAATTTTGCGTGCTCTTGTCTTTATTATAGTTTTTCCAAAGTATCAGAAAAATGCATTTGCTTTACAGGAAATCCAAAAAGGTTTGTACAAATTCTTGAATCCTTTATACATGGTTATATCAATTTAAATTCACCTTTCATTGTTGTTTAAGATTGAAAGGAATATTAATCAAATATAGTGTGCTTATGCATGCATGTGCACCAAGTGTTGTTAAGGCAACAAACATAGTTATTTTGAAGAACTAAAAAACACATTTATATAATATTTATTATATTCTTAAATATTTTATTTTTTAGTATAATTGTAATGCAATAAATTTTATAAAAACCCAAAATAATTAGAATATAATTCTATTTCCATTAAATAACCATTTATGAACCAACTATGAATAAGCCCAAACATTGTGATTATAGCATAAGCTTATGTCAAGTATGCAAACATGTCTACCTTCCAGAATTTGCAAGACAACAAGTGCAACCCACACTCTATTCATATAATGTATTAAAGGCAGCAACTAGAGAATTTCATCATGACAACAAGCTTGGAGAAGGTGCTTTTGGTGTTGTTTACAAGGTGAATTTATCAACAGCTTACCTACTTGAAACAATTTTCCAAATATATGTTGAAAATTCGATCTTTTAATCTCAAAGTCTCGTTTTTAGAAATATATGATATAATTAATTACATTGTTTGTTTTGCTTATGTAGGGAATTTTGCCAAATGGATCAAAATTGGCAGTGAAAAGTTTAACAAAAGCTCATCAAGGCATTGATGATTTTTTGAATGAAGTTGTGGCTATCACTGATGTGAAGCACAAGAACCTTGTGAAGTTGAAGGGATGTTGTTTACATGGTATACAACGTTATCTTGTGTATGAATATGTTGAAAATCAAAATCTTGGTGAAGCTTTATGGCATGGTGAGCAACTAAACCTTAACTCAAATTAAATACAAACAATTACATGTAAAAAGATAATTAGAGATTTAAAAAAATATTTTCCCATCATCATCAACCCACAATTAATCATATGTTATATTTTGCAGATTGCCAAGAAGGACATAGTACTTTATTTTTGGATTGGCCTAGACGATTTATCATATGTATGGATATTGCCCATGGATTGACTTACTTACATGAATTTTTAAATCCATGTATTATACATCGAGACATCAAAGCAACCAATATTCTTCTTGACATGAACTTGAATGCAAAGATTGCTGATTTTGGATTGGCAAGATTATTCCCTAATGACCAAACACACATAGTCACCAAATATATTGCTGGAACCTTGTAAGTTCTTACAAGCTCAATCTCCTACATTCAGATTATAAATCTTTCGATTTTCAAACATGAACAACATATTATTCAACAATAGATCCTATTGCAAATTTGCTATCAATTTGTTAAATTTGTGAAAATTTCAAAAAACAAACATGGGCTATGGAAAATATGTCCCAAGAACATATGTTGAACCTAAACAACACCTAAGCCACAATTTAAGTTTAAGCTTCCTTAGAAACATACCATTTTCCATGATTGGTAAGGATGCAAGGACGAAATCACCCTTGTCCTAAAGATGACTCAAGACATGTTATTTAACTTTCAACCCCTCTAAACTTCCAAATTGCAAGGTTGAAAAATCATAACTACTAACTTTTATTTCCTTGTTTTTGTAGTGGATATTTGTCTCCAGAATATGCATCTTTGGGTGAACTCACTACAAAGGTAGATGTTTATAGCTTTGGCATTTTTCTACTTGAAATCATTAGTGGAAGGAAAAGCATTGATGACACCTTGCCACCAGAGGAAATGTATCTTGTAAAATGGGTACGTACATTTTCATAATTTTTTTCAACTCATTAGTAAATTTTAACTCAATAATGATAATAAGAAAAGTTTATCAACAAGTTGAAATGCATATGGAGGAGTTATTTCTTCTCAATTATGTAATTTTATGTTCTATTTAGTTATGAAATTGGTTCATAATGATCTTGATGTAATAATTCAAAAAATTAAACATCATTTTGAGATCTCATGTGCCTATCAATGATTCAACAATCTAAAATTTCTATTTGATATCAAATTTGTGGCAAGCATGGACTTTACTTGAGAACAATATGTTGATTAATCTAATTGACCAAAAACTAAACAACATTATAGTGGAAATTGAACTCCAACGAGTTATCAAGGTTGCACTCTTATGTGTGCAACAAGACCCAAGAAGACGTCCATTAATGTCACGTGTATTGTTGATGCTACAAGGTGAGATGGAAATTGAAGTTGTTTTTGGAGAATTTGAACTTCGGACAAATATATATGAAAAACATCAAGCCTCTTGCATGGATGGATCAAGTAGTGAAAGCAACCACTTATTATTTCAGCTGATGCCAAACAAGTATAAACATAACAATGCTGAAATTGAGTTCAAAAATTTTGGTCCTAGGTAAAACAAGATGCATGTTATTTTGTTGATTTGGAATATTCAAATGAATTCCAATAGGTTTTAAACAAATGGGCATTCCCATTTGTTATATAGGCACATGTTAATTATGCTAATGACCAGAATTCTCTGGCTCAGGAAAATGCTTTGGATTTATAGATTGTACTCTAATAGTTAAATAAATCTTTAAATTTTAATTCAAGCTTCATTTCCAATATGTGAAAAAGAAGTAAGAATATTAGTAAAGAAGATGGAGGTTTATCAATTCAATAATATACCTTCTCAACTCTTTTTATTTCCCTCATATGTTCACATATTGTTTCCAGTTCATCATTATTTATATCAATCTCAATTTTGATCTTATTATATAAAATGAACATGGAATGGCACAATATTAATTATATAACATGTGCCTTTTGATGTCCATGTAGGTGGGGTCAACATCATCATGTTTATGTTTAATCTCAAATTTGATTATATTAATAAATAACATGGACATGAAAAGACACATTAACATGTGCCATTAAAGTGCCTTTTCATGTTATTTTGAAAAGACATTGAAATAATAATTATTTTGAAAAACATTTTTTTGAATTACATACACACATATATACATGGGCCATTTGAAACCCAAGACTCTAAATAAATCTAGAGGGTGCCTTTTAAATTGTTATCAACACCATGCATATATTAGTTACAACTGATTTATGTATGAAAAAAAAACTGTCAAATGAGGCTTGAAGTGATCAATTGGATTTCAAATTGTAGGCTTACAATAACAGTGATTTATTTTCAAAATAAATATGAAAATCAAATAAATTCAAAATGACTAAACATGACATGAAGTCTAGGAAGAATGTCTTGATGGGAACAAAAAAAGGAGTTGAAAAACCATAACATATCATAAATCAACTTGAAGACTAATCAAGTGAAATATATTTAGAATGGAATCTGCATGTGTGGATTTTTTGAACAAACAAAATGAAATGAAGTTGTCAATTGATTCAAGTTTACTTGGGAGCCAAATTTAACAATAGACTTCCTATTGCAAATATTTAACTCTATAATGGGTAGTTGTCCATGTAGTGTTACCAACTAGCTTTTGGTAGTTTTATATTCATAAAACATGTACACAATTAGCCTATTTGCAATATATTTATGAGAGTATCTTTCATTGGTTTATCCATTTGGGAAGGTTATTATTTGTAACATTGTGTTAGTTCAAGTCAATAAAAAATCACATAATTTGACTTTCCAACATAGGATTTTAAATGAGTGATTTGTTTCCAAAAATGAAAATATTCCTACCAAACTCCAAGATATTTCATTTTATCATTACAATTAACTATTCAAGAACATGTAAGTTGAGCATGAAAAAATATGCAAACATGGGAACAACATCACTACACCCCATGTGATTTATGATTTTAATATATAGTTGGGTTTATAATGATGGATCAATCATCATAAATACATGATCACCCTAAATGACAAATTACAAACCGTTCAAATTTAACCATAAATACATTTGAATAAACAATGATGTGTTCATTGAAACATATAAAAATTTTAAGCAATTATAGGTATTACCTAGCTATATGTGGATTAGTTTAACTATTCAAGCATGTAGTCATATGCACTTAATGAAATTGGTTCTTTGTCCTCATCCCATTAATACACCAACCTTTGTAGGCTCTAAAATTTGAAAACTTCCAAAATACAACATGCCAAAATATTACATAAATATATACATATACAAGAACCTTGTTGCTGGTGAAAATCTCTAGATTAATGCAAGGCTATACAGTGTCAATTCAGAAAAATTATAATTAAATATAATTCATTATTTCTTTGCAATATTCAAATATTATGATATCACTTGCATTAGATCCCACTTTCATTATTTATACCTATGATTTATACATTGTAAAAATATATAAATTTTAAAAAAATTGTTATTTTAAAAAATCTATAATGGTAGAGAATGCATTTAAATATTTTGAATCATTATACATGATAAACAATTGTAATGATTTTTATCAATATAAATTTTATGATCATGAGTAGTGGTTTATGCAAAAAATAGAACTTTCAAAAGAATATTTTGTCATAGATTCTTTGAAATTTCGGAAAAAAAGTTAGAAAAGTAGGGGTTTGGAGCTAGTTTTGCCATATTTAAAAGCCTTCCTTGTGTGAGTCACGAAATAAAAGTAGGAATACAAAAAAATTCTACTACCTTGCTTGTCATGTTGCCATTTAATGCTAAGTCTTTCTTGGGATGCTAACCAATGGTGCTACATGAGAAAATTGAAAAAGAAATTACTGATCATGAGTGTAATCTTTAAGAAAGGTTCCAAATTAAGCAAAATCACATCAACAATGACACATTAATGTACATGATACCAAACCATGATTATTGGTTGGGAGATATATGACAAATCAACCAATTGCATTGGTTAAAGAAATGGCCACAATGAATGTTTAAACATCATTAAAATGTTGTAAGATATCATAAATAAAAAAGAGTTTTGGACATTAGTGGACATTAGTTTTAAGATGTTATAGTCATGGCCCATGGGTTGAATGTTTTTTTCTTCTTTCAATTTTTTGATGTAGCATCATTAGCAGTCAATTCAAAAAAAGATTTAGCATCAATTTTTTGTTAATTGAAAAAACTATAGAAATCTAGCAAAAAAACTACCCCAAAAGTCTTAAAACTGTGTCAATATTATGTGGTGAAATTTTCTTTGAAAACAAATTTCCTCAAGAATTTGGTTTTTTATTTTATTTTTTAAACTGAAAAATTGTAATAAAATAATATTTTTCTCTTTTGAGGTCAAATTTTGGGCATAAAAAGAACAATGCATGAATCCATAGATTTGGAATTGCCATCAATTATTGAAAAATAGGGGAGACATCCTTTGAATCTTGGTGGGGAGATGCGAAGATTGTGTTTGAGAACAAACATGCGATCTATGGGAACAAATTACAAGAAGTAAAGTAAATTTTATTGGGAACAAAACAAATCAATGCAAATAAAGGAAACCATTTGTGAACATTGGGAACAAATGTTAAAACCTAAGGAAATCAATGGAACAAAAATACACTGGCAACCATTTCATGATCCTTGTAGTATGAATTCATGGGCCTTAACATATCAAACAATTTACTTGGTGATTCAATACAAAATCAATGTAAATGGTGCCAAATTCAATGCCACCTTCAACAAACGCTAGTAACTGAAAACAAACCTCTAGCATGGTGAATGAATCCATTTCTTTCCTCCTTTCCTAGATGCACTTTGTCAAGGGGCCCACATGATGGGCACCATCTCATAATAATGGTTTTATAAGTCATAAGCAGGTTTAGGACCGAAACTATGTATGTTTATTACATAACTATGGAAATCTATGTTCTTATTTGCATGAATTTTTTTTCATCTTTTTATTGTCTATGTATAATTAATATGTCACACGATTCTCCTACCATGGACTTTACATAAACATCACCAAAACCTTTTAAAACAAAAATCTCAATCCTTTTCACAATTCTATTCCATCAAATTTTACATTCATACACAACTTATTTCTATCAAATGAAAATGTTTTCAAAGGTTACAAACACCCACTTACATACTAACCAAAATGAAATTAAACAAGAATTTCCTAAAGTCTACACATCACATAATTCCACATGGCTCCCCATGTGATTTCACATGCATAATAAAGTGGTAAAAAATTTTCACATGAATTATCATGTGAAAATAAATGCACAATAATGTGGCACACATGTAGAACCAGATAATGTCACTTTTGTTTGTCACATTATCAATTTATGTTTTCTAAAATAAATAAACATTTTACAAAGAAGTGTTGATTATTAGTTATAAACACAAGATAAAATTTGGTACAAACTGGAGTTTGTTTTGATTAATTGTGTGTGAAAAATAATCCAACTAGATTTATGTCGGTTTATGTGTTAATTAATAAGAGATCACAAGTGCAAAACATAAATAATTTTATTGCAAGAAAATCAAAATTCACTAAATAAATCTCCTCACATTCATGTAGTATAAAATCAATAACAAATTCAAAACATGCCAGGGCTCTTGTCTCAACAAATAACATCATAATTTGCAATAATAATAATAAAAACTCTCCATAAACACCAAGATCAAGAACTTTAATTGGGAAACCACTTACATGCAAGAAGGTTCAAGTGCCACTTGATTAAACCTGATTGTGCAGGATACAATTAGTTGATTTTCCAAATATTTTACTATTAGCCATAATCTTACCAATTACTATCCTTTAGTTGCGACATCTTTTGCAATAAACATTGTTGCCTTCACACTTATACAACTTGTCAAAACAAAAGAATTTTCTTACAATAGAACTTAGTTGTTGTTTGATAGCCTGTATAGCTTTAGAGAAAAAACTTTGATAGAATATTTAGTGAGGTTAAGAGCCTTATTATTCAGATGCTTAAACTTGTATTTTGGAAGTAGGTAAAATCTCAATTCCTTACAAAAATTGGTATGTGCACAACAGAATCCCCCTACCAAATAATAGGAGCACATTACTGGTGGTCCATGTTTTTAGGGTTACTGGTGTGCGAGCCATCCTTGTTAGGGTGCCGGGGTTTTGGAGGGTTTTAGGGCTCGTGACGATCAGTCTGCAATTGTCGCACCAAGAAATGCGCAGTTGGTGGTTTGTGAAGACCCCGGGTTCTGCCTGCCTGCTCCTTGAAATCCGTTGGCAGAAAGGAAGGCAGGCAGATAGAATGTGCACATGTACACATAGTCTGCCGACCTTTTGAGCTGCTCCATCTAATTTTCTCTCCTTGCCCTCTACGCAATTTGATAAAAAACATTTCCATACATGGGAAAAACCTATCCTAGTAGCTTGTCCCTAAAAAAAACCTTAGGATAAAGCATGTGAGGAGCGCAATTGGGTGGCACCAACATGCCCCCAAGGGATGTTTCTTATTTTTTGAAAGGGTGAGGCAATTGGGTGGTGCAAACATGCCCCCAAGGGACGTTTCTTATTGTTTTGAAGGGTTAGGGGCTTGATTTCATATCAACTTCCCAAACAGTTCCCTTCAATAACCTATCAAAATCCTTTTGTTCTCATCAAGTTCCAAACAATTCCCATCAAATTCCTCTTGTTTTCATCAATAACCCATCAAAATCTTTCTGTTCCCATCAAGTTCCCAAAAAATCCCTCTTGTTCCCATCAGTAACCTGTCAAAAACCTTTTGTTTTCATCAAGTTCCCATCAAATTCCTTTTGTTTCCGTCACGGTCCTACAAAAATCTTTTTGTTCCCATCATCTTCCCATCAACTTCATTTTGTTCCCAACCCCACCCTACATAAACACACACAAAGCTCTAAACTTTGTGAGAGACTCGGGCACAGTGCAAAACGGAGCGCCGCAGTTCCTGGGCAGGCCGGAAGGGGAGCTCCAGTGGCAGGCGGACGTCTGCCGTACGCGGCCGAGCAGAAAGGCGAGATATTCTGCCTGCCAGGTCTTGTGGAAGATCGCGGGTAGATCTGCTTCTCGCGCGGCAGTCTGCCGTGCTTCTCCCTTCATGTGCGTGTGCTAAGAGAGATCGCATTTGGCTCGGCTACTCGAGATGGAATTGCATTTGGGTCTATATGGGATGTCCGTGTGGTGAATAGCTTGGTTGACATGTATGCAAAGTGTGGCAGCATGGACGATGCTTGGAGAGTGTTCAACAAGATGCCATCTCGAGATGTGGTCACATGGACTGCCGTACTTGGAGGATGTGCACTGCACGGGCATGGTAAGGAAGCTCTTAAACATTTCAAACGGATGTGTAAAGAAGGTGTGCAGCCAGATGATATCACTTTTATTTTTCACTTCTGTCAGCTTGTAGCCATGCAGGTCTAGTGGATGAAGGCATGCGCTGCTATGCTTCAATGGTCACAGACTATATGATTTCTGCAAAATTGGAACATTACACCTGTATGGTCGACATTCTTGGCCGTGCTGGCCATCTACAGGAGGCAGAGAATATGGTCATGGCAATGCACTATATACCGGATGCGGCTACATGGATGGCTTTGCTTGGTGTTTGCAGAATTCATGGTAAATGGAGATGGCAGAACCTATTGCCAAACGAATTCTTGAAATGTAGCCTGACAATGCTGCTGGGTATGTGGTGTTGTCAAACATGTATGCTGCTACTGGCAAAAGGCATCTCTGTGAGAATGTTGAACGGCAGAGAAAGGAAAAAGGTGTGAAGAAACAGCTAGGTTGCACCTGGATTGAAGTGAATGATGAGGTGCATATGTTTGTAGCAGACAATCAAGACCACCCCGAGATGATTGAAATTCATGCAAAACTGCAGAGATTGTCAGGGTTGATGCATGATGCACAGGGTATGTACCTTGTACAGAATTTGTGCTGGATGATGTGGAAGAAGAAGAAAAGGTATTTCCTTTGTGTCACCATAGTGAGAAACTGGCTATTGCCTTTGGGCTCATCAACACAGCTCCTGGTACTCCTCTCTGAATAAGGAAAAATCTGCGGGTTTGTGAAGATTGCCACACTTCCACAAAGTTCATCTCAAAAATAGTTGGGAGAGGAATAATGGTGAGGGATACCAATCACTTTCATCACTTTGAAGATGGTGTTTGTTCTTGTACGGACTACTGGTGATGCCAGTAATCTGTCTGGTCCATGACCATATCAAGTTCATTTTATACAGTAGCATGTGTAGTGCTATTGTAACACCATCAAAGTTCAACAGCATATCAGATGTGGTACCACTGAAAAGGTGGCCACAGAGTGGCCTTCCTGGAATTTTGTTTTCATACCTCCACCATTTGTAGCACTTGGGTCTGATGCTTCTTTTTTCTTATGTATGTATGGACGTATTTTGGAAACTCAGTAGATGTTGATGACAAGTTTTAAGTGTGGACCAACAAAGGTTGGAGGTAAAAGTTTTGGCTCCTTGAATTGATCATTGTATCCACTAAGGAGTTTTAATGATGCTTTCAAGTGATGTTGGTATGTTAATCTGATGTTTTCGTTGTTGCATGTTTGTTAAGTTTGCTGATTGATACCTTTGTTTTCAGCATTATCTAGGTTCGATCCATTAAGCAAAAAGTTGGTAAGTATACAGTACGTGTATTGGGTTATCAAATTATCAACTACAGTAGTTAGGCACCAACCTAGGGTCATTGTTTTATGGATTTTGAAAAAATAAATTATTTGGCACCTGAGTGCTGAACCTGAAAAGGTACTATGCCAAATCAAATGTGTCACAGGGATCATCAACCAAGACAAGAAATAGAGAAGCATTTTTGTTCACCTTTAAATCCAAAATTACAAATCATGCCTAAAATAGCCTTTTTATAGATAATGGAAATGGAAGATGAATATAATGTAAATGACATGAGCTGCTTTAGGACCCAGATGAGGAATTCACTGCATTATTATCATTCCCATGGTTTCATTCAACTTTGTCAATAAATTTGTATGTGCCTTGAAATTTACCAAGTGCCTTTAATTACAACAATGGGACAAAAGTAAGAAATTCTCCTGCATTTGCTGATTGGTCATTGATTACTTAGGTTTGATGATAGACGTAGAAGCATTTACAAAGTCTAAGCTTATATCCTTATGAAAAGAAAGGATTTGCAAGGATGGTGCCAGTAGGCTTGAGGCATTAATGCATATATGGAAAAGTTGTGAATTCACATGCATGTGTATGTGTACTAAACAATTTATTGTTAACTTGTAATTATGATTATAATATCAATTTAGTTGTTTTGAAAAATGTGACACATAACTCTTTGATTTTTTAACTACTTAACACATTAGCTTAAGTTTAAATACCTATTAAGTTAACTTATGTATGTAGGTTACTTAGTAAAAACTTGCTTCATAATATAGGCTATCTTCTAAATTACTTAACTAGATATAAGAAATTGATTATGTTTAATATATGTTTAAATATACCTAGATTAGGTTACCATACTAACATGTTAAACTAGGTAAACTTGCCTAGGTTTCTAGCTTTATATTTTTTGCCAAATCAATTTAAGTAGCTTCATTACAAATTATTTTATCAAGTTTTTAACCACCTCAAGTTTGTGCAACTAAATGTGACTATGATGTGACTATGATGTGACTACATATGACTAGATGTGATTAGATATGACATAATTATATTAGGTTAATTTACTTTTAAACCTAAAAATGATTAGGTCAACCTATGGTGGCCAAGTTTATTTCAAGGTTAAAAATTTCGAGCTTCATAACTTTGCATTAATATAATTAATATAAAAAATGTGGTAGTGCATGTCATACTAAGGTTAATGATGACATGAAATTTCATTATTATAATAAATTTTAAAATCCTAATTGTTAAAACGATTGGGCTTTGCCATTGAATGTCCTTTGCAACTAAATGGGTGAAACAGAATGGGTTTAATAACTCATTAGTCACTAGTCACCTATGTCATTTCTTATTATTATGTAGTTGTAAAGGTCAATTACAAAATTGAAAACTTGTTGTGTTTGTCAACCAAATATTATTAGGTACATATTTTGGACTTTTGTAAATGTTAATTAATATTATGTAAATTTTATCCAATTAAAAATAGGTTAATATTTAAATTAATTCATACATGGTGTTAAGTAATGATTTTAGTTATTAATAAGATCCATTTAGGCTACATAAGGAGATTTGTTTGAAAGTATTGTTGTCCCTTTTCATTTGGTCATACATACATAATGAAGATATTTCTTGTTATTTTTAACTTTGAATTTGAATCTACATATGAATCTTATTAGAACATGTTTAAGGAATAAAAGAAAATTGCCATGCTTTGCTTGAGTGCCCTTTATCAACATTTTGGTTATTGCAATTCAAAGTGTACAAGTTCATTTATTAGCTAATAAATAGGTTATAAAAAAATATTATTACCTACTAGGTAGGTTAAGCTGAGTAGGCATAATAGGGTAGGCACCTAATATGTATTTAGGTAATTAGTTAAACCATGCACTTATGCTAAGGAAACCATTTCCCTAAATAGGTACGTAAATAGAGAATAAACGGTGGGAAGGTATGCCATTTACCTAGATTAAGGAGGCTATTTACTTATGTACACCTAGGTAGGTGGGCCATTTCATTATTATAATTTATGGTTTTTTAATTGTCCAAGTTGATTGGTAAGTTTAAGTCACCTTGGCTAATGAACATGTCCATTTGATTAGAGGCAGTGTGGTTTTATTTATTGACTAGTGAATTTAATTATAATGACATATTTGACTATCTATCCAATTAAACATTCAATCAAGTTGAACAAAACATGGATTGCCCTAATTGATCAAAATTGCCAATGCGTTCTAATTAAGTGGGACATTTAATAAGTTAAACAAAGGAAAATGACATGCTTGGTCAAAATTACGAATGGTTTTTAAGTTAATTTGGACATCTTATGTTAATTAGTAGGCCAAGGTAAATAGTTGTTACCTAGGTTAATAGGTAGCCCTAAATAGGCCAAGGCCTATCTACTTATTTACATTATAAGAGTCATGGTTTCTCATAAAATTCAAATTGACCAAAGTGTCAACATTGACTAAAGGTGATGTCCATTTTATTAAAGGCATTAGGCATGAAATATACACATAGTTTGATTTATTTATTAATGTGACATTTTTATCAAATGTCATGTTGTACACCTAGTAAAAAGGGACAAAGAAGAAAAAGGTCCATTAAAACAACCATGGCTAATCAAATAGGCCATATTAAATGGCAAGGGTTTAGTTAAATTGGTTGTATTGATTTGATACTTAGTTAAATTGGGCATATAATTAATTTGGCTACCTACTTATCTAACGTTTAGGATGTTATAGCCTATTGTAAAACATTTACCTTAGTCTATTATACATTACTTCACCTTATGCTAGTCAATGTTATAATAATCTAAAATAAAATAACCTAGGATAAAATATCCTAAAAGAATTTAAAATAACAAAAAGTAGAACAACTTAAAATAACTTAAAAGAATTTAAAATAAAATATCTTAAAATTATTTTAAATAATTTAAGGAAGAATAATTGAAAATAACATAGAATATTTTAAGATAAAATATTTTTAAATAATTTAACCTAAAGTGGGATAATATACAATAAGGTAAAAAAACCTAAAATAGCTTATAATAGTTGAAACTAACTTAAGGCATAATATTTAAATTATTATAAATAACCAAAGGTAGAATAATTTGTATTAGCAAAAAATAATTAAGGGTGAAATAACTTATAATAGTCAAATTTAATGTAGAATAACCTATAATAGTTTTGAATACCCTTGGGTAATCTAAGGTTGCTAATTAAGTAAGGTAGGTAGGTTAGGCCACATAAGTAAGATAAAAAAAAAAGTTCATAATGATGTGATGACAAAAAATATCATTTGTTGATTATGAAAAAATGATGTAATGGTTAAGAACTTGAATTCTTAGTGTGAAGGTGAAGGGTTCATATCCTTACACTTACAACCTATTTGAATGTGTGTAAGTAACATAATTAGCACAACCTATCTTAACCTTCTAAACTTCTAGGGTAGCCTAGTGGATATAATAAACTATGATATTTATAGATTATAAATTTTAAAATATTATTTTGGGGTGAAAACACTATCAAAGGAATTAGGGGCACCAAGGTAAAAGTTCTTTTCCAAGGGCTGCACATGACATGTGTCATTTTTGTGTTGATTTATAGCTTAAATTTTGTATTTCAGGTACCTTATTTAACATTGCATTTTAGATATAAATACATTTTGACTACAAATTGATTTTATATCATGTATATTATACATTCATGCCTTCTATCACATAAATATGAACAATTTTTGTTTCAACGCACATTTTCAAAATCCATTATTTTCAAGGTCAAAAACACTTTTGAACCAAATGTGGTCAAAAGGATTATTAAAGAAAAAATCATCAGTTCAAGTCCTTTTTCCCTTTTAATCATCAATGTTTAAATTTTTTTTAATTTTTAGAAGGAATGATACACATTTGGTAGAAAAAAAAATGTTTTAAAAAAACAAGGATTGTCCATTCTTAAGGTTTGAATGCTTTAAACATGCATTTTGTTTTTCAATTTGTGTCAACCTTTGAGCATGTAAACTTTGCAATTAATGGAAAATATTTCCAAAAAAATTATGACTATCCAAATTATTATGTTTCACTTGTGATCTTTTAAACATGCAAAAATGCAGTTTTAAAAAGTTTCCATTCACTTGGGTGGCTCCTTTGATTGTGTTTTTACCCTTTGAACATTTATTATCACATTAGATAGGTAGTTAGGGAAAATAAGGTAGGTAAGTAGGTAAATAAATAAATTTTATTTAAATAAAATATTTTTAAATTGAAAAAAAAAATATTGCCAAGATATTCACTACTACATATTGTGCTTTTTTGCGAAGGGCCAAACAAAAAACCTGAAGGGTTTGCGAAACAAAAACAAAAAACCTAAAGGGTTTGCGAAGCAAAAACAATCTGCCATATTTGCGATGCGACACGCATCACAACTTGTGGTGCACCACCCATCGCTAATTTATAATGTACCTTTAATCATCGCATCACTTTTGCAACATATATGACAAACAAAACTTTGCGACCCGCTCAGTCTCCGTCCACCCTAGCGATATTCCACACTTCGCAACGTTTAATCATATTCAAAACATCGCACATTTTACAATACACAAAGTCTCGCTACAAACTTTGAGAGTCACAAGACATCGCAAGCTTGCGTTATTCAACACCTCGCATTTTGCGTTTGAATATGTATTGCAAACCTCATCATAAATTTTTACAAAACTTTCCGGTGGTGGTGGACGTATAGCAAGTTGCGATGTGCGTTAGCTCGCAAATTAGTGAAAGGGTTACTGGAGAAGGAAGTTTCGCAAAAGGTTTCGCAATGTCATCGGATTCCCAAAACGCCATAAAAAAAATAAAAAATCTTTTAGACCAAATGGAAGCTATAAATCCACTTAACCATTATTATAATCTATTTTGCCTTGGTAGATTGAGTGAAAATATTAGTAAAGTACGCATAGCAGTGCTCCTATTCTTAAAAATAAAATTACACAA
>Ga0209208_10004671_pt1 | contig 19332 bp, 16 predicted proteins | sample S1TSphfallax_3_FD_187694 | JGI IMG/M metagenome (GOLD analysis project Ga0209208, IMG submission 187694) | Host-associated microbial communities from peat moss isolated from Minnesota, USA - S1T2_Fd - Sphagnum fallax MG (SPAdes) (version 2) | ecosystem: Host-associated > Plants > Peat moss >... | reverse complement strand
CTGGCCCACACAGTTCTGCCATAGAAACTGTGACAGGGTTGTGTAGAACAAACAACCCTATAACAGACAGACACCACCACTGTAGCTTTAATATATAAGATGCCAAAATTAAAATAATATGTCCTCCCCTTTCCCTTTAATTCAACACAAAGAACCCCAATGTCCCATAATTAGTAAAACTCAATGGTTACTTCATATGTAATGTTGTTGAAGGTAGATTTTTTATCAAAACCAGATATTTATTGAAATCAGATTTTTACCAAATGAGTGATGGTGAAAGGTGATAACATGCTAGAAAAGGAAAAAGAAAATAAATGGTAGCCAATAGTTAAAACTTGAATACCTTCATCGAATGTATTTATATCATTTTTTTAGGTTTGCAAAAATTGTTACCTTGATGGTAATTCTACTACAAGGCATAATTATTACCCCCCTTATTTCATATCTATTATTTGAATAGTTGTAATATAGTTATAAATTGATATAAATTTATTTGTTTTTTTCCCCAACATTACCATTAGTTTGGAGGTAACTATCAGGGACCTAGTTGGGCACCATTAACACATAGCTCCAATCCCCAAATATAAATCTAGGCCATTCACATGACAAGGAAAAGTCTTTGGTTTAATCTTATTTTTCACCCAACAATCTATTCTATATTTACCCATTGCCTAATGAAACAAATTTGATGCTCACATATAAGAGTAGTTCAAGCAAACATTGCTATTCAAAAAATCTTCAATTCATTTTTCATTTGTTCCAAATGAAAAAAAAGATTATTGAAAAAGATTGACCTAAAAGTCACTAGAACCATTCAAGACCAAAATCTATAATTTGATGTAAGTTCAATGACCTTCTAGAAAGAAAAATGAAAAAATAAGTTGAAGAACAAAACTTGGTAATGAAATTGGCAAGTTTGGTACTCAAAACAATAAATCCCAAAACCAAATGTAATCTTTTGAATTATACCAATTGTAAAATGTGCACATAATGAAACTACCGATACAACCAATGAAAGTATTAGGATTTAAGCAATGGATGGTGTTCTAACTCCAACTTTTGTTTATTTGTGGTTTATAAAATGCCATTACTATGAAAGTTACAATATTCATATTTGATATGTAATCCCCTCTTGAGTAAAAATAAACATAGTTGTAAACATAAGTTATCCATGACCTTTCATCACAAACTTCAAATATCACGAAATTTCAATAGAATCCATGCAAAACGCATAAAAAAATATGTTCTTGCAAAATTTGTGGGCTTCAAAGTGTAAAAATGATAGAAAAAAAAATGTTATTTATATATTAAAATGTATCTTTTTTACTTATGATGTCTTGATGTGAAGTATGTATGATTTACATTTTAACTAAATTTGTGCAATTATCATGATGTGATTTTGCATATAATTATGTGATTTATGTGTATTAAACATGAACATTCATGTATGTCATTCAAAAACAATGTGTCATTTGTTTGAACATTTAAGATATTGAATACATACAAATATCATTCATATTAACCATAATATGGAATTAATGTGATTTTATACAATACAAACCTACGAAAATCAAATTTCGCATAGAATTTGTATGAATATTTAAAACTTAGTAAGTTTGTGATGTTATTAGTATTGTTGGAATAAAGTTAAACATAGCCATGTGCAAATGAGAAATAAAGTCCATGGATGGGGGAAAGAAAACAAAAAATAGGTTCTGCACATGATCATAAAAAGTAACCAATGTGAGAAAAGAGAAGCACCTTGTAGGGGAGATTGTGAAAAAAACCTACAAGTGAAAATGCAATAACCAAGTAGAACCCATGTTTCATTCATGAATGGTTTTTTGTAACAAAAAAATGATATAATGCCTTTTTTTCATGGAAAACTTCAAAAGCATTTAGGTTCATTCAAAATTATAATTATGTATGGCAAAATTAAAAACACAAGCATGTATTGCATTACATTTGTCACCAATGTTGTTCTTAAAGTTGAAAGGAGAACACACACCCATCAAAGACTTGAGCGTTTGATGCATTGTTGATGGTGAAAGGAAGGTAAAATGTTTGATGTTCAAAAGATAAAAGATCTAACAATTCAATTTTTCACCCAAATTTAAATGATGGAAATTATGCTTCATTTAACATTGATAAATTAATTTGAAGTTAAAGGAAATTGCACCTTAACTATATTAAAAGATGTGTTTGTTTTATGTTCAAAGAAACATGAATATCTTACACAAAAGAAAAAAACATTTCCTCATGGTGTTCAAAATAACAACAAAAGTCATTAGGTAGGGAGAAAGAAAAAAACTCATTGTGAACATTCCAATATTCAAACCCTTGGGCTCCTTACACAAATGTGCTATCATTATTAATTTCCCTTACAAATTGGAACATTTGATGGGCATATTAATCAATAATTGATATACTCCTCAATATTCTTGACATGATAGTTTTTATATATTTTCAAATGCATATGTTAAAACAAGCCAACAACAATTTAACAATATCAATTATCGTATTGTTGTTATGTTGAAGCCTTCACATCATTACATATGAAGCTAAATAGGGGTCCCAAACATCTAAGATTTATGGTGTAATCAAGGTTATGTTTTCTCACATTGAGAGCCCTAACCAACTTTTGCCTTGTTATCGCACCACAATGTTACAATTCATACATCCACAACTAATGAACAAGTTTAAAACATTTGTGTGAATCATACTAAAAACCTAAATAATGAAAGCATATTGAAATGTATTTTGGAGAGTGTTAATGCACCAAGGGAGAACAAAAAAACAAAGTGAAGAAACATTGTGAAAAAGAAAGGCAAGGAAAAAAAAGACCTTTCAAAGCCTTGGTCAATTTTGTGCTCCTTAGTGACCAAAGTGGCCATCATCCATCCATCGATAGAAAAAAAAACCAAATTTGGCGATGAAAAATATATGAAGTTTTTTTTAATAAATTATTTTATTAAAAAAAACCCTTTATATATATTGTTATTGCCCCAAGCTAATGGACACCCATGTGTAGATTTTCAGTGCACCCATTCAATTTGACATGTTGTTTTAAAGTCTACCCATTTACTTGTTGGGTTTATTTTCAAAATATGAATGTTAGGTAACTGATTTAATCATATTTCTATGTCATTTTATTTTTTTGGGTTGTCATTTGCCTTTTTATATCACAAGCTTTCATATCACTATGAAATGTAAAACCAATTCATGTATGACTAATTTTTGAAATGAAGTTTTTTTTATAAACATACAAATAATTAAATTTAATTCCTTTAAATCTTATTAAAATGAGATCTTTAAAAACTTTATTTGAATTTTTTTGAAAATTTTGATTAAAATAAAGCACTTCAATTTTAAAATAAATTTTAATTTTAATATAAAATTATTTTTTGAGATATAAATGTCTATAATTAATTTGAGGTTATTTTAAAAAACTCAATAAAGATTTGATGAAAATTAAATTAAAATTTTAAAATTGATTAATTTGTTTGTATTGTTGTTGTCTTTTATGTTATAAAAATTTATTATTGCCCTAAGATAATAGATATGCATGTATGATTTTAGGTTTTTCCAAACATGTATGGGGGAAACACAATTAGTTTGCTACTTAGTAGAACCCCATATAAAACCATGGTGATCTCCCTTTGAAAAGAAAAAGAAAATCTTAGGACCTTTAAAATTCCCAAAGTTTCATTTTCTCACAAATTTTAATTGATTTTTTTTATTTACTTGAAGAACTCATTATTCAATCCTTCACATTTTTTTTAAAACAATTTTTTTGAAATTGTGATTTGCAAACTTTCTTATTACTTTGTACCATTGTTTGTTTTCTTTCAATTTTCTCACGTTGCTCCAAAATTGACCAAAAGTGACCATCATGTTGTTCTAAAAGTCATAAGAAGATTTAGCCAAAGCTATTTACAAGAGAAACATAGTAGTAGAAAAATCTAGGAATCCTATTACATGTTGGTGAACTAGTAAAACCTATTAGAATATGACAATTTCAAAAGAAGAAAGCTAAAAATGTAGCTAAATCCTCCAAATATATTGACAATTTCAAAGAAAAATCTCAAATTGTGGCAATTCTTTTGGAAATTTTCCCAAAAGTTCCTTTGACCATTGCTAGGGAATTTAAAAAAAAAGTTAAATCCTGAATTTTCACACAAAAAAAGAAAACTGATTTGTAAACCCACAATCGCCATTTTTGTTGCCCAAAAAAATTTCAAAAGAAAAAAAAAAAAAACTCATTTTACTATTGCACAAAATTGATGAAGTAACTCTAACAATAGTTAGCAGTCGTGTGTGTTAACAAGTCGTGCATAATGATTGATCCATGTGCTTTGCTATTAGAGCATCACCGCTTGGGTACATTAAATGCCCCAATGATGGTAAAAAAAAAATGACAACTAAAAAAATGTTTGAAATCACACCCCACCGTTGCACCTACAAAGTAAAAACCATTGTGGTTCCAACAAAAATCACTCATTTCAACTCCATATTTGTAGTCGATCAATGGGTCCTACTACTTTGGCTTGTTGACCTCACTATGCGCAAAATGGCGTTGACAAACCTTGTTGAAGCATTTGGAGTTGCTAATGACGCTTTGCAATTGTAATCAAAAACAAAAAACAAGAATTTTTTTGTTGTTGATGAAGAATGACAACTTTGTTGCTTGTTTCTTCATGTCTCACAAGACCTAGTGATAAAAAATGAACAAAAGTCTGCAATGTTTTGGGATAGGGTGCAAAATCATTTTAATGAATCGCGTCTAACTAGTTGCATTCCAAGATATGCAAGGTCATTAGAAACAAAATGGGGCATTATCAAGCATGATGTTTCCAAGTTCATTGGAAATTACACTACTGTGCTTACGCTTTGTGAATCATGGATAGGTTTTGAAAATATGTTTTTCAAAGCTTCAAACTTGTACAAAACAAAACATCCAAACCATCAAGCTTTCACACACCTTCATGCTTGGTATGTGTTGAAAGACATATCTAAGTGGGTGGACATGTGAGAAAAAATGAAAAAGATTTCACTGCCAATGAAAAGAAAGACCAATCTAAGTGATTACAACAACTTAGATAGCAATGGTGTGCAAGTGCTTGAACTGTTGACATCACCTTTGATGTGCCTCCAACATCAAAATGACCTCTAGGTGTCAAGAGAGCAAAAGAGGACCAAAAGGCATCCAAAGTTGCCAAGAATAACGACATCATCGCACAAGTGCATGCCATCGCAAATATGGCAGTTGCCACTTTGGAATGAACTACCATCATACGAGACCAAAACATTATGGCCCTATTCTCCATGCTTGACGATCAACTACAATTAGAGAAGGCGTGCAAATATTTTCATCTTCAAAGGCATGAAAAATTGGACTTGCTATGAGCTCGTTTCAAATTCAAGCACAATCACACAAACTTCCCAACCAATGCAAACAAGCAAAGCAAGAAAAGGTCCCACATTTGCTACAAACGGAACACTAATCATAAAGCCAATGCAAAAATGTGACGATCAAAATTGCATCAATTTGGCAAGTGAAATTGCATAACAAAAAATTAGGGGGAAAAAAACACAATGTTGAATGTATATGCAAAATTTGTGTGAATTAATAAAAAGATTAAAGATGGTGGTTCAATCCTTTCAATATCGAGAGGTGATCAATTAAATCATTCTTCAAATTGTAGTGTGATTGTTGGTTCTCAATCTCATTTGTGCCTTCAACATATTATACAAAGGTCAATCTTCTCTTCATTTGAATGTTATCAAATAGTTTGATTACCAGTTCCAAGATCAAGTCTTCTTCATCCTCATTATCATGTTGTGCAATATGATGCATGCCATCAACACATTTGCAATCACATTGCAATCCCATAATCGACGAAGGTTCGTCATGATTTGCCACTTTGCTTGTAAGACACCAAAGCAATGCTCGACATCTTTGTAAGCCACATTTTGAAGTTAGGCAAAATGTTTGTGTTTTTCTCCTTGCAGCTCATGGATTGTAGATATGAAGCAAGACCGCCGAAGGTAGATTTTGTCAATTAGCAAGTAGTAGTGAGAATGTCTATTTCCATTCACCTCAAAATTGAGGTCTACACTTACCCCCCCCAAAAAATCCCAAGTCAAAGGACTCCTATATAAAATGTTCAAATCGTTGTTGCCTCTTAGCAATTCAAAGCATGCATGCCAGATCCACAACCTTTGATTGGCTATGGCTTCTAAGATGATTGAATTTTTCATGTCTTTGTTTGTGAATGAACCTTGCCAAGCAATTGGACAAATTTTCCAACGATAATGCATATAGTCCAATGAAGTAAACATGCCTAACCAACTTTTATTTGCATTCATTCTCAATTGTTTTTCTAAATCTACTTATGTAGGTTTCTTGAAAAGTTTTGGTTCGAAGACTTCTTTGATTATTTTCACAAAATGTCACAAACATTCGAATGTTGTGTTTTCTCCAATTTTGCAATATTCATCACAACTATCAACAACTTGGCCATATGCAAGCATGGGCATTTTTGGATGGAGCTCAATATGACAACACCACATGTATATATTTTTTGTACAAAATAAATGTTGTGTGTACAAATGTTATCCATGATGTAGAGGAATAATGTGCGATGCATTTGCTATGGACAACAAAAAAGTCAATCATTGTAGATCGAATGTTCTGCAAAATAATCTCGCACAATTTGATTGTGGTTGATTTCTCACTTTCGAGTTACATTCCGGCTACGACTTGGGAGGGATCCCCCATGTTGCCTTCTTGCATGTTGGTGCAAATTTGGTACTTGCAACATCAAAGCACCAAACACAAGATTAGCTGCAACTTTATCTTCTAGTGCTTGGGCAATCCCATCAAGCAATTCTTGTTGCCATCGCACCATTTTGTTGCAACCACAAAATGATCAAAGAAGACAAAGATTATTAGGAACAAAAGACATTAGAATCAAGTCATGCAAAGATTTTGCATCAACGAGCTTCAATCACAAAATAAATTTCACACACGAATAAAATCAAAGGAACAAGTTGCAAGATGCTCAACAAGCTTCAAGTGGCAAACAATCCACAAACTTGAAAAATCAATCAAAAGCGCATGAACATTAACAATATTTCAAAAGCCGACACATTGCATGAAAATGCAACCCTGCCAGTGACAGTGGGCCATATGATGACGAGGGATGGGTGGTCTTCTCTTTGAATTCCTCTTTACAAATGACAGCCGGCCCCTCCATCAACACCGCTAAATTTAGGTTACAGGAGTCTTTCTGCGTTTGCGGCTGGAGATGCACTTAGGTAGTAGTAATCTCTCACCTATTTGCAGTCCCAATTTTAGTTTTATGGGTGGGTTTGGAAAAAAACAAATAACAAAACTTGGATGTGAGAAATACTTTTGAAGGATCACATACTGAGCACCGTTGGAGACGCTCCAAGAGCAGAGCAATGCAGATTCATATATAATGAGTTAAAGTGCAAATCTGCAAAAGCTTCTTTCTTCTTGGTTCCTATCAAAAGGGCACACTCTCCCACCTCCAAATTTTAATGGACAAATGTTGCAAAATTTGCACTCACACAATCTACGTGCCACCTTGCAGCTATGGTTGTATACTCGTTCGGTGCCTCCTGCAAATGTCTCCATTTGGCTTGTTACAAGGAACCCAAGTGTCACTCATGTAATTTTTGCCACGTTCATCAACTCCATAATACCCACATCCTCAAATCCATTGCCAAACCTTCCAGAGTTTGAGGGGGAGAGAAAGAGAAAGACAAGATATTATTGTTGTTGTTGCAGTTCTGGAAAGTGTTTAGCATTGTACCCATCTTTGATTTCTTCAGGTTTTTGAAGCAGGAATTCCATCTCCGTGTGTGTGGGTGGTTCTCTCTCTCTCTCTCTCTCTCTCTTTCTCTTTCATGTGATTATGAATTTGAAATCAGAAATCTGGAAGTAGGTAGTAAGAGTGTGTGTCTGGAGCTCTGCAATCCACAGTTTTGTTTGGGATTATTTCATAGATTAAGAAAGAAGAAGAAGAAGGAACTGGGGTGGGTGGTGGCAATGAAGTCTACTAGTGCTGTTGGTGGTGTTGTTGAGGTAGCATTAAGAAGAGTACTATGCATATTGGTCTTGGTGGTGGTGGTGGTGGTTTCTGAGCCTACAACAACACCAGTGCAAGGAAAGCCTGAGGACAAGTCTAACCGTGTGGAAGCTACAAGGGAGTCTACTCTTCAGACTGTACAAAATGCTGTTGATAAAACAGGTAACAAACAAAAGAGGTTTTTTTCTATCAAAGAGAGATCGTTTCCTTTTTGAGAGCTTGCAAAAATTGACTTCATGAGCTCTAAGAATCATGGTCAAGCTCTGCAAGAAGAGAAAATGGTGAGTTTGAGAACTTGGGGTGTTTTTTTTTTTTTTTTGGTTGGTGGGGTGATTTGCAGGGGAAGTTGGAGAGAAGATCCAGTACCATACTGGACAAGCTGCTGAAGCTGCAAAAGATACAGCAACTGCTGCTGGTGTCAAAGTCTCAGAAGCAACAGAGGCAGCTAAAGATTCTCTCCTCACAGTAAGTTCTTGACACACTTTGGTTCCATGTCTGTTTGCTTGTTGAAATTGGCAAGGAGGTGCAAATGTTTTGCTTCTTGCAATTGGAAAAGAAGCTGTTTTGTTTTGTTTGTTGAAATTGGCAACAGGGGTGCCTCCTTTTTAGCTGGTTGGAATTTGGCGACAAGGGTGCCTACTGTTTTGCTGGTTGGAATTGGAAAGAAACTGTTTGTTTTTTTGGAGGAAGGAATGAGCATTACAGATGGTGTAATTGGTTTTGAATGAAGTAAACAATCCTGTGTTCAACATCTTTTGTATTTTGGTTTTCTTTCTGGAAAATTTGGCCACTTTGATCTATCTGCAAAGAATTGCTTGCCACAAAAATGCTCCATATGTGTGTTTCTGAAGATAACAAAAATATGGGTTTGCAAAAGAGACATGTGAGATGGAGAAAGAGCAATTTTCAGTTTGTAAAAAAACTATTATCATATGAAGATCCGTGGGAAGTTCAAACAGCAGAAGATTTTTTTTTCTAACCCTGCTTCATTAAAGCTGAAAGGTTGTGGTTTGTTTGGTGTACTGGGTAAGCTGTGAATTCATTTAAAAGTGTGTGTTTTTCTGTTTCTTTGAGAAGGTTGGTGCAGGTCCAAAGATCAAAACATTTAGATAAAAACTTCCATTTTTTTCACTCTTGAGAGGAAGAAGAAGAAGAAGTTGCTAGTCTTATTGGGTATTTTGTGAAGTTGAAAAGCAGATTACTTGTTAATTCACAGTGCAGTCTCTCACTACATGAAGTAGTATATTGATGTATCTCAATTCCGCAGCTGCTGCTGCTGCATTGGAAATGAAGCATATGTCTTGTGCTTGTGATTTTTTCTAATTGATAGAAGCATTGACCCAAATAGGTGCAAGTGGTTGGAGCAACTTATGGTTTAGGGTATAAACAAGCTGCAACGGTTGGTCAAACTTTGTGACAGATCTTCTTCTTCTTCTTCTAACAAATGGGTGTCTGGTTGTTGGTTTTGTAGGCTGGTCAGAACACGCGAGAAGGTGCCAAGAAGGGTTTTAATTCACCTTCTGGAACTTTAAGCTCAGTTGGTGAGAAGGCTGGTAATGCAGTTGGTTCTGCAAAGGAGAGTGTGTTAGGTAATTTGGCTGTGGAAAACCGAGATCAAAATGAGGGAGTTTATGGCACAGCCAGCAAGTATTATGACACTGCAACAGACAAATCAGCTCAGGCTGCAGAGGCAATGAAAGCTGCTGCTGCCCAAGCTGGAGAAAAGGTTCAGAGCAATGCATACCAAACTGCTGATACATCCCAAAACACCATACGAGATGCTGGCTCCACCATCTATGACTCTCTTTCAGGGGCAGGCGAAAAAATCTCACAAGCAGCTGATGCAACCAAAGTCTCGACTCTAAGGGTAAAAGCAACAATGAAGGCTTGATGGAAAATCTTATTATCTTCCACATTTGTATCCCAGTTTTCATGTCACAATGTGTAGGAATGACTGCATAGTTTTCTATTGCATAAAAGAACTTCCACATGTATGGCTTTTAAAGGCTACTATGTAGCATCCAGCGAGCATTAGAAAATCTCTTCAGAAGTTTTTGATTTTGTTCATATTGATTGATGTAGGGCACTGAGAATGTGCGCAACTCAGCAGCAGAGACTTTGGGATCAGCACAAGAGAAATGGTATGATTCTGCTGCAGCCACAGATTTTTACCATCCTGGTATGATGGATAAGCTAGGGAATATTGCGGAGGTAATGGGTTGGCATCGCGTGCCTGCAGAGCAGGAATGGGATCTGAGCAAACTCTCTCCATACAACATTATCATCGGAAATGCAATGTACGAATGGCATCAAATGCCATGGCAAGATTTGTACTCAAATAGAGCTGGTGATTCTGCTCAGAATGTGGGCAAGAATGTTGGAGCTGCCAGAGATTATGCCACACAAGTAGCCAGTGGAGCTTCAGAAAATGTGAGAGATGTAGCTGCACAAGCCAAAAACAAATTGTGGGATTCACAGCAGGAATCACAAACTGGAGACAGTAGTTACTGGGATATTGCTAAGAATTCGGCAGTGGGGGCAGCTGCAGGCAGTGTGGGAGAGAAACTGGGATCTGCTGGAGAGTATGCAAATGACAAAGCCAATGTGGCTTCCGACAGTATAAAATCCACAGCCACTCGCACCAAGGAGAATCTGCAAGATTCAGCAGCGGCAGCGGCTGCAGGCAGTGTGGGAGAGAAACTGGGATCTGCTGGTGAGTATGCAAATGACAAAGTCAATGCAGCTTCCGACAGTATAAAATCCACAGCCACTCGCACCAAGGAGAATCTGCAAGATTCACAAATCATCGACTCTAGATCCAAGGATGGGTACTTTCAAGATACTACAGATTCCGTCAACAATGCTGCTAGTAAGATGGGTGAGAATTTGGAATCTGCTGGAAGCCAAGCTGCAGAAACAGTAGGTGGAGTGATTGAAAGTATGAAGGAAAAAAGCTTGTGGGACAAACAGCCAAATTCAACTGATAGAGTTGTTTCTGGTTTTGCCCACAATGGGAAGGAGCGGGTCAATGAGGCTCTTGGTGCAACTGCAGCTGGACTCAGTGCAGCTGGACTAGGTCAGTAGATCATCATCACAACCTCTGCCTCTGTTGACGAGTTTTTTTTCTCCACACTTTTGCAATTGTGGGTTTGCATTTAGTAGTAGGAATTTAAACATTTTTCCTGCCTTGCTAAACCAGGTGTTCAATCAAAGATGGGAAAGGGATTATTTCATCACATCAGACCAGAAAGTTCCATTTCATCATCAAACCTCACACGCTTCCTGTACCTCATTACCTTTGCCACCACTTATGGATCTGCAATCTGGATGACATTTGTATCGGGAGTGATCCTTTCCAAAAGTATTCCAAGGCAACAATTTGGCTTTGTGCAAAGCCGCATCTTTCCTTTGTATCTGAAGTTTGTGGCAATGGGAGATGTGATTCTGCTTGTTCTCTACTCCATCATGCATCCATTGAGATCTACTGATTCTTCTGGAGTTTGGCAGTTGGTGAATCTGGTTTTGCTCATCATTGGCACAGTTTTCAATGTTTTTATTCTTGAACCTAAAACAACAAAGGTACGAAGAAGGATGCCATCTTTTGCTTACGCAACAACCCAAATTTTCTTTGCAAACTATGTGAACATCTGTTGTTGTGATCATGCAATATCAATGAGTGAATGTCATAGTTTGCAAAAAGTTTCTTATTGTTACACTTTTTTTTTTGGGCGGCAGCTTTTTGTGGAGAGGATGAAACTGGAGAAAGAAGAAGGTCGAGGACTAGATTACAACACTAGAACTTCACCACTGTTGCAACATGGAGAGAAGAAATTGGAAGCTAGCAAGCAGCAATTCAAAATATTGCATGGGTATTCAACAATTCTCAATCTTGCAAGTCTGGCAGGATTGACACTGCATGCTTGGCATCTTGCTCATCATCTAGCAATGTAAAAACCCACCAATAGTAGCTTTAGTGGAGTACTCACTAAACCTTAAACCCTAAACCCTATATAAATTCATAGCACACTTTGTGAAGGCAGATCTTGTATAGCATTTGTGTTTTTGTAGGGGTGAAGCGATGTCGGGGTTAAGAAACAATTTACATAATGTGGGTATAGATAGAATTCCCGGTGGTGGTTTTTAAAAGGGGATTTGGAGAAGGGTTGAGTATGCAAATGCAAGTTTGTTGCATGAACATGCCCAGAATTCTGTGTTTTTATTGCACATAAATGGCCACATGAGGACAGTCTTTGCATGGCCTGAATCAATACAAAAATAGGAATGTCACATGTCCTTTGACCATTTTTATGTTAGGGCCTAAAAGCATGCTTGCAAAATAATGTTTGTTACTAAATATTTGCATTTATGAAAGTGAAACATTTCTCCTGCAAATCTCACAATCATATGTATAATAAAACCATGTATTAATAACCCAAAAAATTGTGATTGAATTGTTTTGGAATTAGGGTTTTTTGGAATTCTGTTGGAATTTCCTACCAAATGAAGGTAGTGTAACATTATTTTACTCTTCCTTTGACCCAACTAGGATTTTGGCCTCCAGCAATGCTTGAAAATCAAGATTATGTTTTGTAAAACTTCTGCTTTTCAGTAATTTAATAATATTTGCCATTGAATTTGAGAATGTTGGATGCTTTCAAGCTTGAATAACTGTTTCTTTTCACTAAGCAAGAAATTTGAATAACTTTTTTTAGTAACCCAATGGGAGTTTGATTCTCAACAATTTTGGCAAATATCATAAATTCTTTTTTTCCTTTTTTGGAAAGACCTTTTCTGAATTATTTTGTGCCAAACATCAACCAATGGTTGATAAGGTATCTAGCAATATATAAAGAGAATGGAATCCTCGGAAATGAAATAAAGAAGCATAATTATTCATTCCAATATTCTGAAGATGTTTGCTAGTTTACAAGCTCTTGTAAGAAAATGGGGTAGTTGCATTAATACTCAAAACACACGCCATGGTTGTGAGTCCTTGGGAATGTCCTTTCACATTGTGGAACCATGGAAAGAGGAGGCTTTTTATGCAATACAAGTTCTATCCCTACCCATCAATCGTCCCTTTGGTAACCCCTAACCCTAATTTGCATCAATCCATTTCAAGCCTTTTTTTTTTTCAAGTTGCATACATTTTCCCATAGCCTCATAATTATTTAGACAAAGACAATAGAAAGGGTTGGAGACAAACTCTATTTCCTATTACCTACATAGGACCTTGGACATGCATTGGTATTTGTAAAAACATGCCATGAATATAATTAAAATTGAATTCTTTTGAAGGTGATAGGGAAAATAGGGCTTGTTTGAGCACCTTAAACCAAAGATAATGTGGATATTTTGAATTAAATTATGTAATTACTAAAGGTGACTAAATGCATCCACCACGTGTCTTTCCAATCAACCCTAAACATCTAAACCTTGTACATCTAATTTTCAAAATTACAATGCACAATAATGTCCTCTTTTTAAAGTAATAAGAGGATTTTGAAAATAACAAGATGTTGATCAAATAATGAAAAGCTATGAGATAAAACACAATGCATATATTTGACAACTAGGACATGCCCATGTAGATGACAAGCAAATGTGCAAACTAATAGGGATATCGTGAGAAGCATTTGGTGTGATTGACAAGTTAGATGGCACTAGAGAAAAAGGTGGAAGACTTGAAAACATGGACACGAAGGAACAAATTGAAAAAAAGACTCAGTCAACATAGTATGTATGATGATCTTTTCAATCTCAATTTCGTGGGTCTTCTACTAACATTGTGTTCTTGAAAGCACAAAAAATGAGCCCAAAAACTGTCCCAATGTTTCTTTCTTTGTTGTGTTTTGGGTGGGAGAAGAAGGACTATGCAGCACAGTTAGTTTCCCTTGAGGGACAGTTCTTTCACCTTGTTGGGAATCCCAAAAGTTTAGGCCTTTTGGTGAACAACTTCAATAGATATTGTTGTTGTTGTTGTAGTAGTAACTTGTCACCTTCCGCATCTCCACAAAATCTGTACACAGATTGGGATTTGGAGCAACAAGAGGGATTTCTTGCAACAACAACAACCACCTCGCAATAATTTTTGACTCATGAAATTTTGTTACCTACATTATACGGAAGAATATGCAAACTGAATATGCAACTTCCATGTTTGTTTGTTTGTTTGTTTGTTTGTTTGTTTGTTCGTTCTTTCTTGCTTGCTTGCTTTCTTTCGTACATAACATGTCTGGAATGCAGTTCCAGTGGGTTGCTGTTGTGTCACACTAGAACTGCATTTCACTCACATGCAGTGTGATGTGTATGTGTTGCATGTTGTTTGGGTGCTGGTGCTGGTGGTGCTGCTGATGGCATCATCCCTGGCAAGCAAGCAATTTGCTTGGGGGTTGTCAGTCTGTTCTTTAGGAAATTTTATTGGGGTTGTCAGAGCCTGCTTGATTAGGTAGTATATATTTGTTACTCAAGTTCCTTTGCACTTAAGGCTTTTTTTTTTCTTCTTTTATTTATTTATTTATTTTTATGGGTGGGTTTTTAAGAGGCTGGGTTGATTCCCATAACAAAAAGTTCTGACACACAAAACAAAAAGCTTAGGGTTTAGGGTTTAGGGTTTAAACCCACCCTAAACCCTAAACCCTAAAAAGTTACTTACCCAAATTTTTTAAAAATTGAATGCTGCCACCTGAGCCAATCATTATGGGTTACCAATCACAAGCAGGTGTTTTTTATAGTGAGGTTTATAGAGGCCACTTTATATTATGGGAAATGGTACAGATCCAAACTACTACTGTTGGCTGATTGTTTTGGTTTTGAACCGGTTATCAAGCCGGTTATTAATAACCTACCAGTTGGTTACTGATTTTTGTTTGATAACTGCCTGATACTGTGTTTTCAAAAGTTTCATAACCTACTGGATGACCCAATTATCATCTAAACTACTACAATTTTTTTGAATGACAATAATTATTATTTAAATTAAAAGCCCCTTAGGACTGGCTTGATATCAATATCACAAAAAATTGATTGTTGAGTAGGTTATCAAATAACCAATTGATAATCGCCTGTTATTCTGCAGGTGGCATTTTCTTTTTCTTTTTTTTTTCTTTTTCCTCAATTTTGTGATGTTTCCAAACTGGCCACAAGAAGATTTGGTCAAATTTGGCTATAGATGAGATGTGAAAGTAGAAAATTTTAAGAATTCGTTTATATTTTGGCTAAATTACTTACTGGAACCTGTTGTAGAAGTCTGGCAACTTTAATTGTATAGGAGTTTTTGCAGGTGTTAGAAACAAAGATCATAAGTGGACTTTTTTTTCCGAAATATAGCTGTGTGGATTAGGGCCATTTTTCACAAAAATCTTTGGTATTAGTCAAAATCAAAAAAAATTCAGGTCAGAAAATGTGAATTAAATAAAGCATGATGTTCTTTTTTTTAATATTTAAAAAAAAGCTGTTAGGGTTTTTTTTTTTTGAGAAAATGTATTTGGCAATTCATCCAAGAAATAATGGGCAGCCTAAATTGTTTAAGAAAATGGGTTGCATTTTGAATCTGATGACTTTAGTAAAAGTCATTCTTAAGCAATATGATTTCTTCTTCTACTTCCTTTTGAAGTGTTCCTTGGGCGTGTCCCTTGTGCTCCCATGTCCCCAAGCTCCACACACCTCCTAACACCTGACTTTTATAGCTACTTACTTGCACATCCCATGACACATTGGGTTAACATGAAGTCATCTGGCTTCTTTTGGACTCGACTCATTACCTAAGTTACACTCATTAAGACGAGACTCACTAAGCCTCCCTCACTCACATTTCCTCTCTTAATTTTTAGCTCTAAGAGGCCTCATTCAAGAAGGTTTTTGAGGTACCAGAGTTGGTGCTGGTTCACCCTGATGATGGCCTGGGTGGAGCTGCTCTTAGAGAATCTTCAGCGGTGCTCAGTATGTGACCCTGCACAGTAAAATTGAATGAAGAAAAGTCAAAATGTGCGGGTTTAGCTCAGGAAAAATGTTTTTGGCTCAGTGTAATTGCACAGGTTGTTGTGCCTGGTAAATGGCGCAGCAAAGTTGTGCACCTGCAGAGAAAAAAGGGTGTAATAAATATCATCTGACTGCTGCTCAGTATTTCTGATCGGTCCATCATAATGATTGGTCCAGGTGGTTTGCTATTAGGTAGTATTCCCCAACCTGTCTGCTGTCCCAGTTTCAGTTTTATGGGTGGGGTAGTAAAGAAAGTAAAATAACTAAAACTTGGATGTGAAAACTATTGTTTGCAGGGTAACAACATACTGAGCACCGTTGGAGAGATGCTGTTAGCTACTACTCTTTGGCAAAATTCCAATTGGAGATGCTAATGATGCCTGCTAAAATATGATGCACACTATATACACAAGATTAGGGCATCTATTTATCTATCTCACTCTTTGCAAGAGGCCTTCAAAAACCCCTATCAACTACTTACTTGATTGGTAAGCAAATTTGATGATTACTACTAGTTCTCAAGTTTTCTTCATATTTGTCCTAGTTATCCTTTTTCGTCAAATAAAAGGACAAAAGAGTATTTAAGACTCATGAGTGCCAAACTGACAACAGACACATAATTGAGCCCCTCCCCCCTCGCATCACTTACTCCATATCATCAGGCTGGTTTTGGCAGAGAAGTGTGCCGGTCACAAGGACAAAATGCAAAATGGATTTCCCACTTTTCCCACAAATGGGGTTGGACCGAAACCCTCTTTTGAGTTTTTTAGCTGGTGGAGTTGTTGTTGTTGTTCTGGCCCTGCTGACAAATTTGGGTTAAAGGTGTAGTAATAATTCAGGTCTTCTTTAGCAAAAGGGAAAGAGAAATCATGACTATGGTTTGGTTACAATGGCCAAAGATCCTCAAGGGAAATATAGACCAAGGTGAACCAGCAGCACCCACACCTAAACCCTAAACCCAATCTTTGTGGGATGAAAGGAGGTTAACTAAAAATTCACCGGGATGAAGACCTAATAATTGGCAGATCAAATCGTCAAGTGCAGAAAACGACAAGAGATGGGTTAGTTGATAGAATTGTTTCTAGTTTTGTGGATATGGAGTGCTTGTGCTGTTTGTTGCAAGTTATTTCTTTCAAGAGTTTTTGTGGTGTGTGCTTGCTTTGTGGAAGGCTTGAACGGCAAGTGCAATGAATATTGTTTATTGTTCTTCAATGGTTTTTGAAAATGACGGGCTTTGCAAAGGTTGAGGAGGACAAGCTTGTGGAGAGGATGGGGGAGGCCATGATAAAGGAGGAAGGGATTCTAAAAGTTAAGCTCTTTTTCCTTTTGTTCTTAGTAGATGGTGTGTGACGATAACTATGAAAAACAAATAGGCATAAAAATCCATAAGGTTTGTGAAGTACATGTTGATGGGAAAAATGCCCTTGACATGTTTGTTCTAGCATATGCTCCAATTCTAAGTGTTCTTATGTTGTGTATTGAAGTTGGAATGTCTAAAACATGGTAGAATGGCATGAATGAACAAATAAATAGAGTTGTTGGAATTGATGAAACTCCATAGGGGACAATGTTAGCCAATCTAAGAGGACATCAATATGTGGGAATTCAATTAGGGTGGTGTTTAGAAAGTTGAAACCCTTGTATTGGGAATTGTAAAGAAGTTGGTGTTTAAATCATGTTTAAAAAAAAAGTGTTGTTAGGAGTTGATGTTTTTTTTTGTTTAATTCTTAAGTGAACCATTGATGCAAGGAAATTGTATGCGAGAAATTTAGTTTGGGTGTTGTTCAAAAAGTTGAGACCCTTGTCTTGGGAACTCCAAGGAAGTCAACATGGTTGGGAATATTGTTTTTCATCTATTTAATTTATGAGCGAACTATTGAAAGTACATATGTGGGGGTGGTGGTTCAAGACTTGATGTTGTGTAAGACCAAGAAGGCTAATTGAGAGAATGTGAAGAGAATTTAACAATCTCTACAAAACATCATTAGGTGGAAGATAGTTAACAAAGAAATAGGATTCATAGATGGTCAATAGAGAACAACCAATAAATGTTATGGTTAGGGAAAGTTTGGATGGTAGAAGTAACACTAATATTGAGGAACCAAAACTATTGTGTATGGATCATGGATTTATTATGAAGAAATGACTACTACTTGAATGGAATGATTGAGGTTTAGGTTGCCTCCTTTTTTTGGGTGGTTAAAGCAAGTCTTTCCGAGTGGGGTTTCTATGTGTTCATGAGTGTTGTGTGGACAATGTTGGGTTTTTACAATTTGGATTAAGAAGTACACCAATTGCATGACCATGGACTAGGGAGGAGTGTCTATTTGAGGGAAACCCAACACAAGGACGGGGACAAGATATTAAAGGTGAGTGAATTTGATGCACTATTTTTTAGGTTTGAAATTTTGCCTAAAGATAGAACTATCATTTTGTGTCTACAAGGATTTGGTGTGATAAGCATCATTGGGTTGAACACAAATTTGGCAAGAATAGGATATCTAGTTGTTCAAGTTTCTCACATAGGAATGTACACAAGAATTCAAATCTAGTTAAAGATAAGGGATGGAATAGGAACATGGACAATTGTTGGCAAACACCAAGATAGATATTACTTCTCTGCAATTTTCATGCAATCCCTTGACTATTGAATTACATGATAATGTTGAAGTAGTATTAAAGGTAAGGGATTTGTGGTTGCCCATGGTTGCTGTATCACCTCATCACAAAGTTAGGTTTTTCTTCCCAAGGATAGATGTATTGTTTGATGTTGGGGATAAAGTTGTCAAAGTTGAACATGCCAGAATAGAATCCAAGGTTTGGTGTGGAGGTTGGGAAAAAAAATGGTAGAGAATGGCTATGGAATTTTGAACATGAGGAGAAGATGTAGTATGAGAAACATCAATTTTCTAAGGGAAAGTTCATAGTGATTAATGATGATCCAATCCAAGAGCTTGAATTGTATCGAAAGAGTTGGAGTTTTGTGACAAGATGGCAATCGAAGAATTAGTTGGAATGTTTTTATTGTAGATAATATACCTAAACCTTCCATTTTGATTTCAAGATACCTAGTTTTGAAATTGAACATATTGCAGCTAGGCTAAGTGACATATGAGTCTATTGTTAGGTATCATTAGACAAAATTATGTCAGAATCTGTATGCCTAACATTGAAAAAATGTTCATTAAAATTGAACATGCAAGTTAGTCTAAAAGTTGTGTGTGAAAATTAATTA
>Ga0209208_10004670_pt1 | contig 19336 bp, 15 predicted proteins | sample S1TSphfallax_3_FD_187694 | JGI IMG/M metagenome (GOLD analysis project Ga0209208, IMG submission 187694) | Host-associated microbial communities from peat moss isolated from Minnesota, USA - S1T2_Fd - Sphagnum fallax MG (SPAdes) (version 2) | ecosystem: Host-associated > Plants > Peat moss >... | reverse complement strand
GAACTAAGATGCAGGAAATATGATAAAAAATTCTCTTCCCTTTAGTTTTCAAAGGCTTTTCTGCATCTGTTAGAGTTGGTCTGTTAAGCATCTCCAGTGGTGCTCAGTATGTGATCGTGCAAACATTTTTTTTTGCATCCAAGTCTAGTTATTCACTTTTTTGCAACCCCACCCATACTGAAACCAGGACAGCAAACAGGTACTAGGTACTAATAGCAAACCACCTGTACCAATCAAAAACACTGAGCAGCATTCAGATCATATGTGTTACACTCTTTTCTTCTGGAGGTCCACAGAGAGTGTTGCAGTGCCTTGTACCAGCCACACCTCAAAGTATGCAATTATGCTGAGCCAAACCCGCATATTTTGACTTTTCTTCACCCAATTTTACTGAGCACCATTGGAGATGCTCTTGTTCCTGCTAATTTGGATTTGCAGTTTGATGCAACTTCTAGTGAAGCAAAGTCTTGGCCAAAACCAAAATTTCGTGTATGGTATTGCTCTGGCAGCCAGGGTATTGTTGGGCCGAATGAATAACGGATGCAGGCCTGTGTCTCCTGCTGGTACCTCGTTTATGAGGTACTGGAGGAGACCCTCAGCCTAGGGGCTTGTCCTCCTCCGTGGGAGCACTTCGAAACACAAGGCACTTCAGAACACAAAAACAGCTGCCACCAAAGTTATTAGGACTATGTGGAACCTCCTGCAAAGTTTGAGCATAATTCATTCTTCAATTCCTCAAAACTTCAGCTCAATTCCTTATAATAAAAAGCCCCAAACCAGGACCAGGTTGGTTCCATTGGTACTTTACCCATGTTGGTCTGGTACCCACTTTTGAACATACCAGCTGATCCTCATATGGGGTATGTTCAAAAGAGATTCATAGCAGTTTGATCCCCGTATTGGGTATTTTTAAAACACTTCATTCAGGTCTCTAACCCTCGTATTGCGTCCAAGACGTGATCCTCCACATTAAATTTGGATGAAGAAAATCTACGGGGATTGCGGGTTTGGCTCAGGAAAATGGTTTTGGCTCAGCATAATTACCGAGGTTTGCCATGGCTGGTAAAATGGTGCAGCAGGTCAGTATGTGCCTGCAGGAAAGAGTGTAATAAATATGATCTAAATGCTGCTCAGTGTTCTGATTGGCCCATCATAATGATTTGGTCCAGGTGGTTTGCTATTAGTAGTCCCCTACCTATTTGCTGTCCCAGTTTCAGTTTTATGAGTGGGGTTGCGAAAGAGTACATAACTAAACCTTGGATGTGAAAAATATTGTTGCAGGGTCACATACTGAACACCGTTGGAGATGCTCTGAAACCATAAGTTCTTACCTCATTAGTGATATCAGGCTGGTGTTGCCTCAGGACTCAAGTCATACTAGTGTGGTAAGGTCCTTAGTCACCAGTAGTATTATCAGGTGCAAGTCTGTATATGAGACAAACACCGAGACCAGCTCCACTCATACTTGGTATTTGGCTATGCAAAAGTAAATCTCACATCCAATATTTACTCATTTATAAGTCCCGAGACTCAGCACAAAAAACATAAACTGGGACTATAAAACATCATAACCACCTAATAGCAAACCACCTGGACCAATCAACATATCTGACCAATCAAAAGTAACTCTTAGAAAATGCAATGATTTTGGCTGGCCTTAACATATTGAGCCAAAATGTTGAGTCATAGTCATTGTATGGAGCCTGTCAGGCAAGCTTTTTATTAATCTTCATCCAAAATATCTTTGTCGTGTGCTGGGTGGAGATGCTCTTACACAACCCAATTGTTGTAAAGATTGGAGAGATTGTGCCTGCTGGCAATGTGTTGGGAGTCTGGACAAGTAGGACCCCCATGAACTGAGACTTTGGGTGGGCCTCAAAAATATGAAAACTCACCACCTCACTCACATAGTACAATCTTTCTCCAGTGGATCTGGCCAACAAAATAGGTAGATGGCAGCAGGAGGGCTGCACTGATTCAATATCCCAGTTCTACAATTGTAACTAACTGGTTGTCATGTTACAATTGGTCTTGTCTGATTGGAACCCAAAAACTGCCTTGTGGACCCAGTAAGGAGTTATTTGGTTAGAAAGTATTTTGAGTCAATCCATATATTGAAGTACACATAACAAGTTCAGCAATCTGACCTAACAGCATCTCCATTGCGAGTGTTAGTACAATGGCTTCTACATAAAAGCTTGGATGAAATGCATCCTTTCGTTAGTGTGGAATTGAGTTTTGAGTTTTGACCTTTAAATTTGAGCAGGATATATAGAGATCTTCAAAAGTGCGAGGAAAAGAGAGATTATTTCTGGCCAGATATCATGGAAAAAAAAAGAAAAATTCTGCCATGGCCCTCTATGTCAAGGGCGTTGCATTCCCTCTGAGTGTGTAAAGCTCTACCGGAAATTTTTAATGTATGTGGAGGAACCTTTATAAATCTAAGATCATCCCTTCAATGCTCAATATATGACTTTGCAAAAATATTTTTTATATTCAAATTTAATTATTATTATTTTTTTAACTTCACATCATAAATTTCATGAGTCACCATTGACAATAATTATAGTGTGAAATATGTTTTTCATATGTTCATTTACTTGTATTGTTTGAATATCGATGTTATATGCATTGTTTAAGCATAAATGTCATATGCTTATTTGTATTGTTTCAACACAGATGTTGTATGTTTATTTATGTTGTTTACACATGAAAATCATGCACATGATTTTTGTTTTAAAATAATATATGACATTTGTGCTTAAACAATATGAACTTATGAAATAACAGGTTTCACACGAATTTGAAACAAATCTATAAAATTTAAAAATTTATGATATACCCATAAAACCAAAACTGAGACTCCATATAGATGGGAAACTTCTGATACCAAACCACCTGGACCACCAATCATAAACAAGGAGGTGCAATCAAATCATATTTGTTACACTCTTCTCCAGCAGGTGCACATCCTCAGCAAATTGTGCAAAATTGCTGGGCCAAACCATTTGCTTAGCCAAACTTGCATGCTTTCTTCATCCAATTTTAATGTGCGCGACCACATACCATGTGTCCAGGCCAAAAATGGTGGCAGCCAATATTAGGAATAGACTTTCCATGCAACCAATGATAGAAGAGGTGAATAGGGGAGCACTGAGCATTGCTGGAGGAGCTCTAAAATTCACTCCACAGAATGGGAGGTTTCTGCTTTAGAATGTTTTAAACAGACATTTTTGGCAGTGCTTTATGTTTGGGTAAGGCCTCAGGCGACAGCATGACAAGAATTCATGTCTCCCCTCAGCTTCCCTCAGCCTCTATTGTTTTTCCTCTTCTTTAAGCTCTTTCACGACCACACCTGTTCTGGGTTGATATTTGGTGGGTGTGGTGGATTGGGTAGTCAATCTTTTCACGCAACAATAACTTTCTTTGGTGGGGGTGATTCTTCCTCATACTCATTGCACTCAATAGGTGTTCCAGCACCAGCCAATCCACCCGCCCTCCCCCCTTGATTTGATTCATGCTTGTTTTGGGTCTTTGATTTACGCTTGTTTTGGGTCCAAACTTTAATGCATGTTGAGATGTTTTCCAATATACCATTGCGCTTCCTCTCCCTCTACACCCAAAGGGCTAATACATAATAGGACACTCATTGATTGCCAGTGGTGTTGTGTTAAGCTTTGTCTCTCCATCACGAAGCATGCAGAATACAATACACAATTGATGGTAGTTGTGTTAAGCATGTGGTTGTGTAAGGCGGGCTTCATAAAATTTGACCATATGGAGCCGTTGATTGGGATGATCCAAAGGCTCCAGTTTGACAACCCCAGGTTGATGAATGTTTGGAGATGTTAGGAAACTAGTAGTGAGTACAAATCCTGGGCCATGTCAACATTCCATCTTTTGCACAAAATTTGTACTTCCTCATTCCCCAATGCTTTTCCCTTTGACAAATTATATGTTGAATTATGTATTCAACATGGAGTCAATAGGCTCCTAGCAAATGAGTTTTAGGTTCTATTCACCCCTAGGGTCATGCTTTACATGTTACCCATATGGCCAACCAAATTATGGCCATGTGGCTTGAAATTGGGTGCAAAAGCACTTGAATACTCTTATCCTTATAATTCGAATTCTAATAAACATGCCCAACTTGCACAGGTTTAAACTCCTTGTCCAAAATAATAAAAAAACTCTAATAAACATGCCCAACTTGCACAAGGTTTAAACTTCTTGTCCAAAATTAAAAAACTCTAATAAACATGCACAACTTGCATGGGGTTTAAACTCCTTGCTCAAAATTAAAAACTCCATGCTTGGAGTTAAAGAAACCATTTGATAAGGGCTTTGAAGTTGAAAAGTTTTGGGGAAAAAAAAGAAATCAAGTTTACCCCCATTGGAATATTCTTTGAGGCAAGGCAAGGCAAGACCTATGGTAAAAGTATGGTCGGCTTTTGGTATTGCATAACCATGTTCCACCATTGAAAGTTAAAACCCAATAATGATGTACTAATGAAATTGCATTTTAAGTAATGAAAAAATGGAGATTAAATCACATTGCCCATCATGGATTTGAAAGTGAACACCTTCTTCATGTCCCTTATGATGATGATGATCATCATCATGATCATAATAAAAATGTCTTTAGAGACTTGGGGGACAATTGTTTGTTTGTTTGTTCGTTCCTTTGATGAATTGTTTTAAGGACTTCCCAACAAAAGAAATTATTAAAAAAATTGCACTCCTTTGTGAGCTCATTGCAAAAACCTTATAAAAGCTCCGACCCAAAAAAAAAAGGACAAGAAGAAGCTTGAAGAATGATTGAAGAAGCCTTTGGGGGTGAGTGTAGAATAAGAAACAAGTGTTTGTCTGTCTGTCAGTCACACAAGCAAAACCAGCAATGAATCCCAAATATGTAACATACATACGTGGAATCCATCCATATGGGATCTGAATCTGAATTACTCTCTTGTGATGAGATTGTTTTGTAGTAGGCTAGCATCATGAGAGACACAACAACAATCTATCTACATAACCACATGGAGCACACACATAGATAGATAGATAGATAGATGGATAGATAGATAGATACCAATATACTTAAGTACTTAATCTTTTGTCTTTTAGTGCCAAGAACCACTCAAGCTTTGCTAGTGTAAATTTTATGTCAATTTTCAAGCCAAATCTTGCCCCAGGGGCGGCCAGGAGTCAGGACCTTCCCCATCACCGAAGGTCCTGGGGACCCCTGGCCAGTCTGTGATAGTACCTCCTAGCATTATGGAGAGGCTACTTCTTTTTCTTCCTTTCTTTCTAACGTCTTCCTTGCCGGCCTCGGGCACGGATCTCAAATCGCAGAAGGACCTGTTCTCAGGTCCTTTGCTGGCTTGTACCTTCCACTGCAGAAGATCCCGGCTTGTTGAAAACAGAAGGTTTCGGCAGGCAGGAGGTAAGGGAGCTGGAAAATACAAAGGAAAAATCCAGGCAATGCTTTACTGTACGAGAAGCATCTATCTATCTCTCTTGGGACCTTCCTTTCCAAGATTTTTGGAGCCTGGAAGCCTGTTGTTACTCCTGGAAAGATCTGAAGCTAGGCCCTTCTCCAATACGCAAAGAACCGTCGAATTCTTTTGGCACTGTATTCTTCTTGTCGCTTCTGATGATGCATAACCTCGCACGCAAGGGGGATCTTTACATGATGCCCCGTGTAAGATCCCGCTAACTAGTCAACAGGACCTTACAATTTTTTTTTGTAAGCATCAAGAAACAGCAAAGAATGTTTTCATTAGGAGGTGAAGGCTCCACACTTTCGACCCTGCCTTGATTTGCAGCAGCACCTCCCACTCGGCCTACCTCGTGACTGCTGCCTTTAAATCCACGAAGGGTCTTCCATGTAGGACCCATCTCCTATACTTTCATACCCAACAGACACATTCATTGCATGACTTCTGTCTGGGGGGCGTTCTTGGGGGGCCCCAAGTGAGCCAACAACAGCCACCAAAGCACCATCCATCATCCATTGGAAGCGTTATTTATGACTCAGTTGTGGAAGAAGAATTTCAGTTAGCTATATAACAGGAGTCTATTCAAGTTTTGGCTCTCATCTAGTCTGCTTTAGCATCATTTCATTCATAGAACCTTTCCTTGTTTCATACTTTGATTTCTTCTTTGTTTTTTGTCTTCTGAGTCTTGCAAAACCAGCCATTTTATTTGTAGGTAAGGTGGGAAGTTTTGAGGAATATTTGAGTAGTGGATTCTTTTTTTTTGGGTTTCCAGATTAGATGCAATGAACTCTTACTGCCACGACTATACAATAGAATGAGAACCAGTTGGATCCACTTTTGGTTTGTTTTCTTGGATTTTGTTGTTGCAGATTAGATGCATGCCACAACAACTATGCTCGCTCAAGTATGATTGGGACAGAGTGATCAATCATAGAGTGTAGTCAGGAAGAAATTCATCCTTTGCTTGATTAGCAAATTGGGCTGTGGTCAGTTATCATCTTCTTCAGATACTCAACTCTATGAGTACGCATTTTTGTGAGCAAAGCAATGTTGATGATTCAATTCTGAGCAAAACTCTTTTTGGCAGAAAAAAGAGTTTACAGGATTCAAGGTCATGGGTGGTGGCACTGCGTCCATTCCTCAAAATCTTACACTGACCCATGCATGATGAAAAATTCGAACAACAACAACATGAGCTTTTCCTGAAATGTAGGGATCTCTAAGTTGCATTTTTTTCTTTGCAAAAATTTCCAGGTTTCAGAAACCAAATCTTGGCTGAGCTTCAGATCCCTGAACAACTTCTCTTTCTAGTGCTGCTGATCCATGCAATTTTTTGCAAGCTCCACTAATCTTGAGAGCTGGTAATTTTGTAGTTGTAGAAATCCATGTGGTGTGTTTACAGCACAAAGTCCATCCCGGAACTTTTCTTCTTCATTAGTGCTGCTGATCTTCAAGTCTGTAAGGTTACAGTAGTGTAATGAGTACCTATTCCAGAAGGGCTGCAGTCATTGTTCCACCTCCAAAACACTGCTGCTGCTGCCAGTGAGTGACCCATTGCTTCCGCACCCAAGATTCAAAGTCTTGTGGCCCATCAGATTTGATGTGTGATTTTAGCAGTATGACTACAGCCTCTTCTTACCCAGCAAGTCTTTTAAGAGGGAAGAATAGTAGTACCATGCCACCAGAGCAGCATTGGAAACTAGTGAAGGCAGAGGAAGTGGAGAAATCCAAGCTTCTAAGAGTTGCCAGTGTGGATCTTGAAGAGTTCATATGGCCACAAGATGAACGTCCATCAGTCCCCCATAATGATTTCCAAGGAGCAGAAGGACTGCCCCTCATTGACATGAGTGAGCTTCAAACTGGAATAACTACTGAAGAAGAAGGAGGAGCTCCCAGTCATCGTAGAAACCAAATTGCCAAAGATTTGGTCAAGAGTTTCTCCGACTGGGGATTTGTGCAGCTGGTCAATCATGGGGTTAGCACCCATGTGATCCAGGCAATGCAAACCCAGGCCCAAAAATTCTTTGACCTGCCTCTGGAGCAAAAGGAGAAAGGGAAACTCATCGTTACTCCAGGAAGCACAAACAAAAATGAAGGTTTTGGCTATGGGGTGGAGAGTGGGATCTTCTATGTGGGGAGACCTTGGATCGACCGCTTCCAATGCAGGTGGAGTCCTGTGGACAGTATTCCAGACCTGGCTGACAATGTGTACAGTGAAGATGCCCATGATGCTCAAGAGTTCAGGTAAGAAAATCCTCTATCATCAGTTCCTCTCTCTCTCTCTGTGGTTGCACATTTCCAACTTCTGTCTCCATCAGAGCAGCTCAACCTATGCTCAGCATGTGACCCTGCAAGAGTATTTCTCACATCCAAGATTAGTTATTTACTTTTTCTCAACTTCGCCCATAAGACTGAAACTGGGACTGTGCAAAAGGTAAAGACTAATAATAGCAACCCACCCACCTGGATCAATCAAACCATCTAATCAATCAATAGCAGATTTTAAGCTTTGCTGGGCATTTTGCCAGCCTCAGCATCCTATGCAAAAATTCTGAGCCCAGGGGTGATGGTTCACTGGTCTGGGACTCCAGGACCTCCAAAAAAGGTTCTGGGTTCAAACCCAAGGGTGTGCAGGTGAAAGCCCTGCCAGTCCTCTGCCACTGAGCTTGACTTGGGGGTACCAACGGCCTGTCAGTCAGGTCTGCTGTCGTGCTCCAAAAAATTAAAATAAAATGCTGAGCGAAACCAGCCTGCTTTCTTTCTGCTTGATTTTGTGGTTTTGTGCTGCTGCAGTGGAAGCATGCAGGATTACAACAGAAGTTTGGACAAGCTTACGGTGCAAATACTGGAGCTTTGTGCCGAAGGATTAGGGCTGGAGAGCTCCACATTCACAAAAGCCTACTTGGGTACCGCAGGAGACTGCATAGCTCGGATGAACTACTACCCTCCATGCCCACTACCTTCTCTTACACTGGGACTCGGCGCCCACTCCGACCCCAACCTTCTCACCATCTTGCACCAGTGCAAGGTGGGTGGTTTGCAAATCTACCGCGATGGCTCCTGGTTCTCCGTCAAGCCTTTGCCAAATTCTTTCATCGTCAATGTAGGCGACTCCTTTGAGGTACCAAATCTGTCTTCTGTCTGTCCGTCTCTCTCACTCTTACTATGTGTTTCAAACTTCCAAACTTCTTAAACCCTAAAATTCATAAAAACCAAAACCCAGTTCCAAGCTTCTTCCTAAGCCCTAAAATCCTGGAAACCCAAAACCCACTTCCAGGCTTCTTCTTAAACCCTACAATTCTGGAAACCCAAAAACCCACTTCCATGCTTCTTCTTAAACTCTACAATTCTGGAAACCCAAAACCATCAATGACAAACAACTCTTTAATTTTCTTCATAAGTAACAATATTGCAAAAGTCCCAAAAAATTATACTCTACCACTGGCAATTCGGTGCATTGTGCCTGTCGTGCAGAATCTTGTTGGCTCTCCTCCACGCCACAAGCAAGCGGAAGATCTGAAACCCAAAATCTGCACCAGTGAAAAAAAAAAAACCTGATCAATCTTCCATAACTCACCATACATTTAAGGTCAGGGTGGTAGATTATGTCAATTCTCTTGACCACATTATATGACATAATCTCCGATGATCATCATATCTTTGTCATTGTGATCAAAATGTGTGTTTTGAACATGAACATTTTTTTTCCCCTCAATTCCAAGCCTGAAATCCAACACTGTGTGTTCGATTTTCTGATGCAGGCATGGACAAATGGGCGATTCAAAAGTGTGAAGCATCGAGCTGTAGTCAATGCAACAGCATCTCGACTGTCAATTGCTTACTTTTCAAACCCACCCTCCTCCTCAATTATGACCATTCCACAAAAGCTCATCAATTCTCAACATCCTTTGCAATTCCGTCCTGCATTCACATGGGGAGACTACAAGTCCCATCTCATGGAAATGCATCAAAAGCCCAATGGCATCAAAGCATCCAAGGCATGGCTTCGTAGTAGTAGTAGCATCAATTCTCATTGAAATCCTCCAACCAAAACTTCCCCTCATTTTCTTATGCTCAACTCTGACAACAACAACAACAACAATTGCATGTACCAATCAGATGTGTCTTTCAATTCGGGAATTTGATATGAGCTTTTTAGACCTGTTTTCTTTTTCCATCCAATCCAGACATTTGAGGCAAAAACATTTATTGGTCAAACTTATCTTCTCCAATATGACATTTTGAAATTTTGATTTATTTTATAATTGATTCATTTTTTGCAATTAGATTCTGAGGTTTGGTCTAGCAAAAACACCCAATGGAAAAAATTGGCTTTAATTCACAATTGTGAGCTCTACATGACTTTTATTTAACTTTTTTATTTAAAATGGACAATGAAATGTTCAAGCCCCTGACCGTTATGTTGGGTAAGGTATTGGGTAGGCATGTTAAGATGAATCAAATGACGCACCCAACATAATGGGCAAGGATGAAGGCATTTTGAGTCCAACTTTTAACAAAATAAAATCAAGTTCCAATTTAGAAAATCAAACCCAATTCTAATTTGGTTCTTATTGATTGAAACTAATCATTTGAGTTGTCAAAGTGGGTGCCCACCCAACATTGATGTGAAGCAATGTTAGGCAATAATAAAAAACAAAAACACACTTTGTAATAATTGTTAAGGAAATTTCTAAGGTTCATCACATTGTTCTCAAAAATTCAAAAAAATGCTTTAACATATGACCATGGTTGTTAAAAGTATGAAAAAAATCAAATAATTGCCCATAAAACCTTTAGCTATTTTTTGTTCTTTCTTGAAAATTGCCAATTCTTTGAAAGGTGTTTGAAATAACTAGGATCAAAGGTGCTTTCATGAAAATTGCTAGTTTTCCAAAGTGTTAAAATAACTAGGATTGTTGGTTCTTTATTATTTTTTTCATGAAAACCATAACTTTTTTACAACATTTAAAATTACCAAGATTGATAGTGTTTTATTGTCTTTCATCAAAACTATTTATTCTTTAGGGTTTTTGATGCCACTGAAATTAAGATTTTTACCAAATCTCTCATCAAAATTGTGGATTTTTTAAGTGTTTGAAATAACCAAGATTGATGATTTTTCATTAATTGCTTCATCAAAACCACTAGTTCTTCAAGTGTTTGAAATAATTAAAATCAACAATTCCTCCTTTGTTCCTTCATCAAAATTGACAATTATTTGGGCAATTGAATAGTTGGGATTAACAATTGTTGAATATTTCTTTCATGAAAGCCATTAGTTTTTCAAGGTGTATATGGAAGAATTAGGATCAACAATTTTTTATTGGTTTTTTCATCAAAGGCCACAAGTTTTTAAGTTAAGGTGTTTGAAATAATTATGATCAATAGTTTTTTACTAATTTTCTCATAAAAAACATTGATTCATTAAGGTGTTTGAAATTGTAATTGAGGTTAATGGGTTTTTCATCGCTTCTTCCCTAAAAATTGTTAGTTTTTTAAGGTGTATGAAATAACCAAAACTAGGGGGGTTTTTACTAATTTTGTCATGAAAACTACACCTTTTTAAAGATGTACACCGTGACTAAGATTGGTGGGGTTTTGCCAGTTTTATCATGCAAATTACTAATTTTGAAGGTGTTTGGAATAACTAATGCCAATGGTTTTCTTACTAGTTATTTTCAAAAAGATCACTAATTCCTTCATGAAAGTTATAAGTTTTCTTAAGGTGTTTGAAATAATTGAGATCAATGTTTCATTATGGGCTATTTCATGAAAATTGTAAGGTTTTTTTTTTTTTTTTTCAAATCTTTGAAATAATTGAAACATGTAGTTTGTTTTAGTGTCATTCAAATAAGAAGTTTTGAGGTTCTACCCAATTTATCAATGTGGTGTATTCTTTACATTTCTTTAATACAAGGATATTCATAAAAAAAAATCAATAATGTATTTTTAACAATGAATATATATTCTTTTTCATTTTGTAAATATGGATTTGCTAGTTTTCAAACTTGGACTAACTACAAAGGTAAGGGATAAAATTTGAATGTTTGGAATTAATTTTTGTACACATTTGTTTTCCACAAATGTAATTATTAGTTTTGTAAAAAAAAATTGTGGGGGAATTGAACCTTAGTTCTCTAAAAACAATTGCCCAATGCAAGTTTTTTGACCCAACCACACCCCACACACACCCCACCTAAAACACAAAAACTAATGTCAATCTACAATTATGAACACAAAGACTAAATTTGCTCAAATGCAAACTGCCATTCATATCTAAAATTCTTGCAATTTAAAAAAAGAATTAAAACATGACAAAAAAAAATTATAATCTCATCTTGCAAAACTTAATAAGTGCTCAACTTAAATTGTTCAAAATAATTTGATTCCTTGATCGAATCATAATTTTTTCCAACCAATCAAATTTTCAATTATCATAAAGTTTGTCAAATCCTCATATTGCGAACAATTCAAATGTAAATCATTAGGTTAATTCTTGACCACAATGATGATGCAATTTAAATTCTCCACCTTAACTTACAACATTTTGGAGCTATCAATATAATAGTAAGATTAAACACACATTCAAGTTCAATTTGCAACCCTAAAATACCCAAGATTCGTTTAACAAAAAAACTAACATCTTATAATTGAATTTCATGAATTTGCCACCAAGCTAAAGGATTAGCACATGGAACTAGAATTATAAATAACCTCTTAAACAAAAATAGTCCCCCAACAAGTGCACATGAAAGCTTTTCCATAGATGCATAGACACCAAAGATCATATTGTCACAAACAATTGAAACAAGGATCAAACATAATGGTAAACATATGATGAACTTTATATGGATCATAAACTTTCAAAAATTGCAATACAGGTTTGATATTCACTTTAACAACTTTAACCTGCATGTTATTTTGAAAGATGAAGACCTCAACATCAAAATCATTATGAAGAACATCAATATCTTGTCTCATCCTTGTTTCCAAAGTCCATGTCAATTCATAAACATAATGTAAACATCAAATAATAGCTAGTGATTTCATGACTAGTTCATCACATAGGTAGTAATAACATGATTAAAAACACTTTGTGAGTGCTTTTGTAGTTACCCATACCTTAGCTTTAAAAACTTTTTGTTGCAAAATAATTGTTAAGTGTGGCCCATAACACAAAATAATCCCTTCTTTGAATTCTAGTGCTTCTTAAAATGTAATCACCTTATTAGAAATTTTGGTTTTCATTGGGGTTTTTAATTTTCAAAGCTGCAACCTCCTTTCAACACATGCTCCCATTCTTGCTTTCCCTTTCCTAATTTTTTATATCCAAATGCTTGTTTTCTATAAGTTGCCTTGGGCAACTTTCACAATAACATGTTTTAAACTTGCAATCACATACCTTCATATCATTTCTAGCATACTAATTAACTTAATGTGATCAAAACACATACCTTCATAAAACCATTAAAATTTTGAAAGGTGATAATTAATAGTGGAACATAGTGTTGTTGCCATAGACATTAAGTTGTTACTTTCATCTTTCACAAAGACAATCACATGATGCATCAAATCATATACCCAATTGCCCAACCATGGAAAACTTTGTGATTTCATGAACTTTAATAAAAAAACCAACAATAGCATGCATAGGGGTCTAAGAATCATTCAAATAATAATTACCAAGGCAAATGTGTCCAACTTATTTCTAAAGATCTAAATATCAAAATTGGTAAACACAATTGTTACCTTAACAAGATATGGTGACACATTTGCATTTCATGGTTTTTGTGACCATTGTAGGAAACACCTCTTTCACCAAAACATAACAAGAAGGAAAGAAAACATGTATGCATTATCATAAAACTAACTTTAAAACCAAATATTTTCACAAGTGGAAAAGGTCATGTACCCTTTACAAATACAATATTAGATCTTCAAGAAATTATTGTTGTGCTTCATAAAATTTTTTATAAGGATTTGTGACACCAAAAAATGCTATCATTGCACACCCAATTGGCTTAAACCACTTCTTCAGTTGTTGTCTATGATTTCTATTAGCAATTTTCTCAACAATGACCAACTTTATCTGAGCAACCAATTTGGATGTGTAGATTCAATGTTGGTATTCATAGGAGTGATCACATTGAGCTTTTTGTATTTGATGAAACTTTTTTGTAAAGTAGATTGTTGGCACAAATCATTGGCACTTGCCAACGTTCTTTTGCGAATAATACACCGCAACATTTATGAATTTTCAATCTTCATAGGTAAGTTGTCATTGGCAACAAAAAGAGCCCTAGCAAATTCTATTTCGATTATGTGGCTTCTAAGCTACAACTTGGATTTGTATAATTGCAAGTTGGATAACTTCAACCCCAACACAATTTGTTGTAACAATAGAATGAGTTCTAGTAGTTCAAAAATGAGTTGTAACAACTTACATATGCACATTCTCAACATTTGAGATGTTGCCATGGACAACAAAATTTGGTGGCTTTCCATAATTATCTTCAACCCCACCAATAGTGCCAACATATTCAACCAAGCATACATCTTTTTCTTCAACCATCACTTTGGGCATAAAACATAGACCTAACACTTTACTAAGACAATGCATAACAAACAAGCCTACAAATTATAACCCAAGTGTATGTGCATGGAAACTACAATTGACAAATTGTAATTGCATGGAAGCTTGATTCTTACAAATTGCAAATTGTTTTGACAACGCAACAAAACAACAAGAAAGAAAAATATGACAAAACAAAGAACTTGCAATAAATTCAAAAGAAAATATTGAAAGTTTACTTTGTAAAGTCAATTTTGTTGACAACTACAATTGAAAAATCAAGATTATAGAAAGTTTGAGGACCAAAATCACTGAAAGCTACAAGATCAAAATTGCTAAAAGTTGTTGTAGAAGTTCTTGAAGAGCTAAACATGCATGAAAACAATGCAAAGAATGCACAAACAACAACATAATGCAAAAAATGAAAATAGAAACATGATGCGAAGAACAAAGATAAAAGAAATGAAAAAGTTTATGACAAAGATGAAACACACTCAAACTTCATTGTTGCTTGCAAAAAAAACATACCAAAAAAAAAAAACTAAAACCCTAACATGAGCTCCAGATATGAACCTTAAATGCTAACTACCGGATATGCATATGCATATGCCTACTATCCATATCTGGGCCCCTAAATAACATTAACATGCGGGTATACATAGTTACTGGTTAATGCTTGAATGCCTTCTGCCGGATATCTATAATTCCAGATATTGGGAAAAAAAAGAATTGTGAATTTGATTACATGCATATCCAGCTATTAACCGGATTCATATCCGGATTTTTCCATATATCTGGTCAACACAGGTTTGTTGGGGAGCGAGCCTCCGGTTCATATCCAGATTTTTCCTTATATCTGGGCAACATGGGTTCCTTGGTGAGAGAACCTCCGGTTCTTTGGGCGGTCGGAGGGGTTCGTGCGGACGTGTTGCGGCCGGGAGAAGAAGGGAACCGGCGGTTCCATCAAAGCGCTGGGTGCGAGAAAAGCGGCTTTTAAAATTCTCCGTTTCACACTCTTCGTCGTCAGTCAGGCGTGGGATTTGGTGAAGAAGGACAGTCTCCAGACGAGATGTGCTTGCGTCTAGTCGTTCGTTGCAGTAGCAGGAGGAGCAGCAGCGGAGGAGGAGGAGGAGAATTTCGCCACAAGTCGAGTGAAGCGCGTAAGAATTTCATTTCCAAACTGCAACTTAATATAATTTTCTTTTCTTTTTTCTTCTTTTTCCGGGCTTCTCGTATGTATGTATGTATCTGTCTATCTTAATGCTGCAATTTGTTGACAGGATCGTGAACTGCCACAGAGGTCCGAGAGAGAGAGAGAGAGAATTCACACTTCAAGCTGCTTTGCTTTGGTTTGCGCTTCGATTTCTCCAAGGAAGGACGGAATGATTGAATTGGTGGGTCCTGTTTAGGTGACACTCTTTTTGTTACAAAACCCTAGTTTTCGTCTCCTCCTTCATTCATTTTTTCCCCCCCTTACCTTTGTGCTAGTCCTTCACTTTTCTCTCTCCCTTTTCTTCTTCTTCTTTAGCTAGGAGTTGTTGGATTATTTTGGTAGGTTAGAAAGAACTGGTCACAAGTGGTTAGCTAGAATGGTACAGAAGTGACCTAAAGAAGAAGAAGAAGAAGCAGAAGAAGAAGTCAGTGTGTGAATTCTTATTCTAGAAGTTTAGGGTTTCCTGTTGAAGGCAAACTTCGCGAGGAATCCCTCTTCTTGCAACGTTTCTGCATCTGTCTTACTTCACTATGACAAGCAGTTCCTGCAGGTGCTTGAGAGAGAGAATTAGGGTTTTCTCTTGTTCACCTGGACTGAGGACATCTCTCTGTTTGTTAAAGAATCCTGAATGATTGTTGCTGACTTTCTCTTATCAAGTAATAATTTCTTTCATTTTTCCATCTTCTTCTTCTTCAGGTCTGGTGTTGTGACTCAGGATTTCAATATCATCAAGTATTGACTAACATTTCTTTTGCAGCTAGAAAATGCCAGAAGTGATGCAAAGAAGAATTGAGTGGAGATTTTCACTGTGCATATTCCCGCTACACAACAAAAAGGAGCTTGAGTTATAAGCAATTTGGAAGGTATCCTCTCTCCTTCACATCATGATTGCTGCAAATTCTCTAGTATTGTCGTGACAAAGTCCTGGTTCTAGGTTACACAGGTCAGTGGTCCACAGAGGAGCATGCTATTCACATATCTTTAGTAGTGGTTTGTAGACTGTGTACTACTCCAATGAGAAGCACAACACTGTTTGCTGCAAACTTGTAATTCTTGTTGCCACCTTTTTCTTATCAAGAAAGAATCCATTTCCTTTTGTTTTGCCAGCCACTTCTAAAAATCTGGTTTGGCAAATGCAATGATTCTTTGGCTGTTTCTATTGCACCATTATGATTCAGAATGCATTTTGAGTTATAAAACTCAATTTCAGAAACTGAAGAAACACAACCTTTTTTTTCTGCATATGCCTTTGGTTTTTTCCTGAAATTGGGTGGGGATTTTAAATCTATTCAACTGTGTCCTGTGAAGGTAGGTGATTAAAAGACTTTGGCGGAAAAAATTCTGTTTGTGGGCTCACAAAGATGCATTTCAGGAGCTTCGATGAATTTTGGCCATTTTATGTGAACCAGCATACAAAGGCATCAACAAGGAGATGGCATTTCTGTGCAACTGGGAGTGCAACGCTGTTTCTCTTGGCTGCCCTTTTGATAAAATGGTGGCTCCTGTTCCTTGCTCCCCTCTTTGGCTATGGGATTGCATGGTACAGTCATTTTTTTATTGAAGGCAACTCTCCTGTCTCCTTTGGCCACCCGCTCTGGTCTTTGGTGTGCGATTACAAGATGTTCACTCTCATGTTGACAGGTCGCATGGATCGAGAAATTAAACGACTGGGTAAAAGACCAATGTTACAGGTTTCGTAGACTGTACTTTGTCATTTGCTCTTCCCTTGTCATAACTCCTATATACAGATTGACTAATTACAGCAAGAACTATACAGGGCAGTTGAGTATTCCAGCTGCAAATGACTGATAAGTATCTGTGCTTTGGATCACTGGGTTACCCAGTGACCATCCAAACCATAGTAACTGGGTCACCTATTGTTGCGGGTAACACCTACCATGACCTAGCAGTTATTGGAACCGATAACCACTTGCAAGGTGGCTGCTGGTGCTATTCACTAGGATTTTAGCTGTTGCTGGAGGTAATGATGATCACATCTATACTTGGAAATGCAGGCCAAGCTGATAGAATGATTTGCAATGGGTCTTTGTTACCAAAAGGACTAGTCTTTCATTCATGTGGTGTAAAGTTATAGGTAGTCACGTAAATATTAGTTGCAAACGAGAAATTGGCAAGTCATCTTGTCGAGTGTATTAAGGACTTGGTATACACTTAGGAATTCTGTATTTGTGAGTTTGCAATAAAGTGGAGATCATTTCACTTATATAGCTTTCATATGGTAGCCATGTGTTATGGAGTTTAGTTCTGATTGTGGTCCAGATGGAGGAAAGACCATGCATGGTTGTTTGTTTGCAATTCTGTCTGGTTGTTAGCACCAGAGGCGAAAAAGACTTTTCTGCTTCGATTTCTGAATAGAAATTGAAAAAATGTCTCAACTCACTTGAACGGTGGGTTTTGGAGGACTATTAAGTTTGAACAGACTCTTATGATAACATCAACTATCTGCGGGAAAAATTTCCACAAACCATTCAGGCAATGCCGTTTTTTTGCACAAAGCAAGAAGCATATTTGTGTTTTGCACATTGTATCAAATAGTTCAATCTGATTTTTTGTGGAGGAGAAATGAGTGTGTAATTCTTAGTAGTGGGTGTTGGAGAGAACCAACTTTGATGAAAAATAAACACAAAGAAAAGAGATTCTTTTGATAGCACTAAGATATTAAAAAATAAATTTGACAGGGTTTAGGGTTTAGGGTTACACACCCATGTAACTGATCTATTACAATAGGCATAATCACACAGGAAGTGGGGGGCTGAGTTTCTATATAATTTTGAGCAAATGAAGAACCTTTCAACCAACATATTTTACACTAAAAAAAAAACCACATGTGTACAGAAAACACAACAGTTGCTTCCGAAAAAACTATTTAGACTTTTATGATAATTTTTTTTGTAAAAATTAGCTATAAATTCTTTCTAAAAATCTAGAATGTATGTAAAATATAACACGTCTTAAAACAATATCAAGTTTAATCAAACACGCACCGCGCCAATTAAAACACAAGGGCATCCATTCATCCATCCATCCATCCATCCAGTGGTCCCTAGACAATAATGTTGAGTGTGAAGAATTGTGATGACACCGTTTTTTGGCCATCAAAACACAAGGGCATCCATCCATCCATCCATCCATCTATCCAGTGGTCCCTAGACAATAATGTTGAGTGTGAAAAATTGTGATCGACACCGGGTTTTTTGGCCCATCAAAACACAGGGCATCCGGTAATGTTTACACCGGGTTGCGTAGGGCAAGTCGCGAGTGCGCAACCATCGTAATTCGTGCCCCACCATGATATTTGTATATTGTTAAGGCCAAGCGCAATATACAACAACACACCCATGAAGGCAATACCGGCGTCCAATGCTCCCGATAAAACGTAATTGTAACGTACCCACCAATTTTTCCGATACCTGAATATTAGGAAGTTGAAAATGAACGCCATGATGAACCATGACGTGTAGTTCACGGAGGTCGCCGGTGGCATATTTCCGGTCGCGCCGATTAAAATTGGCATGTTAATTAGTCGGAATAGCTTCACCTTGGGGTAACATCGATGCAAGATGTATACGGGTACTGGGGCGAGGAAGCCAAGGAGGAAAAACCAATTGATGGCCGAATATTCACCAAGTGACCCAAATATGCGCTTCGGACCCACGAGGCCCCAAATGACGGATGCATCAAAAAACACCCTATCGGATGGGCACGTCCATATACTACCCGCGGGTAATAGGGAGACGTCACAAATGTTTTCAATTGTTGTGAGGAGCCACCATGCGACTCCCATGTTCACCACTGCCGCCACAATTGTCCCAACAAGCTGCAAAACCCTGCCCCCATTAATGAATAAATGAGCAGGGTAACTTGGGTAAGTTTTTACCCTAACCTGGTAAAACCCTAAACCCTAATATTAAAAATTGTGATATTGAAAATTTGGTGAGTTTTTTTTTCCAAAAAAATTAGCAAAATTAGTCAAATTTACACTAGAAAAACACATTTCTCCAAAAATAATTTACCAATTTTTTTTTTTTT
>Ga0209208_10004669_pt1 | contig 19339 bp, 13 predicted proteins | sample S1TSphfallax_3_FD_187694 | JGI IMG/M metagenome (GOLD analysis project Ga0209208, IMG submission 187694) | Host-associated microbial communities from peat moss isolated from Minnesota, USA - S1T2_Fd - Sphagnum fallax MG (SPAdes) (version 2) | ecosystem: Host-associated > Plants > Peat moss >... | reverse complement strand
TTCTAGAATCAATCTTTCTGCCATTCTGACCATCATCCACCACTGTTTTGTATGCATGACACTGCCCTCCTCATTGATCAGGGACTTCTTGTGGACACATGCATGCATACTGTGGGCATTTGTTCTTGTGTTTGGTTGTGTAACAATCAATTTGATTAAAGAAAATGCCGTTGTCTTATAGTAAAAAACTGTTGGAAAGTATGCAGAATGTGGTCAAACTTTTTGTTTATTGTGCATTCCTGCAAAGTAGTGTGCTAGTGGATCTGTAATGGACTTTTGTTCAATTAGGTTGCTAACAGATCTGATTTGAGCTGAATTGGAAGGCAATTTGTATTTGTTCAAACTTGGAACTACCTCAATGCAACATGCAGCTTCGTCAATATGATGGAGTTCAGCATTAGATTTTTGAGCTATCATGCAGTGTCAGGCCTTGTAGCGGTGCTCAAGAGTGAGTATGGCAGTTTGGATGTCCTGTGCAGAGTTATTTCCAAATTTGTCTTATTATCTCAATGTAAAATCTCAATCCAAGATGCAGTCATATATGAACCACCTAGTCAGTCAGTTAAAGTTTACACTGGGATACATTATGTTTGGGTCAGTCTTCAATTCTCAAGAGCAGCCACATGGCAGATCTGATTTCATGTATTTTGTAGGCCTCATGGGGTGTGTCATTGTTTCTATTGGGTGCTTTCATTTCCACTTCCATCTGACAGTCTCACTCATTCAGCTTCATATGGACACTGTTGCAGAATCTCAAGGGTGTGTTGGGAAGTAAAGCAATCTAGAGCCATGAATGCTTTCCATTCCAGATACCAAGATCAAACCTCCTGCCATTGATTGCTCTAGAAGCCCATATGCTATTGGACAATATGTATTCAATGCAAACCAAGCTCACGTACCAGATAAAATGGCTGCAACTTGCAGCAATGAGTTTAATTAATGGCAAAATTTGCAAAAACTATGGCATCTTCCCTCAACTGCACAAGAAATTAGATCTGCAATACATAGCCTTGGGTGAAAATTCTTGAGCACTGAAACACAAATATTTTTCCAGTGCAAACTTCAATCTCACATGCTATTCTCTGCATGAATCTTACATTGGTTCTATGGGAAAAAAAATCCTGGAAAAATCAGGACACGTAGTTAAAAGAAAGTAACATAGGAGCAATGAGGGTGTGCCCCACATTCAATTTGAGGTTATCACCCTAGTACCAGGCCCAGTTTGACACTAATTATATCATATTTTTAGAAATGTTGAAATTTTCAAAAAATCAGAAATATATTTTTTTCTGAAGGAAAATAAAGAATGTGATGGAATATTTGAGAATATATCATTTGTCGAAATGAAATCCTCAACATTAATTCTCATTATCCTCAAAACAGCTTTAGAGCTCTCGAAGGATTTGAACTCAAGATTTTCTAGAGGAAGTTAAAAAATAAAAAAGTTATAAAGTACAAGGTCTTGTGTGAAAAAGATGTGTAAAAATTTCTTATTCAATGTTCATACATCATGATGATGGCTTTAGATTTGAAGTCATGAACATATGTTAAATATTTCAATATTTCAAGAATTGGGGCCAATTATCCTAAACCCTTTTGAAGCATCAACTTTGATGATTCTTTGAAAAAGGTGAGAATCGTTCAACATTAACTTATCCTTGGCATGACCATGTATACTAACTAGTGTTGTGTATGTAAATGTAAATATGCACATACCCAACATGTACCATGAAAGTGTAAATCATAAATGCACTTACAAAGCACAGGCCAACCCATTACACTTACACTATTTGGCATGTAAACATTGTTTTATTGCAATTATACTTACATGCATGTAATGTAAGTGATTGTAAAATACATTTATATTAGCCGCATTTATGTACACTTAGTGATTTACCTAATCAGTAAACATTTAGTAATTAGTTGTGGTGCATCCCAAAGCTTCAAATATCATTCTTTCGCAATAGGCCACTTTGATTAGCCCATCTTCCAAACAAAATATGAAACTTTGTGGGTTCCCCTGGATTGAAGTTACAAACCTCAGGTTTATACACTTACATGATTTGTAATTGAATCATATAGTGTGTATTACATGTAAACAAATTACCCTAACCCTGTTAAGGGTAGATAGGCTGGTCATCGAACATTTAGCATCTTAGAGTGTTGAGGTGCATTGGTCTTCAGCTTTTTGGGCATGGTGTGTAAAGAAAAGTTGTGGCCGATCTCTAGACACACCCACGGCCATTTAGATCATAGCATTTAGACAAAAAGATGACAAAAATATGCCTCACCAAAGGAAGGGGGTTTCACTTGCTGAAACAAATCTTAAATAAACATTTAGTTACCTTATGAGCAAACACATTGCAACTTGTGAATGTGTTTTATGTATCTAACAAATGTCACAAATCTGACTCTTGGATGAACATAATGGAAATGAAATCCAAATGGTTCTTTATGTAAAAGAGTTCATTATACACAATCGGCCAAGACTTGTTCCAAAGAAACAGTGAAAAACCTCTCTAGCCATGGGGAATCTAACATTGTCTAACCCTAAAATGTAAGTGGTACCTCCATGTTAAGGTTTTGGTTCTGGGTCTCCTATCCCTGTAGTTCAACAGCAACTGTTGCAAGCTCCCTCTGTCGTTTCTTCACTGGACAAACTCCTTCAGTGTTGTTTGCATTAGTTGATTGCTTTCTGTGTAGGTAGTGCCGTGCATGGTTGGTTGGAACATGATTGTGTCGATGAAACTCTCTCTCTACTATGTGCAAGATTTTTGTGTAGGCAAGTGACATTACAGTGGTTTGCGACTTGCTAAATTCTTTGAGAACAAAAAATTGTTAGACCACTTTACTACTCTTAAGATTCTAAATGCTAGATTCAATAGTAATATAGATATTTGCTAAAATTTTCATGATAAAGTTACTTTACATAGTTAGACATATTTCGACAATTGATGCTTGTGTAGGTTGATCTTGTAAACTTGCTTTTACTTTGGCATCTTGTGCACTAGATTCTAGTGTGCCATGTCCTTCCCCTTGTTCTAATTGCAAACTTGTTTCTCTTTCATCTTTCCCTCTCAATGATTTTAAACTCGGAACATAAGCTCTAGGAAATCTTGAACAAACTAATCATGAGCCTTGGGATAGTGATGATATTCTTGAAGTGATGCTAGAGGAATTTAGAAAATTGAAAAGTTATTCAATTGTATGTTTCTCTTATGAGAATATTGTGTTTGTGATTCTTGATTTTGGCGGGAATATAATGTGCTTGGAAAATGTGTAAAGTACTAAAGTGATTTATGTGTCTTGAAATATTTGAATGTGTTAAATGTTTGTTGCTTTGATTATGGCCTCAAAAGGTTGTTTATATCCCGAAACATTAAATCTTGAAATCTTGAATTAAATAACTCCAACAACAAACACTTTTGTTGTGAAATGGTCTGAAATATTTTATATATTGTGTCACGCCCTAAACCAATACCTAGTGTGCTATCTTTGGGCCTAATTTATTTTCAATTGCACTCTGAAAAACCCATTACCAAACACTTGCCTTTGTTAATTGGTTTGGATTTTTTCTTTTTTTATTATTATTATTATTCATATGAGGAAACAAGGGGCTTGCAGAAGTGTTTTATGTGTTGTCCCATGACCAAACACATCCTTCATCTAAGTGGGGTTGCACACTCAACCCTACTTGTCTAAAATTAACCTATGGCCGAACACAAAATCATATGTTATGTGTAAGTTATTAAAAAAAAAGGCTCTCATCAATTCATAGTTATTTGATAAATGATTTTTTAGTCATTCCCCATCAGTTGTCAATCAATTTGGTTAAGGTCTAAAGACATAATTAAGCTTATATTAAACTTATTTAGGCATAATTATGATAAATTAGGACCCATTAAGGTTATTTGAAGGCAAGTAGGTAGAATCATTTTTATGTTTGATTAGGCTACACCAGTTCAAGTTGAACTTATCCTATGATGTTCCAATTCTAGTTTGCCACAAGTCTTGAATAGAACCTGGAGAGAGGTTCCAGCTCTTAATTTCTACATGTAATTTTTTGGTGCCAATTTGAATTTCAGTTTTGGCAGTTGGTTTGGTTTAGTTCTGATCGTTAACCACAATCAGAACCATAGGTTAAATTGAGGGGTAAGATGAACCACCCAACCGCCACCAACACATCATCCATTGGAAGCCAGTTATGACCAGTGTCGCGTGGTTACCATCATACCTTGGCAGTTTCAACACTAATTATATTATTTTTTTAAATCCTGAAATTTTCAAATTTTACTTCTCTCAAAGAAAACATGAGAATTTTTTGGAATATTTGAGATTATTCTTTTTTTTACATGGAACCTTCCAAAATTATTTATTTATTTATTTATTTAGTTATTTATTTATTTATGTGGCAGACATGTGCTGAAGCTGCCCCCTGTACTATTGTATTAGAGTTTGCATCAAACCCCAACAGGGTATCAGATTAATTATATATGTAAATATAAATAGTTGGAGGTTCAATTTTCAAAGACCCGCTGAAAACTGGTTTTCAAATACCCAGCCCCTCTCAGCCCTTAACTTCAAAGACCCAGAAAGTGCGGTTATCAATATCAAAAAAAGGGTCCCAAGTAGGTTATCAGAAAATGTTGAGTAATAACCATCAGTTATGCGTAAGGGTAGGTTATCAAATAACCAATTAATAATCACCACTTAACTTACTTGTTGGTTATACATCAGTTATAGGGTTTTTTTAAATAAAAATAAAACTGTTTTTTTTTTCTTTTTTTAAATTAAAAAAATTAGTATTTAAAGATTGATAACCTACCTAGATGATAATCAGGTCATCCAGGTAGCTCATTAGATTTTGAAAATTCAACACGAAGCGGTTATCCATTTAACTAATTATCAAGAAAAGCAAGAACCGGCTGGTAAATTATTAATAACAGGATTGATAACTGGTCAAGACTGGTAGATACCATAGTACCTTGGCAGCTTTGACACAAATTATATTATTTGTAACAATGTCGAAATTTTCCCCAAAAAAATAATAATTCAAAAGAAAAAATTTCCATGAATAGAAATAAAGAATCCTTTGAAATATTCAATTTTTCAACATGAAATCTTCATAATTAAGTAATTATTCCACAAACTGCTCTTGTATTACAGTGATCAAAAAGCTCTGGAGCAGATAACAAGTAACAATTGTGCTGTGCTAGGGAACTGGAACCCAATGGAAAATTTGTTTGCTGTAGATCCACCATCTATCCTTCATGGCAAGGCAGGTGGCTGTTGGTTCACTCTAGCTTAATTCAAGGACAGATACCATCAGTTTGTGGCTGGTGGTGGAACCTTGTCTTCTGGCCTAATAGTAATTCTGAAATGTTGGTTTTGAGTTATGAGGATTAGTGATGCTGATAACCAAGGCTTCACTCTCCACACTTTCACTTCATGACCCACACAACATTGTAGCACTAGCAGAATATGGGAACTCGCAAAAGGTTTAGCTGAAAAAAGGGAGAAGAATTATCAAATTTGCATTGAAATTGTTGAAAATCAAACTGCATTGGGTTTTACTATCACAAATGCACAATACAAGGTGTACTTTGCATGCGTATTTCTCAACTGGTTGATATTCTGCAAAATTAAATTTGAAACTACTTAACCTTTTTCTTTCCTAAAATAAATAAATATTCAACAAAGAAGTGCTGAATATCAGCCAGTGTTTTACATTTTAAAACAATAGCTATTAGAATCGACAATTCCTAAATCGAACTAGGAAGTCTGGCAATTCTTGTGCGACTTTTCATGAATCACCATGAAATAAGAATAAAGTTATTATTTGGTCGTTTTTGGGCACAGCCTAAAACCAGTTTAAAGGGATTCTACATTATATATCGATTAAAAATTAATTCATTTCTACATTAAAAATTCAAAGAATCACCCAACACTGGTTTATATTAACTTCACAAGATCTTTCAGAAATCACAACTCACCTCTCACAGAAGCAAAGCTTCTCAAATTGATTGTTGTTACATGGCAATTGTACACTGTCCTCTGGAAGAAAGCTATTGTGCCAGTCAATCTGGACCTTCCTACCTCTAGGTAGATCATGCTCAAGGTATTCCTCATTCTTTCGAATCTGTTGATTAGTACTAATCTTGTGATTAGTTCCACAGGAAACCCACTTTCAAACATTTTGTCACTGTGAGATGCAATTAATGAAATATCATTTTATGTCTGTAATTTGGCCTGAAAGCCCCAAGGGCTGTCTTTTATTAGGCAAAAGCCCCTTGATGACATTACTATTCTGGATCAAAAACCATGCTCTGGGTTGGTATAGCCAAAGAGTTTGTCAAAATCTTTGTTCCATCTATTGTGTGAAATAGTGTTGAATTTAACAGAACAGGTCACAAAAGCTTTATTGCATCTATTGTGTGAAGTAGTGTTGAATTTGTCAGAACAGATCACAAAAGCTTTTATTCATATAATGAGCATTCAGTTTTTTTTGTGGTAGACAGTTTTAGTGACAGGCTTGTAAATCATCTTTTATCTGTAGCTTTCAAGCTGCTGACCTAATTGGCAAACTGAATACAACTCGGGTATGTTTGCCTGCACCATATACTGAACAAATATTGACGAGAAGTTGAAGCAGAATTCAAATTCCAATGTTACTCACATTTCATACTGATACTTACGAAATTTGTAGATAGATGTATACCTCCCCTGCACCCATGGCCTGTTTCTCCCAAAAGTTTTCCCGTACACCCAACATTGGCTGGTCACTGAACAAAACTTTATTAGAAGCTTTGTTGCTGTTTTCATTTCTGTGTGACTTTCTTTCTTCTCTTCTATTGTATGTCTTTTGTGTTTCTCTGTGCTCTACTATCATCTGTGTCTTCAATGTTGATTTGCAATACTCTATCTCTTTGGTTGGGGTATCTTATGAAGTCTCCATATCCTACCCTTCTATATATTTTTGTTATTTTGGGTGCAGAAGTGAGCTAAATTCTAAAAAGGTTCATTCATTTGTGAACTCACGCTGTTGTGGTGTTTTTTTTTTGTTTTAGGTTCAAGTTGGTTTATATTGATATGATTTTTTTGTGTTTAAACATAAAGCCAGAGTGAGTATTTGTTGCAAATTTTCATACTTGGTCAGATAATGGAGTAGATTTCATGTGATCATCATGATTGTTTATCAAGTATAGGGTAGAAGTCTTGGTCTATAGAGATATTAGATGATGTAATTTGCTTCGTGTCAATTTGAGATTTTTTTCTAGGGAGATTGTCCTAGATTTGGCTGTATTTTTTTGTTTTTAGAGGTGTTTTGTGTATAATTTATGGGCATGTCCCATGTGTCTTTGCTATCGTTTGATCTTGTCATGTTAATTTAGCCAATTGTTTGAAAAGTATATGAACTATGAGGGATGATAGTGATGCATGATTTTCTTTGTTTCTTGAAAAAGGAGTTTTTATGTTTTCCTTGTTTTGTTTTGTTTTCAAAGTGGTGCAAGCCAATTTAATGTAGAAGCATTACAAGCGGAGTTACAATGTGAATGTGGGTTCAAAGAGATTTGAGATTATTGAAATGCATGTCAGCATTGACATTGTCAACATATTTGAAGCATTGTAGTGTAAGTACATGGACACATATGATAATGGACAAGAACTCACATAGCTACTCAATTCACAACAAGGCAAATGCGTTCACTGGAAATGTGGTGGATCAGTTAAACCATGACATTGCAAAAGGGATGTGCATTGCATTCCACTTACAACCAATAGCAGAGGCTAGGGTATGGAAGGAATTAACACATGGGGGAATGAAATTGAATTCTAGTGATGACCAAATTGATAATGGATGCCATGAAATCTTGTGGAATGATTCATCAAAAGATGTCATGCACAAAGTTTTAGCTGATTGCCAATTCCAAGGCTCATTCAAGTGCGCTCTATTTGTAAATAATGGCATTCCATCATTGCATTTACATGTTTTGAAAAATTGTGGGAGGATTTTTTTCCCATGAAACCTACTTCCCAATGGTATTTTATTGTGGAACCCATGAGCTATGTTGTGTTTACAATCACATGATGAAAGAATGGCAAAGAATACCATCCTTGTCTTTCCTACCTCTTGATGTTTGAACTTGTATGGCCGGAGTAAGGGGCTTTTGTGTTTTTGTAGAAACATTAGCCTTATTCTTTGCAATCAATTGACCAAGACTGTGAAAGAGAACTGCCATTGATTGTTTACAAATGGCTAATGTATGCCTTAGTGCACCTCATAGTTAATAATTGAACAAAATCAATCAAAGTGATTGTGGCAAGGAGGCTCCATCACAACTATCTCACAAACACTTTTGGAGACATAACAATCTTTGAATCTTTAGTTGGTACTTGGACATCGGTAGTTAGTTTACCTTTCAAGGTGTTTTCTTATGGTCACACTACAACCATGTGCAAAGGTGTTATCTATTGTGAGGCAATTTGCTACAATGGCAAGTTGGGTGTAATAGCTTATAATGTACAGAAAGGAGCATGGGATGACAACTATGGAAACTATCAACTAAGTGACATTGTACAATGCAAGGGTTACATTTGGATAGTTGATGGGTGAGGTTATGGAAGACTTGTTACATGTATCTATGTACTCAAACTTGAACTTGGAATAGCAACTACAAGTTCCATATGTACAACTTCAAAACTTGTTCTCGAAAAGATGAGCAATTCAATTGACAATCAAGTTGAAGGAATCATTAAACCACAATATGGTCAATGTTGGAAAATAGTAACAAATCTTCCAAAGGATTTCCTTGATAAGTTGAAAGATGTATGGTATGGAAAGGATGAATCCTCTCAACTTGTATTTGTTACACATGGAAGTCAAATTTGCATAGTTGCTAGCAAATCCTTAATATTAATGTACAATATTATCCATGACTTGTGGAACATTTTGCCATCCTTCACACCATGACATCATAAAGATATTAAAACTTATGGAGTTTTAATATTGAATTTTGGTTTACTTCTCCAATTTAAAAGCAAAATGATCATGCTATTATTTTGGATGTGGGTTAGATATCACCAAGTTTATAAAATTTAAACTTCTTTGCTCCAAGTTTGTCATTGGTATTTTTAAAGATTGGTACATTGCACATGATAAAGATCAAAATGAACATTAATTTAAAAACCTACACATGATGTGCACTTGCTCTTCTATGTATAAAGAACTTTACTTAATATAAAGTCATTATGATTTTATTTTGTTGTAAATTTCATCACAAAAGGTGCATTGTTTTCAAGATTGTGCTTTAAAAAATAATTGGTTGGTATAATACACCCATATGCAAGATCTAAAGCTTTGTAACCTTACACAATCCATGGCTTAAATTTTTTGTTGTTCTAGCTTGGAAAAGAAATATAAATTTTCTTTTTATTTATTTGGTTAAAGCTTTCATACCACCCCTTCCATTGAGGGAAATTTCATGTACAAACTCCTATCATAACTTTCTTATTTCTTATTAATTTTATACAATTTAAAGTGTTACAAGAGCACCACGTAAAGTTCTACAAATCATCTTTGGATTTTAACAACAATAGATAAACATATAAGGAATTTTGTGGGTGTTTGGGAACAGCCTTTGTAGTATTTAGTGGTTTTTTTTTTTAGTTATTGACCCCCTGTACTTTAGGGCCATAACTTTTTCAATTCTATTCCATTTTTGACAAATTTTGGTGCACTAGACGTGCTAATAAGAGGGTTCAATTTTTGTTTAAACACCAAAAGCAATGGAGCCATCCTTTTGGATTTGGCCTAACTTGAATGTTTAAATGTTATAATTGCAACTCAATTGTAACTAATGAACAACTAAAAGATTTAACTCATATGTTTTGTCTTTGAATTTCATGTTACAAACTATGTAAAAAAGGTTTTTTTTCTTATGTTTTCACATTAAAATACATGTGCCATTTTGGGATGAGTTGAAAGAAGTTTAACTAAAAGGCAAAACATAAATTTTTAAAAAAAAATTCATGGTTATTCTTTAGTGCACTTAATCTTGTGCTTTCCTACCTACTTATTTACCTAGGTAGGTAAATAGGTCTTATTTTTCTACCTACCTACCTACCTACGTAGGTCCTAGGTAAATACATAGGTATGTCTAGGTCTTAAAACCTACCTACCTACCTACCTACCTATGGTTATGTACAACCTACCAAGCTTCTAAATTTTTTTTTTAATTTTTTTAATTTTTTCCAAAATACAATTAATATGCCATGTGACAATTTTCGATTGTGCCACATGTCACAATCTCGAATTGACATTAGCAATCATAATGGAGATGGAGATCAATATTTTGAAAAAATTTATGTCTAATAATCTTCATAATGCTACATGTTAGATTTTAATAGATGGATGATAATTAATGACGTTAGCATGACATCATGGGTGTAGTTATAATGGAGTTGAATAGTAGTTGAAATTGAATTGTTTTGACTGAATTATAATTGAATTGTAATGAATTGCACCATATATATGATGAGTTGCAATTTTGTAACTCATGCAAGTTGTTGGTTAGCACTCATGGCATATAAATACAATGAGTTGTAAGTGTCTTCTACAACTCATAAAGTGAGTTGCAAGGCCATTTGCAAAACACCTTTTTTTTTCATAGTGTTTTGAGTCATGACCATTGGTGTGTTTCTTGGGACTTTTTCATGTTGCTACATTGCAAATGGTGCAAATCTCATACAAGGAAATGTTTTAAACAACATCAATTGCCTTACCACCCCCATTAACATTAACAACAATTCCATGGAATCGCCCTCAAGACAAAAATGGTGCAATGCGAAAGGCACAAAACTTGTTGGAAACCCTGAGCACAAGGGCAATTATACCTAATAAACATTATGAAAAAATCATATTCATTGCAACTAGGCTATCTAAATGTAATTTAGTTCTATCGAACATTTTTTAGTTATAATCTAATTCCATTGGACAATTTTTAGTTGCAACAAACATAATTTTCTCATAATGAAAGTCCATCCATTCAAACCCTAACCAAGTGAAAGTTTTCTAAAAAGGTATAGCAAGAATCATAAAAGTTTAATTATCAAATACCACATCTCCATTTTGGAAACTACTCTAAATATATCAATGGTTGATAATGAATTTATGTTTCACACATAACATACCATCATGTAGTTGGTATTCTTGGAAATAAACTATCTAAGTTGCACAACAATATTTCATATGTGGACTCGAACTTTCAACCAAGATGCCCTTGAGAATTTAAAGTTGCCAATGCAGATTACCCTATTTATGTTGCCCTTGGAATATAGACCCATCGAGGTCGTTATTGTTGGCCAAATTGGACCTATGCTTGATTTTGATAATATAAACAAAACAATATAAGAGACCCTAGGTTTTGCGTTGTAATAGATCCAAGAGGAAGGGACTATAGAAGTCCACATTGTAAACATGGGACAATGGTGGTCCAAGTCAACATTGATTACAATTTTTTTAAATTATAGTGTGAATTTTGTAACAATTGTGAACATTTGGTGAGGAATTGTGTGCATTTAAAGGCTAGATGTCCTCCAAAGGTAAGAGTTATAATTTTACAAGGAGCATTCACAACTAGGCAGCTATTTCAGAATACAAACATGCAAATTATGAGACCCCAAGTTGACAACCAAGGATTTATGGTTGTTAACAAATGTAATTAAAACCACAAACACCCATATAAAATAAGGGCAATGGCATAAAAAACAACACAGCTAAAAGAGGTACAAAGAATATGGAAGATGTTATGTATGATTCACAAACCTTTTCAAGCCAACACATTCCCACAACCTCACATAACACTTCCCATGGAGTAACAAGGAAAGAGAAAAAGGTTCATTCAATAAAGCTTGACATTACACCCCAACATTCCTTAAAGGTTTAATCCTAAAGCCCCCAACCTCCACCAATATCTTGCATCAATGCAATAACAAATGTTAGGAAGGTTAGTTGTTAAAGCTTTAAATATCTAGCCTGTCAAGAAATAAATCCACATGGGGAAGAAAAATAGTCTCAAGTTTTTGTTAATTTTCAATAACAACAATCACCATTAATGACATTAGTGAGAATCAATGATAATGCAACTCCCAATTTTGTAAACCCAATCTCCAACAAAGGGCAAGCCTTGAAAAACTTAAATGGTAGGAAATTTCAAAAGCTTGGTGTGGATAAGGATGAAGGAGATGAACCATCTATGAAAGATAGTTTAGTTCACATATTAACTTCTACTTAAAAAGATAACGACATGTGTAAAACAAAAACAACAATAAGAGGTCAAAAGGACAATAACCCCCCCCCCAAGTGCAAAACCTAACATCTAGCAATCATTCTATGAACTTTGGGGGTTTAGAAGTAATACAATAGAAAGAGGAAGAGGACATGAAAGGATCATGAAAGGCATATTCACAATTAGGGTACTCCTTTTTGGACACAAAACTCAAGGATTTTGCTTTTGCTATTTTCCAAATATAAAATATAAATGGAATAAATTTATATGAAAGATATTGGATAAGTCAAATTATGATAATCTTCATGTTGGTCATGATTTTTCACATGTATATAATTGTGCATAAATATTTTGGTAAAAAACCAAAAATGCAGAAAATGAATACATAAAGTTTTATATACAACTTAACATGTTTTTTTGCATGAAAATTTCTTGCACATTTTGTTAACACTTGGAGCCACAAACTTTAAGCCTAATCAATACAAAAAAATCAACCAAATGAAGGGAAATATATATATATATATATTGTTGCCCTTCCAGAATGGATTTTGTAGCCTTCAAAAGTTTCATATCATATATCATTTAATCAATTGCATTATATGAACATTGCCAAACATAGAGGTATGCATTAATTATCCTAATTATCCATGAAAGAAAATTAAAGTCAATTGCATTGTTTAATACATTTCTTTTGATTCCTTTAAGATGAAAATTACAAATAAAACAAGGATTCAAATTATTTAAGAAGACTAAAAAGGAAATTTATATTATATTCAATTTATTCTTGGATTTTTTTATTAGATTAACATGAAATCATTATAGTTATAGTCATATACCAATCTATTATAATCATGAAATAACAAATGTAATAAAAATTCAAAACAATCTTTTGTAGTCTTTTTTTCATTAGATTGTCCTTTTGGGTACCTTGATTGTGAATATACCCCATGATCTTTTCCTCACCATTCTAAAGTTACACATTTTAACACACTATGTGCGAGGGTTGAACTTGGAAGAAAATGCTCATAAACTCAATATCTACATTCAATGGATAACACCCTGTGTGGACACATTGTTTTTTCAAGAGCACAAATTTAAAATAATGAAGGTTTCAAACCTTGGAAAGTGTGTTTGGAAAGATTTTTGCTATTAGACTATGTCAATAATATTAATTTAATTACCTAGTTAAGTCATAATTAGTTTAGTGATAAGTTAGGTTAACATAATTAACTATGTTTTATCTCAAAACCGGTTCAAGTGTGAACACAATTCAAGTTATTTTGGTGTTTGGGTATATTGGCCCAAGTTTTGTGATCTCAAATCACCAAAATAACATAGTGATTTTGTTTTTATACGTTGTTCTTGTGTTTATGTAGCTTTCTTTGCACATGGATTTTGTACTTATGTTATCCTATGTTTTGGGCTTGAATTCTTACTTGTTGCAAGTGAATTCTTTTTGTTTGGATATGGTTTGGAAATTGTGTATCAATTATAGTTTTTTTTGTTATGTAATGACATGTTTGGTGATAGTGATAGTGGTAGGTGTCAACATAACAGTGCAAGATAACTATTAAAACAACCCATGGCTACAATAACCAATTCAATGAATAAGGGGCAAGGCGTGGAGGGGCATGCATGTTGCTAGACATCAAATGGGCTAATTTTGTGGTACATTATGAAATTACATTTGGGAACAAAACTTGATGGCTAAAGATGGAAAGCCTTTCAAGTGGACCACTAGGCATCTTAAATATATATATGCCCCTATCAAATTGACTAAGAGAAGCAAGTTGTGGGAATATCTAAAGATGAAATTGTCAAAAGATTGCAAATGGATATAGTATGTAGTGACTTCAACATGGTGGAAAAGCCAACTAACAAGTGAACTAAATGTGGATGAATTCTTTCAGAATTGAAAGAATGGCATGGAAGGTCCTAAAAGTTGCCTTGAATATAAAAGAGCTTGTTCACTCCAATGGTAACTTTAAATTCTCTTGGGATAATCAAAGGGAAAGACTTGACGTTGTTTAGCCTATTTGGACAAAGTTCATTTAGTTGTAGCTCAAGACTTAGACAATGTTATCAAGGTCAACAACTACATCATTCAAAGAGATGATGTGAGGTTTGATCATCACCCCATTTTTATGGAGCTAGAATTGAGTAGCTCCCTTCTTAGGAAAACACATTGGGAAATGAATAGATAGTTTTTTAATGAAGTTGAAGAATAGGTTGTAGTTAAAAGAAAAAAAAAATTTGATTTTTGCCAAGATTTTCAAAGTGAGCAAATTTTACAATGTTTTTTTGCATTAAGAAAGCAATTGAATTCAAGAAGGAAAAATAACAACTAGACATGCACTTGAAGGTGCTCAAGAAAGGTTACAAAATAACACACAATACACATCCTTTCAACAAGTTGTTAAAGAGCTTAGGGACAAGGTGAGGGTCATGGAACATGTCAAAGTTGAAGGCACCCACATTTGGTCTAGGACAAGGTGGATGGATAAAGGGAACTGGTGTTCAAGGGAGTTTTTTAAGGCAATGGGTGAAAAGAAAAGAAGTTAAGTCATTTCAACCTTGAGCAAACTAAATGGGACCCCTACAAAGTTAAAAGACCACAAAAGAACTAGAAGAAGTGTGTTATGCCTATGGCAATGGGCTATATGATGATGTTCCTATGAATCTTGAAATTAAAAGGCTCAAGGAAAATCATGGTGGGCATCCCCAAGAAGTTCACCCATTTCATGTACATTCACTAGCAACTCCAATCATTGAAAAGGAACTTCAAGTTGTAACTAGGGTTATGGCCAAAGGAAAAACCCCAAGCTCTAATGGGATAATGGCTGAATTTTTTGTGAAATTTCGGCATATCATTGGGGTAGATTACCATGGTATGATTATAAGGTCCATTGAAGCCAAAAGATTCCCAAAAGGATTTACAAAAAAAGTTGATAACCCTATTGTATAAATTTAGGGAGAAGAACGATTTGGGAAATTAACATCCCATTCACTTTATAATGGTATTACAAAAAAAAACCAAAAAAAACCCACCCTCCTTCCTTCACACGTGTGACACACATATGTGGGGGAAGAAGGGTGGGGTTGATAATCTCTTGAGACATAAGATATATAATCCAACATCGAATACCATTGTATTCCATACATTGGTCTATACCCGATTTGAAGTAAATAATTTGATGTATAAGAATAAATATTAATTAAATGTGAATATCAAGTTTAATGTGCACACCCCAATTCTTGCATGAAGTAAGATTGTCATCATCACAAACTTTTGCATTTGTAAGAATTTGCGAAATATGTCTTAAAACTTCATGTTCTTTGCTTGGCTTGCCATCAACCATATCTTCTCCTAAAGCTTCATGTTTTTGAATTAGTGCCACTTCAACTTGCAGATTTGGTTTCATTACACCACTAAATGGTGCATTGTCCTTTATAATAGTAACTTTCTAATTGTTGCCAACAAGGGTGGAGGGTTTCAAATGGTCACATATTGTCCTTTTGCATGTATGCACCATGATTTAGTGTTCTTGGACAAATAAACAATTGTAGTATCAAAAGAACCAAAATGAATACAAAAAACAAAATATGGATCAACACATTTAGGTGTCTTGTTAACTTGCAAATTTGGAGTTGTTGCACCACCATGTGGGGCATCATCTTCTACTATGGTAACCTCCTAGTCATTGCCCACAAGGATGGAGGGTTTTAAATGTTCATGTATTGTTCTTTTGTGTGCATAGTGTGCACATTTAGGCATTGTGCTAGTATGCAAATTTGGTGTTGTTGCACCACTAGGTAAGGCAACATCCTCTACTATAACAACCTCCTAATTGTTGCCCACAATGCAAAAAAAAGTCATGGGGAGTTTACCTTGATGGTGTTGTTGCAACACTTGAGAAGGCTACAAAGAACACAATATGGATCAAAACACACACACATGAGAATTGTGTTTTGAAACCAAAAAAATAATGAAACACCAAAAAAAAATGATGAGGAGCTTACTTTGACATGTTGTTGCATGCACATTCACACACATAAGATAATTGTGCTTTCAAACAAAATAATGATGAAACACAAAAGAAAAGTGAAAAGGAGTTTATTTCAATGATGTTGTTGCAACATTTGAAAGGGAGGGTTACTACAACAGCTATGGTGACTATTGTTGTTGTGATGCTTGTTGGGGAGGGTTGATGGATATGGAGATGATTGTTGTTATGACAATGATGCTCCCCCACCCTTCGATGACTATTGTTGCTCCCCATGGTTCTAGGAAGAAGGGAAAAAAAATGATTGGGAATTTATTTCGATGTTGCAACATTGGAGAAAGGGTTGTTACAATGTATGTGGTAGTTGTCATTGTTATGATGGTTACTAATGGTTATTATAATGTTTGCTAGAGAAAATTGATGGAGATTGCAATGATTGTTGTTGCAATGGTGATCCCCCCCAAGTTGTTGTTCCCCTAGTTTTAAAGTTTTAAGGAAAAAGGGGGAAAAAAAAAGGAGAAAAAATTCTAATGGTGATGGTGATGCCTCCTTCGTGGCCCTTTGGAGTTTTTAGGAAGAAGAAGAGGAGGAAAAACTTTGATGGCACATGTATAATAACTTACACAATTTGAAAGGTATTTCGCAACCTATTAAAGTAACTTCCACTAGACAAAAGTTACCCACCAACATGTCTTTCCTCACTATCCTTTTCATTGTAACAATATCTCATTGTAGTGTCACTGTTACGATGACGTTTTACATAGGAAAAAGGTTTAAGGTTTAACGATATTGGCTTTAAGGGGATCTCACATTCAGAAGGGTTTGTTGATAGAACCTTTTCCTACACATAAAACATTGTCACATTTATAATTATTTTTGTGTATTTTGATCTTTCATTAGGTCGAAAATAATACTATTCCTTAACTTTGTAATGATGTCATAAGAACAATAATTTTCACAATTTGAAAGATACTTTCTCATTTATGAAAATAACTTTCATCAAGTGGAAGTTACCCCTCAACCTATCCCTCCTCACCATCCTTGCCAATGCAAGGTTATCCTCTCTAATAGACCCTTCTCCTACACCTAATTTCACCCTGCTGAACCCTTTACCGCCTGACGGAACGGCGTCTTGGCCTACTGAGCTCGACACGTTCCCATAGGTTCCCACAGTACATAGTCCACGCTCCCCAGATATTATTTCCTCCTCCTGTCCTTACTGCCCTTTTTTTGTGAGCCTGCCCCTGGGCTCCGTGGTTAAGAAGAGGATGCTGCTGCCCGATGGTGAAACCCTCTGCGCGCACAGTCGCCTGACGCGATGGCATGGCGTGAAGCGCAGCTCTGAGCTCCGAGGACGCGACCGAGACGACGCCAGGAGTTCAATCCCGAGGGTTGCTGTCACTCTGCTGGACGCGGCCAAACGCTGGGTAGGTATGCTTCGTTTGCCCTTTTGTCTTGTTGCTGGATTCGGCATTTGATGGCGGTTTTGCTCCTATAAAAAAGAATAATGTTCGAAAATCAGCAATAACTGCTTTGTTGAATGGGTGGGTTGGTTTATGTCTGAACCTTGTTCTGCTCGGAATGAAAATCGCGCTTTCATGTATTTTGCGGTGCTGGAGCTTTGTTGTAGCCTTTTTCGGTTCTTCTGAGCAACAAGAGGAGGATTAGGGTTTTGGTGTTGTTTGTTGTTGCTAAGGGGAAGTGGCTCCTTTGTCACCTGGCATGTGTATGTGGATGGGGGAGGGGGTCGGTCTAATGCCTAACTGTGTTCCTCATTTGAGAGAAAAAAGGACTGTGAGGAAGCAAGAGCAATCCTGTGATTGGAGTGTGAGTTTCCAGCTTCTTTTGTTATTGTCCTGATGATCACCACTAGGGTAATTAGGGTTTGGTTATCGCGGATTTTTCTAAAGTCTTTGTGGAAGAATTTCAGGTCTGAGGATTTTGTTGCAGAACGATATGTTGGAACAAGCAACCTAAAGATCTTTGCAAAGTTGCATAGACTTGAAAGGCAGAAAGCAAAGCATATGCTGCAGAAATGATGATGTAGCAAGGAACAGGAGGGGTGTTCTTGTTGCTTATACACATACAGTCTTCACCCCTCCTACATCTTCTGAAGACAAGGAATGCCAGAGAAATGAATGGAAGGGGTATGTAAGCATAAAGCTTGGAACATCATAGCAACTAAAATGATTCTGGAGTGGTACTTGGTTTGTAATATATATACTTGTCCACACCCACTGTTGGAAGCTGATGAAGTCAGTGCAGAGTCAAGTAAGCTAGGCACTGCCATTGGTGATGAAGCCCATACTTTGTGAATAGCACTTGCAAGGTTATCAGCACTCTTGTGTCATCTTAGTTTTGGTTTTGCCTGCAACTGACACAACTATTACCTGTAAAAGTGTCTGTGGAGTTTTCTCTGCAATCTCATTGATATGTTACTTGTGTCAGTTCTGTGCTGGTACACAAAAGCCTTCAGTTGTTTGGTTCTGTAGAAGACTTGATCCAAGCCTGAGATTAATTTTCTTAAATGCACTTATGTCAATTCCAGTTGTTGGAATCTTTAGTTTTATGTCCTAATAGTTTTGTCTAAAGAATGTTGCAACAAATAAGCCTAAGAACATTGTGGCCCTGCAGATTTATCTTCTTCTCTACATTTTCTGATAGATATCTCATTTCTCATGTTTGGTCAGTCAGTCTTTCAGCAGTCACTTGGCATCAAAATGGGTATTTATTGTGCAGTCCATTTAACTAATTTCTGCCTCTTCAAAGTTCACATATGAGCTCAAATTTTGTTTTAATGTCTAAACGAGTCTGATGTTTATCCAGTTTTTCTTTCTGATTTGTTTGTTCATGATACCCCTAATTTCCCTGACCCTATTGACAGTGGGAGATATTCCAAGTCATTCTGTGGGTTTAATTGTACTAATGTCTTCTCTTGCAATTGCTTGCATTTAGTGATATCCCAAGATTCAAAATGCTTAATCTTCACATTATTTACAAGCATTCTCAGCAAGAATGTGTGGATATTAATCTGATTGGTATGCCTTG
>Ga0209208_10004668_pt1 | contig 19340 bp, 20 predicted proteins | sample S1TSphfallax_3_FD_187694 | JGI IMG/M metagenome (GOLD analysis project Ga0209208, IMG submission 187694) | Host-associated microbial communities from peat moss isolated from Minnesota, USA - S1T2_Fd - Sphagnum fallax MG (SPAdes) (version 2) | ecosystem: Host-associated > Plants > Peat moss >... | reverse complement strand
CTTGTCGCCCAACCTTGTTGGCTGCTGCTCTGAGTAATCAGGTGCAGAGATATTGTATGCTGTATTCAGCACCTCTGAAATTGTTCTATTGTTGTTCTAAGGAGCTTCCTGGTTGACATTTGCTGTTGGTTCACCAGGTACAGGGGATGTCACCAAGGAGGATCCTATCACTGGCAAGAACTGTCTGTCTCCTGTGACAATTTGAGTTTTTGAATTGTCTGCTGTTGTCTCATTGTTAATACTTCCATTACCATTTGTAACCTGGCCAACAAAAGTGTCCATTGCAAAGGTCATCAAAAGACCAAAGTAACAGATGAGGAAATTGAAGGGGACAAGACAAAACCAACAGTTTCTCAACAGTGCCACAACTAATTCCACATTCACTAAATGGACAGCTGGTTCACACTCACACAGAGCCAGCAGACAAGAAACATAACATGATTGTCAGTGAAGAATGTGGGATGTCAACAAAAGAAAAAAGCAACAACAGATGAAAGAAGACAAGGTGACAGACAGCCACAATGCAAGAATGAGAAGAGGAGGAGGACCAACAACCTTGATATGATCTTCTTAGAAGCCCTGAGTGTGAGACAAAGATAAGGAAAGAGAGACACCCACACTATTGCACTTGCATATCAGAGCTGTTTGAAAATGTGGAAGCTACTCAGATCTTTTGAGCTTGCACTTCATCTTAAAGAAGGAACAAATGGTCATAATCAGTTGCAGAAACTGGGTGGGGTTGAATGATTTTACTGTGGTTGGAGAATGCTGAGAGGGAGATGTTGTAGGAGATTTTGATCTTTTTTCAGCTGCATCTTTCTTCATTTTCTCAGCTTGCATCAAGGCCTTTGCTCTCCGCTTCTCCTCTATAATCACCTTATAGAGCAAAAAGTCAGGTTGATTTGTCCCTGATAGCAGACGAGCCCACATTCGGTCGGCCACATTGACATGCCGCTGTGTCCTTGTTACTCTCTGAACATGATATCAGGTCATCAGACAACATTGAAATGGAGACAATATGCATATTCACCAAGATTGCCATATTTCAAAGCCTGGAAGATCACAAGAAGCAAACTTCTTGAAGCACTAATTGCTAGCTGGGAACAAAGTGCCACTCAAACCTTGAAGGACTTCGCCTGCACATACAAGGTCCTGCATGGAGCACTTACTGGGATAGGAATGTAGCAGTGGCGGTTATTGACAGGTCCTGCAGTGAAACCACAGTAGCCCGCCATTGCACCATGGATGGCACTATGAGCCAATAGAGTGCAGTAGACATTGTCAGACGCATTGCTAGGAATAGCTCGAACCATATATGTTGGATCTGCCACATAATAGAAAATCTGTCAGCAATTCTCTAGCAATGTCACAAGCCTTTACTATCCAACAGAAGCAACTCAGATATAATGTGAACATTGTCGATACCTATGTATTTCAAATTCAGGGGCTCCTTAAAATTAGGGTGAGCCTTGGCAAAGTGCTCCTGCAGGACAACAAAGTGTACCATTGACAGTCAGTTGTTCTCCGCAGTGTTCATGTGAAGAGAAAGAGGGGAAATTGATTGGGTCTACACCCCTTAGACTACTGTTGCATCATCTTTCGCATGCTGCTGCAAACTCCACTTTCCAAACAATTCAGAGTGGTCAAAAGGATTATGACTCCTGGAAATCAAGCAAGCTCCATCTGAACAACTGGTGTCATGGAGCACTTGGGCAACAGTCGTCCCCACTGGCCAATGTGCAGCCAATTTTAGTAAGGCAGGATTGCATCAGGGAGAGACTTCAAAGTCAAATTTGCAAATAGGTAGCATGGCAATCAAAAGCAGATACATACCTTCAAATTTTGACAGAGCCACAGACCAACATCCAGAAGCAAGCGGTTTCCAGATGCATCAATGAGATTGTCATGAGAACCCATACTCTCAGCCATTAACTCCTGGCCAGCACCCTCAGCAACAACAATCACCATGTGCCCATTCTCACGTAGTCTCTGCTTTACAAACTCATACAAACCCCCTGGCCCCTCCAAGTAGAATGGCACTTCTGGAATCAAGCATAAGTCCTGCATTCTCACCAGCCAATCACCCCCCACCCCCAGAAAACCTAATCAGAAACTATTCCACCAGCCATTTAGCACAAGGAGAGAACTTTGCAACATCTAGTCAAGCCCAGGAAAAACTCAAGAAGAAACTGCAAAAGCACTAATCAAAATCTCCTTTGAGAGACAGAAGGGACATTACATTTACTTTCGGAGATGAAGGACACTTCATAGAGGTAACCTGCTAATTCTTGCATAAGGGAAGACAAAAAAACACAAGGTAGTTGAAATATCCAGAAGAAGTCATTAGAGAAAAATTACCACATCACGACTTGCTAATGTGGCATACATTGCAATATATCCTGGAACAAGACACTTGCATGTTAGCATTGCATCACAAAGAAGCATTTGCTCCACTTCAAGAAGAGTCAAGGGGCTTTCCTGAGAAGCCTTAGAGATCCCTAAGCACTCATCACAACAAAAGAGGAAGGGAATAGAAAGGAAAAAGAGAATTACATACCACTATAGCGACCCATAAGCTTGACCAGACCAATACCATTCTGTGCACTCTCAGCTTCAACATGAGCTGCATTGATTGCACGTTGAGCCTCCTCCACTGCTGTGTCAAACCCAAATGACTTGTCTATGATCTGTTACCCACAGCCCATTGACAAGGACACTACAGTAATTTACATGAGCCACACCAATAGTCCTCCAAATTGATATGGGATGTACAGATAATGGTTAATAAGACTTACACCCAAAAAGAATGTTGTGGACAGACCTCCCTTCCTTGGGCTAGAAAGAAATATCAGTAAGATTTCCAAGAAAACTTTATAATAACAATTTTAGGTGACCACTCTATGAGTTCCAGCACAACCACAAATACCACAAGAATGAGTGTGGTCATAATCTTACATGAGTATCACACACAAAGTATCAGTCCAAGATGACTAGCAGTGCCTAGGTGTCACGATCCCTACTGACTACATGAGCTCCTGACAGTGGGAGTAGCTAAGTACATAATAGTGTGCCCAAAATTTCAGGCAAACAGTTATACAAAGTCTGCATCTGAGTTTCTGTCACATTTGCAGAACCAACAGGTCATGATTCTGGCTAACACTTGGGCCCTAGCTCAGGAGTCAAGAGTATCATCATTCAAGTTGCACAGACTTGTGAGGGTAAGCTTCAGCCTGTGTACATGCAAGCAGCTATGCCTGCAGCAATAGAGATACCTACATAGAGGTAGTAGTTGGTGCCTCCTGAGCCTAAGTTGACCAGCATTTCACAGCAATATGTACAACCCCAACCAAGAAAACAAATGGCATGGGTTCACAGTGTTAACTTACATCAATGTCATTATCAATTGTTTTTGGAATGCCTGCAACAACCACCTCCAAACCCCGCCTTACACACTCCTGCAGTTTGAAGGTGGCCCCAACAAAATTCATCAACAAACAAAACTAGCCCAATAAACTCTTGGCATGAAGTACTTCACCTCAAAGGACTGAGACAGCTCAACTTGTACCAGTGAAAGGTAGCTACTTGCAACCTGGCTTTGGTTACAACTAAATGTAAGCAGGCATAAAGCACAGAAATTATAAATTCTGCTTGGCGGCACCAGATCTCCAATGCATCATCTCACATACCATACAAGAATCAGCTTGACCAGTCAAGGAAGAGAAAGAGGTTGGAGAAATATCATACCTTATGGATGGCCCAAGCTCCCTTCTGTGTGCCATCACCACCTATGATGTAAACCTTCACAGTTGTCACACAAAAAAACCATGGTCACATTCCAATTCATCTAAGGGTCTTGCAGTTGCTGGACACTTTGTGATCAACCACCATGATGATACTTCCCAAATGGAGCACTTGATAGCTTGGTACTGTAAGTTGGGACAATCAGTTCTCTAGCAAAGTGTCAAAATTGTATGTTTCTTGCCCAGATCATTCAGTGCTGTGGGAAGACCAATAATTTCCCCCATTACAGACTGATGGCTTGTGGGCACCATTGCAACAAGTTTTGCATCAGACATCTACTTAGAAACACTGCAAAATTGACCTTGGTATTTCAATGGCATCAGAACTTCAAGGCATGCCCCTATCAGGTGAACTCTAACAGAGAGTCTACACTAAACTCTTCTCAACTCGACAAAGGAGATGCTTTGCAATAAAAGAGAAATGACAGCACTGATGCATATCTTGGAGAAGTTAATCTAGTGTATTAACAAACACAAAAATTCCAATGTAAGGGAGGCATTGTTCCATAATCAGATACAAATCTCTGCCAGATCTCTAGAGAGTAGTACTACAATCAGGCTTTAAAAGTGCATTCCTCACCTGATTGATCCCCCGATCTTCAATAGAATCAACAATTTTTGAAGTCTCATGGCCACCACGTGATGTGCGCAGAATGGTGCCCCCCCGCTTGTGGATGTCATTGACAACTTTCGGATTAAGGTCTATGGTATTTCGGGAATAAAACCCTCTGTAGCCTCCCTGCATCCATGAGCTTAGCTTTCATTGCAGTATCCTCATTGCCACCTTAGAACCAGTCCTCATATGGTCTGATAAATCTTCCCAACAGTAGCAGACTTCTTGGAAGACCATGGGGATTCCTTACAAGCTTTCATGCACTACCCCAAATCAGAACAGTTTTAGATACATGGAATGGAGGACCTTATGCCCGGCAACCTGAAGAAAGTGCTCGATAACACAGCTTGTCACCATGAAACATGAAGAGGATGAGGGGGTGAATGTCTTACAACTATGCCATAGATCTCACGGACTCCATACTGAGTCCAAAGCCCACACACTATCTCACGAATCACAGTGTTCAAACCAGGACACAGGCCCCCACATGTAACAATGGCAGCCTTCACATCCTCTGATTTGAAGTAGATCTGCAAATCTCAAACCAAAGGAAGAAATGTAAGCAGAGTTTGGAAAGAAACAAAAATACTGCTATAAGAACAGACTGCCCTCAGAAAGGCAGTTGATTACTTCACACACATATCTGTTAGATTTCTGAGACAACTCCACAATAACATTCCAAAAGTAACTCTTATGTCAGCTTGAGCCAGGAAAAACATCATCAGGGACTACTGGTGGGTATATAAAGAGTATCAAATAATCAGTCCAACATTTTGGGCACACAACTATACAAAAAAATTTTGCCCTGAGTTCCTGTCATATTTCAATCAAATTTTGCAAAGCAACATGAAGACTCCAGCATGATGTTTGCTAACACTAAAGAAGCAGTCAAATACCTTTCAATGGGTAAGGCAAGATAGACATCACATAACAAGTCAAGCTTCATCACTCCACAAATGCATAAAACCAGAATTCTTGAGTAACTGGCAGAAGTTCCATTGACAGTTGTGACTTACAGAGAGGTGGAAACAAAGACAAGGATCAAGATTATGTTTGCTTGCTGTAGCCTTGTGGCCATAGACCCATGTCAGCTCTGAACTGAGCAAGAGATGTGTGAGGATCAGGAACAGGAAAGGGCAACAGCATACTCGCCACAACCTTGGTGGAGAGCATATTCAGTAACAAGGTACTGCCAAAGGTAGACATTCACGCAGTTGGCCCACCTTTTTTAGGTGAATTTCCTGCTTGAGACAGTCTCCAAATTTGGACCCATGTGAGAGGTTACAAAGAAGGTGTGAGGGTTGGGCTTATTTCTAATATTTGATTTTCTCTCATTCCATACACATCTTCCATGAACTTCTGATGCCAGTTGCTACCTGAAATGAGGAAATCCTGGAAGCTGGGACCTTTTTCGTTGTGGTTCCAATTTGCTGACCTTGGAATAGCTACTATTCCTGTCAGAGAGACACAGACAGGACAGGGGCACAGACACACACAGAGAGATAGAGAACCTTTTCACGAGGTCCAGCTCGCCGAAAGTAAACACCACCTGAAAGTTTGTTCATGTTCACCACCACCTGTCACACACACACACACACACACGCAGAGCTGTCATTAGTCAAGACTGAGAAGTTGATACTAAATCACTTCAAGCTCCATTTCTGTTTCCATACACACTGTCTGTGTCTCAGCTCACAATCACCTCTGATAGACACACGAGGGAGTAAGTTTTGTGCACAAGACTCCTTTGATCTCTCTTCAACCAGAAGTGTGCAACCAACAGAGCAAAAATTATATATGTATACAAACCTTGGTGAACCCAATTCGCATGGGTAAGAAGGACACAGGAGAAGAATATCATCAACAGCAAGAGACTTACATCCTTTGCTACTACATCAGTTTCCTCCACAAAGTATTGCCTGCATCACAAAGCCAGCATGAAGCCTGGGCATATGATCACCTCCTGGCAAGAGCTCAAGATTTCCATTTCAAGGATTTCAGCTTTTGTTTGTAGAAAAAACATCAACACCACCTAGAAAATCCTCAATGAGCATCATTGCTGAAGTAGGTATTTATCTTCTATGCATTCTGTTCCATTTGCAGAAGAAAGGAAAGAAATTTCTGATACACCACCCAACAGCATACATTCCCACCATGCACAGAATATGGTTATCATCTTCCTCGCGTGTCAAAATCCCTCAGTGTATCAAATGGAAATGGTAGCTTGAGAAATACGAATTGAGCTTTCATTCCAGCTCACCTTACAGCTGCATATGTACTTCAAAGGATTGGCATAAGTCTGCACACACACACACACACACACACACACACACACACACAAGATACAGATCGACCCATGAAGCACATGAAATAGAGCAGATCACAAACCAGGACTGCAAAATGCAGCTTACAAGCAGGGCAAATGTGAGAGCCTTACCGGAAGACCAGGAAGCCAATCTGTGAGGTGCGGAACATCTTCCAGAATAGCACCTCCAGCACCTTTCACAATTTTGCTGGGTTCTGAATCGATAGAAGAAGACATAATGACTGTTGTCTGCTTTCTCCGATCACGTTTATTCTTCTTCTTGTCGTCGTCGTCGTCCTCGACAATGCAATAACCTAATCTTCTCCGCAACAACACTGCACCACTCTCGCCTACGAAGAAAACAGCAGGCAATCGAAGAGCAGCAGCAGCAGCAACCGCCGCCTCTTCTCCACTATTAGCGAAGCTGCCGATTCCGGTCTTCTTCCTCGTCAAAACTCTAGATTGTCCTCCTCTTCCTCTGACACTTGTTCTTCTTCTTATTGCAACTGCAGCGACTGATGATACAAGACAAGAACCAGAACCAGAACCAGAACAGATCTCGCCGAATTGTGTTTCCGATGCTTGCACACTTCCTGCTGCTTCTCTCCTGCTCCTCCTTGCTTCACAAACAAAACCGGAATGCAGATTCGATGATATACTGGAGCTCAAGCACGCCATATCCCTCTCTGCCCACACCTCCTGTTCCTTATACACCTCTCCTCCCCACTCCCGGGCCACCACCAAGCAAAAGAAACCAACCCCCGGAAAGAAAGAAGCAGCCACGGCAAGACTAAGAGGAGAAGGAACTAATGTTTTTCGTTCAAAGACACGATCTACCTGACCGTGTCAGCAATGTGATGGGCAGCTCAAGAACAAGAGCGGCAGCAACAGCAGCATCACACGAGAGAGAATCTACTCTTGTGATATGCGACGATGCACTTGTTCCGCCACCCTCTTATTTTTCTCTCCCTCTCTCCCTTCGTCGCTCCTTCGACGACGATGACGGAGGTGTTATCGTACAAAACCGCACATACTAATTCCTTACTCCGTGCTTCAAACTACAGTAACGTGCCACTCGTGACGCATTCCGAGAGAGAACAGACACGCAGTTGCACTAAAAGTCTTAGTTGCATACAACAAAAGACTCTGCATTATTTCCGGGATGTGTTTCATGCTTGCACACGTCTGGTAGAGTTGCCCCAATCGTCTGCAGTACCCTCTGTTGCTCGTAATGGCAGGTAGTACTTGAAATCTTTTGGGCAATTTTCTACAGTTCCTCTTCTGTGTGCTTGTAGGTCTGTCTTGTTGCTTTTGCAGGAGTCTCGGCATTGATGTTGTTGTTGTTGTTGTTGGAGGAGGAGGAGGAGGAGGAGTCTTTTTGCATTGTTTTTGTTGCAGCAATCTTGGCATTGTTGTTGTTGGAGGAGGAGGAGGAGTCTTTGCTTTGTTTTTGTTGCAGGAATCTTGGCATTATTGTTGTTGTTGTTGTTGGAGGAGGATGAGGAGGAGGATTCTTTGCATTGTTTTTGTTGCATGAATCTTGGCATTGTTGTTGTTGTTGTTTTTGTTGCAAAAGCTTTGCACTTAGTGAATATGCCGAAATTTGTTTGTTTTGTCCCGAGCAAAAAGTTGTGAAAGTTCCAATGTGGTGTCACTAGTGGGCTGGTGAATCCTCATGCTGTAGATGTAAAGGGAAAATTTGCGTAAATGAAACCATATATGATTTTGTGTTGTTGCCAAATGAATGATTCTTCTTCTCTTTTGGGATCAACTTACAGTTTGTTTAACATGAACTAGAATCATGTCAAAGCAAGCTCTATATGTTAGGATCTTTGTGCATGAAGTTTGTCCATGCATCTGTGAGCAAGCACTGGTTGTATTTCTGCAGTTTTTGGACAACCAAACATGTATCAAAACATATTGAAGGAAAATTGGGATTGTTTGTATATGAAATTCTAGCAAGAAGGTGAACTTGATTGGCAATAAGGCATATGTACAAGAGATTGTGGACCTGGTTCTTCTTTTTCAGTGTTGAAAGAGATGGGTGCTGTAGCTATGAAGAGCCTTTGTGTGTATTGTCACCATTTTACAAAATGATTGTTTTTGGGGCAGCAAGTCTATATGGGATACTCTCTTATCTTCAAACCTGGATCATCATTGTTGCTGCAGAACTCCTCAAAACAGTTGAAGAGACAATTTGAGCAACCCGTTTGAGTAAGGTCTTAGCCAAGTTCGGGCATTGGCTCTGTGCATTTGGCTATGAGTGCAATATCATTATGCATAGAGAGTGTCCTGAAATATACTTATGGGTTGAGCTTGTTCAATCTGGACAACAGTTTTCATTCACAAACTTTTCAGAAATCTTTACAACTTTCAGGAAATATTGGTATATCTGAGCTATATCAATCAATTGACTTCATAGTAACCCAGACTAGGATCTACAAAAGTTATCTCTGCCTTTTGATTTCAAGCTTCATGGATTATTCAAACACAACTTTGTTTCCCCCTGCCCTCTTCTGGGGATGAGATGCTTCTCTTATGGATTTCCGAATGCGATATATCTGTATGTCATTGAGAGAAGGTTACAAAATGTCAAGGAATAATATGCAGGAATTTGCCTCTCTCTGCATCTGTGCCAGGAGAGGGAGAAGGGAATGAAGAAACTGAGGAACTTAGGGGTGAGTAGAAAGAGTTTGGGCATGAAAATTGTGCTCAGGTGTGGCAAATCTATACATATCCCATTTGGATTGTGATACTGAATTCGCAAGAGATGAACGACACTAGTGTAGGTTGATTTGTTGTATCAGGTAAGATGTATCTATTGTATCCATGCAAGATGATGGGTGGTGGTGCAAAATGAACAAGTGTGCATAGGATTGCAGGTTTCAAATTGGCTGTGTCAAAGCTTTCCTTGAAACAATAAAATATTTGAGGGCAAAAAGTATGAGAGCACGCAATACATAGCCTAGTATGGGTGTATGATATGGATCCTAGATGGACATTTTTCCCTCACTAATCCCCATGACCCTCCTAGATTCTTCATTATTTTAGACAATTTTTTAATTACAATAATGGAGAGTAGTGGCAATGGAATTTTTATGAATGATACATGTAGATCGGGTGAATGTTTAAATGGTTGTGTGGAGCAATGTGGAGCTCTCATAATTAAATATTCAAGAGCAAAAATTGTTGATTGTCAATGGGGGGTGCTAGGTATGGTATTCCAAGTGATTCATTGTCTTCCAAATCATTGGACTTGTTTCTATTATTGCTTTCATTCACTCGTAAAATTATTTTGGGTGCATCTTAAAATCTCACTTTTTACTCATTGCTCAACCTCTAAAGAAACTTCTCTAAAACCCTTGCCCAAAATCACCAAGCATTCACCCAAATTTTGGAATGGGTCACCAAAAAATAACACACACACACACTTGACTACAACTATTTGAAACCAAATTGCCTTTACAAATGGCAACCAAAGGTTTCCATACAACTTAAGACCTCACAACAATTTTATGGAAGCAAAGAAAATTCCCCTTCTTGTTGTCGGACTGGTGCCAAGAATTCATTCAATCCGCCACCGGGGCATGAAAGGTAGGCCATGGTGGATGCTAATAGCTGAAAATAGTGAACCCAACTACTGGAATACCTTGGCAGCTTTGACACAAATTATACTATTTGTAGACTTGTTGAGATTTTCAAAAAATAATAATTTCAAGGAGCATGGGAACAAGGTAAAATACACATGCAAACTATGGGAACACCATGGGAAACCATGGTATTCGCTTAGTTTGCATGTGTATTTTACCTTGTTCCCAATAGCACTGGTTGTAATCCCATTTTCCTTTGCCCAAAGGTTCTACTCTTTTGACCTAGATCTGTAATTAAATATTACTATGTATGGGCGAATGTCCCAACCTTGAAAACATGTTACTATAAGGCTGCCAATGAATGAGTGAAGCCCATCACATGCCAAAAAAGACATGCCAAAAAGTAAATTAATTAGAAATTGCACTAAGTCCAGTGTCAACAAAAAGTTCCAAATGAGTGGCTAGAGAGTCAAAAAATGGGAGAGAGAGCTGCACAAGTGAAGCACGAGAATCACTCAATACACTTCAAGTTGCCGAATATAAGTGCTTCTTTCGTTTTTCATTGTCAGAAGGTACATGAACAATTTGGTGGGAAGGGGAGTGAGTGGTAGTTGGCAGAAATGACATTTCTCTCACCATGCCCTTTCAGTGATTGCTCAGCACAGCAAGGGTTTGTTGTTCAAGAAAGTGTTGCCTAAACAAGTTGCATCAGCATGTGTAGTAGTAGGTAGGGACATGTTAACAAATTGTGCAAAAATCTACTTGTATGAAGATTTCTTGGCATATTCTTGAAGAAGAACCTCAGTCTGTCTTTATGTGGTCCTATATCATCTTGATCATTCATTGGTGATCCCCGCTCCTAAAACCAAAAATACGATGTATAATGAACTGCTTCCTTTGTGTGGGGAGCATGTTCCACAAATGGAACATGCTTAGTTGAAATAGTATGTAAACATGTACCCATCCCACAAGAAATTTGGGTTGAAGACTACGGGTTTTGTGTTCATTGTCCCATTACAGTAAAGAGATGCTGAGAAGTCGCAATTTTGCAAGATTCCAAGTTTTAGGGTTGAATAGTTCTTCTCTTGGGAGTTGTCATATTTTTATATTGTGCAAAAGATTCCTAGGTTTCAAGGTCTGTGGTTAGGAATTGCAGGCTTTTGAGATTCTTCTAGGATAACAAGGTTGTTAACATTTGTTGGACTTGCATACCAAGAAGGCAAGGATATTGTGTTTAGATTCATCATAGAGTATAGTAGCTTAAGGGATTTTGGCCCCCTAGGTAATAATAATAATAGGTCTATTTTTATATGAGGATTTTTGAAAGATGGTATTTTGGCTTGTGTTGAAACTTGAGATTAGTTTTAGAGTTATAATATCTTGAAGGATTTTGGTTTCTTTTAGAGGATTTTTTTGGAAGATTATATTTTTGCATGGTGAAATATTTGAGTTTCCATAATTCTTCTTCTGCCTTAAGATACTTTTTAATGTAAATGGCAAGGCCACAGTGCGACACACCGCTTGTTGATAGTGGTAGAATTCAGGCGGGTGGAACAGCCTGCCCAAACCTCAAAACATGTACTGGGGCAGCTCAATACATGGAACAGGATTTAAAGACAAGCTCAACCTTTGCAGCAAAAAGCCTATTCACGACTCCTAACTCAATTCTTTTGTGCAATTTTTTTTTCTCAGATATGAATCATTTCACAAGGTTTTGTTCAACATTTTGCTCAAGTTGTGAGAAAAAGGTCATGCAAATCTAATTTCATGTTGCTCCAAAATAGACACTCGAAACTGCCTTCACTCTTTAAAGAATGTTTCATGTCATTCAGAATTTACCCCATCTAGTAGAATTGCACTATTTCTCAGCTCTCTTGGACAACACAAACCTCAAAGCTCTTTATACATCCCAAGATAAGGGGCTGCAGATGACTTTAGTTTTTCTTAATTAATGAATTTTTAAAAATTCTGATTCTAAATCAAGCACGTACTCTATAAAAACTTAATATTTATCACTCCTAGAGTTGATAAAGATTGCATTAGTTTTTTGAGTTTATGAGGTTTTTCCTCCTAAAAGAAACTTCATATCATTTTGGTTGCAGGGGTTGCATGTCATGTTCTACGTAAGTCTGGTAAATTGTCATGTGGAGTCAAACAAATAGGTAATGATTCTTTTACTAAAATTTCTCTATCTCCAATTTGAGGTCAGGATTCAAGGAAATGGGGACTCTAGGTTTGGTTCCTAGTGATGAAATCTTCAACGCACAACAAAAGTTCTGAGATTCCTTGATTTTCCACTAAATGATTCAATTTAGGACTACGCTTCTGAAGTCTCAAATGGTTTGTGCAATATGAAGATGGGGATCAAGGTTTCAAAGTTTGATTTGCTTCAAGAGGCCTTAATTGGCATCTTTTATGTCTGTTGTTGGGAAATGTTTGGGAGGGTATGAAGTATTGACCAACGCTTAAGCATACATGAAACATGAAACCTTCCAATGTGATGTTATTGCACTTTGAATAGCAACAGGAATCAGCCCACAGTAAAAGCCAGCAAAATACTCACATTGTCAATTAGACAATCCAAATCAATTGGTTACAAATTTCGAGAATCCAAACTTGAAAAATTGGGAACACTCACTTTTGAGAATTTTGAGAAAAGGTCATCATACTATTCAAGAAACAGTTTTGAAGAAAATTTGGAAATTGTCAAACAAAGAATATACAAATGAAAGTTGAGAAGTTTGGAACTGGAAACTTGTTTATTATTGTGGTGGTGCATGGCAAAGAAACAAAGAAAATGATGGAAAAAAAGCTAGAAAAAACTGCTGAGTTTGGGACACCTTCTGAGTGTTAAAACTTAAGAATTTTAGGACTCCCACTTTTAAGAATTTCAAGAAAAAATCATGATACCATTCAAGAAAATGATTTCCAGAGAATTTTGGAAATTTTCTAACAGAGCATGTTGAGATGAAAGTTGATGAGTGTGGAACTCAAAATTTGTATATTTTTTGTGGTGGTGCATTTCATAGAAGAGAGAAAAATGGTAAGAAAATATTTCTTGCCACAGCAATTGTTTTTCTTTTCTTTTTTTCTCTTGTTGTTGAAATTGAGAAATGGAATTGTGGTGCAAGAAATCTTATGAGTTTCTCCTTGCAATGGGTATTGTCTTAGAGAGAAGGATGCATAGCAAAGAAGAGATAAATGATGGGAAAAGATTTGTGGCAACAATTGCTGGTGGGAAAACATTTCTTGCAACAACTGCTGTTGTTGAAATTGAGAGATGGATTGTGGTGCAACAAATCTTAAAAGTTTCCTTTTGCAGTAGGTGTTGTCTCAGAGAAAGGGATTTGGTATCCTCAAGTGTCAGAAGGCTTTGGAAGCAAATGGTGGTGGTGGAAGAAGACACATCAGCTATCTCATCTGAAGAGGCTGAGATGCAGAGAACACAGCTCCTGCTCCTTCAAAGACAGGATGACCCTTAAAATCCAATGTTGCAACTTGCTTTCAAAGGGTGTGATGAGTGATAACACGGCAGTGTACCCACTACCCCAAACCAAATGCATTCCCGAAAATTCCGCATGACACAAATAACAAACTGATGAAGCAACAAACACACACCAAGATTTCTGCTGTTAATCGTTATTGTCTTTCTCAAGAAAATGGCAAGCTGAATCGCTGGAAATCATCAGTTATTGCTCACAAATCACCACCTACAACCAAGCTCCTGCAGATGGCTAACCGCCAATTTTAGCTAGTGATCTTGAAGCACACAAATGCAACCACTAGTTTCCAAACAGGGAGTTACCCATAGTTAGTTGAAATTTCAGCTAACAATTGAAGGTCGGTAAAGGTAGGTAAAGTTCGTTACTTGTTTCCCCCATTTCTAATGGAACGGAAAGACATTTCCCCACCCCCACCCAACGTTTCAGATTTCATTCAAGACCAAATCCTCACTCTCCCCTCTCGTCCCTCATCAACACTCTTGAGCTCTCTTTTCTCGTGTTTGTGTGTGCCTGTGTCTTTCTCTCTCTCTCTCTTCACCTTCTTCATCTTTTCTTTAGCATCATTTGATATATTGTGTGTGTGTGTGTTCTCTCACTTTTTCTTGAGCTTCTTCATCTTTTTTTGTTTGCATCATTCTGTATTGTGTGTTTTGTGTGTAAGTTTGTGTCTCTCACTTTCTTTTGAGCTTCTTCATTTTTTTCGCTGCATCATTCCATATATTGTGTGTGTGTGTAAGTTTGTCTCTACTCACTTCCTACAAGTGAGTAGAAGAAGAAGAAAGGTGCAACTACTTTTTATTGGGCTTGTGTGAGTTTACAAAGGTTTGATCAAACAATGGTGTATAAGGAAGATATGGTGAAAGGTCCGATGAATTGGATAACACCAGCTCCACAACCAGGAAAATATCATACAGTGCCACCACCAGGATCCCGTATTGCTGTGGATGGACCTCCACCGGGGTACACAGGCTTTGTTCCTGCTTATAAAAACCATTTAGTTGGGCACTCGTATGGAGACTCATGTCGACGTGCTGCTGCCATCACTGACTCCTTCCGTATTGGCAAACCTGAACTTGCCATCCACCTGGTGAATCCAACTGGGAATTGGAATTCTAAAAATGACCATTCTCCCCAACAAAAGAACTTTCTTCCCAATTTTTTGTCTTTCTCTTTTCTTTGGAGTGAATTCTTTTGTTTTAGTTTTTTTCTTTCTTGCAGCTAATGACCAATTGATGAAGATGTTGAATTGCTGACATTTTTTGTGTTTTGTACTTTTGGTATTTGTGTGACAAGCTCTTTCAAGCATGAAATTCCTTCTGCAGTTAAAAATGATGATGAGGAAAGACAACACCTCTAAGTGCTGATCACATTTTGAAAATCTCATCATAGGGTGGTGAAAACAAGTGCGAAGGGAGAGACTTTTACTACTCTCAGCTTGCACATCCAGGACTCATTAATGAACCCAAGGCCGTGAACTGGAAGGCAAGCAAGAGGGAAACACCAGCTGAAATGAAATATTGCACTGGGAAACTTGATATCAAGTCTATGAGGTAAATCAACACAATTGGATTGGCATTCAAAATGTTGCAAATAAATAGAGATACACAAACAAAGTCTCATAATTTAGTTGATGGGTATGAAATTTTGTTTTATTTTGAAGTTTTGAGGTGGGATTGGTGCAAATTTGAAGCTTAACACATTGGGTTTGTTACACATAGACAATGTATTGGCACAACAGAAAAGTATGTGAAAGAGACACCATTGGCAATGTCATTTGGTGATCTACCTTACAAATCTGTCAAGCTGCACACACGTCGAGAATATGAGAAATATGGGCCTGATACATTGCAAGTGATTGAGGGGAAGCACCATCTCATAGGTTACACTGGCCATGTTCATGCCAACCAGGTGAGTAGAAAAAAACAAAAGAATCCTACGTAATCACCAAAATTAACTATTGTTCTCTCTAGCACACTGTATTGTGTCGCACAGAAAATTATTCAAATCATATCACGATTTGAGAAGTCTCTTCAACTATTTACAGGTTCTGTTTGGATTGCCCAAGAATTCTTAAACTTCAACATAGATTTGTAGTTCAATGTGTAAAGAGTTTTGATTTATAGAGTTTTTATATATGATCTTTTGAACTGCTTGACCAACATAACCTACACAATCCAATGGTGAAAAACAATGGAAATTATCCAGAAGAAAGAATGGATAAATTGACACAGTATGTCAATTAGATCATAAACCACCAAATCAAGAAAGAATCTTGCTTGTTGGACATCAATTTAGAACTAGATAAGATCAATTTGGGCAAAATGTCTTGAGTGCAAATCAACCCATTTTCAGTGCATTGACAGAACTATATGCTAACATTGGAAATGTCTGAGTAAAGAGGTTGAGAATAGAAGAAATGTGTAATTGATCAATCACCCACTTTAAGTGTTTAAGTAAGATTATTAAATTCTGATCTAGATCATCCAACCAAACTGCACTATTTGGTATGATTGCTGAAAACACATGAGGATCAAAAACCACAATTTAGATTTTTCACAAATCCACAAGTGGTTCAATTTTTGTGAGGGTTATGACAGGGATTCTGCAGCACATTCATTATTCATTTAGCACTGCAAATTTATGGTGAAAGTTTTTCCCTATTTCCACTTTGGATTTTTGATGGAAAGCCATGAAGAAAAAACTTCGCAAAAAAATTTAAAAACAAAAATTTAGTGGAGCAACTTAAGATGCTGACTTAGATAGCAATCTTTACAATTTAATTTTTAATTTTTAAAAAAAGATGGATTTGAATAGATTTTCTGATCAATCATCAATTTGTTTTGGCATGCATACTATTTCTTCTCAGTGTTGGGTGGAGAGGATTAGATGGAATGACTAGCATATTATTTTTTGGAGCGATCTTTTTCTTTTTATTGACATTTAAAGCTTTTCCAAGTTGGTTGTTTTGTGCAGCACATATTTTCACAAACATATGGTCAAGCAACTCGAAGATTGAAGGGAAACCCAGCAGACTGTTACACATCTGCTGCATATATCCGCTTCTCTGAGAATCGGCCATTATTGTCAAATGAATTTGAGCTCAAGCACCCACTACACTACAATCACTTAACACTACTGCAACCTGGAGTAGGCAATTTAGGACCATTGCCTGAGGGAGCACGCTGACTTAGAAGAGACTAGTTCTCGGCTGGCCTAACTACTACATACACCAATCTGCAATCTTTTATTTGCATATACTTGAGATGATCATCTCTTTGTTTGTTTGGAAAAACACTATTTCAGGAACTGCACGATTCGTTTTGAAGCATGTGTATGTGCCATTTAAACCTCCCAGAGTGTACAGATACACAGGAAACATTAACCTAAGCTAGTTTACCATCTTTTAAACCATGATGGTGTGAATTGCAGATGTGATCATGGCTTAAAATGTTGTCACCTTTTCAAAGGATCATCTTCTAATTTTCTTTTATTACCACTAGTTTTTGTATTACTTGTGGCTTAGTTAGTGCAGACCATTACACCAATATTTGAGCAAGTGTTACCTCTGACCATGTTCAAAAAAAGCAGTCTAGAGTCTAGAGCTCTCAAAAAACTAGTGGAAGAGAAGTGGCATATTCTGGCAATCAGATTTCAAGAAGAGTCCTATGTTTAGGGTTTCTGAACTTCAGTTTTACACTAGGACAGACTCATCCATGGTGGATACAGACAAACTAAAAGCATTGCTAAAGAAAAACTAAAAGAATTTTCAAAACAGTAAGAAGAATACTACTACATCAACATTTCTGGATGGAACAAGAAGAGTCAGCGAAGGCAACGTTTATGCATTTGATAGAGCAGTCATAATACAACATCAGGAAGGAATTTGATAGAGCAGACATAGTACAACATCAGGAAGGAAGTAGGATTTGAGCAACAAGACCAATAATTAGCTAGAGTTAGAGCTTTGCAGTCTACTAACCCAATTGCCCATTCAGTTTAAGTAAAGATTTACAATCCTGATTGTCCAGGAACAAGACAACCATCAATATCAACCTCGCACTAGTCAAGCTCAGGGTAACAGTAGCACATGAAGCTTACTGTGTAAAGGAACCTGTAGAATGTGAGAATGGATATGACATGCAACACGAACTTTGGTGCAAAAGAACAGGAAACCTCTACTATCCTAAAATTATATCTGGATCCAGCAGTCCTGAGCAACATATAATGAACTGCAACATAAAAAATGTCTACTTTGCAAGATTAAAAACATACCATCTCTGGAAGGAATGGGAGAGAATCATGTTTGCCTGCTAACTCTACTCTTCCCTTTCTGGTGAGCCACAACTTATAGCATCAGTATTTGCTGATTTTTGTATGCTCAAGGGACAGCACTGGGGGTGATATCCCATATGTCATTTGCATACTCGTGGATGGTACGATCACTGCTGAATTTGTATGAGCCTGCTACGTTGAGTATTGACATCTTTGTCCACTTCTGCAAGACCAGACTACCATAGTCAGGCTCAATATGTAAACACTTTATCTAAATCCATCACAAGAGATCTAAAGACAGATCAGAGGGACCACTAAACCTTCTAATCAGCATATAGCACTTCAATGTGCTGTGAACTAGAGTATTTGGGTGCAAAACATGGCATCCATATCAGCTAAGTCACACCAACAGGGAAAACCATATTCTGTCAGTGGTTACCTCTTGGTCCTTGTAAGCGAGATCCACTTCCTCTTGGCATTCAATGTAGGAAGGGAAGTCCTTCCCAACCAAGAAGTAGTCACCCCTCCCATAGCCTGAATTGCCTTCTAATGAGCTCAACAACTCATTGTAGTTGTAATCTCCAAATACCCCACTTCTGATGAATTTCTTGACTTCTTCAAACCTTGGATCAGGGACGAACTGTTACAACAACCAGCATATGCACAAAGTAAAATTATTGGTAGAGATGAAAAAGAAGCCTTTGCTATAACCCAGAAAATCAATCAAGTTGAGAGACCCTCATTTAATAATTGACAAAAGGTGAAAGCTAACTACATGGTTCTGACTCTACACCTTCCCAGCAGCACGCTCTGCTCTTAACCCTGCAATCTCAGGAGCAAGTGCCCCAAACAGGAAAAAGTTGTCCTCTCCAACTTCTTCTCGAATTTCAACATTGGCCCCGTCAAGTGTTCCAATCAAAATGCATCCATTCATGACAAATTTCATGTTGCTTGTTCCACTTGCTTCCATTCCTGCAGTACTGCAACCCCCACACAAGGTTCCCTCTCTCAGTTTGTGTTGAAAAAGGAAAATTCACTACTTTCAGGTTAATAAACTGAAGAAATAGACACCTAAATGGACCACCAGAAAGGAAGGACATCATGTCTCTTCATATGATATCTAGAGAGGGGTTTGTGTAGGGTTGAAATGGTCACCTAATGTGCTGTGACAATTCACTTGCAGGGATGAGCACCTCAGCTACACTCACGTTGTAGTCTGGGATGAATATAACCTTCAATAAATCTCCAATTTCAGAG
>Ga0209208_10004666_pt1 | contig 19352 bp, 18 predicted proteins | sample S1TSphfallax_3_FD_187694 | JGI IMG/M metagenome (GOLD analysis project Ga0209208, IMG submission 187694) | Host-associated microbial communities from peat moss isolated from Minnesota, USA - S1T2_Fd - Sphagnum fallax MG (SPAdes) (version 2) | ecosystem: Host-associated > Plants > Peat moss >... | reverse complement strand
GATGGGGCTTAAAGTGGGAAGAGAGGGATGGGGCCTCTAAAGGAAGGGCACCGTCTAAATAGGGGGGATTGAAAGTAAAGTAGTGATTAAGGCTTGTGTGCACAACAAATCCTTTGCTTAAAACTCTTCCCAATCATCATAAAAAAATCTCCACAATCAAATCTTAATTTCCTTATGCCCATCCTTCCCCTTTCGAATAAGTAAGAGAAAGCACCACTAGGGGAACTTTTTTAAAAAATGTTAAGCAACAACATCATTCGAGTTTTGCATTATGTGATTTAAATGAAATTTGAATGTTAGCTGCACTTCTCACCTCAAAACAAATGGGATGCATGAATACAATTGAAGCTTGGGGAACCCCAACAACAAATCTTGAAGGGGATTTAAACTTGATATCCATGCCCAAGTTGTTGGAGGGGGGCAAGGGGGTTGGAGGGATGGGGCACCATTGTTGCCACTTGAAGAACTAACTTAAAAAGTGCAACACTGCCTTTGATGGTGCACCAAGTTGATATGCATAAATAAGGCCCCATAATCGGAACATGGGATATCATGTTGAAGGGGGCTCAACTCATATTCTTGACATGCAATGAAGGTATGGTCAACCCACAGGCCCAAGATGCCTTAACTAGATGGGACAAGAATGAAGCGGTAGTCACAATGACATAAGGGAAAGAAGGAAAGGCCAAAATTAAAAAATGAGGCCTTTGTGGAAGGGCAATAGGTTTAGGGGCTTGTGTTAGGGGCATGGGTGGTGGAAAGGAGGTATAATACATGTTTCCTATAGGGGGAGGAACCTCCATTATATAAATAGACACCTACACACCACAAATTGAAAGAAACAGAATGCCCAAAAACAACACAAGGGTAGACCATCTAAAAGGAAACTGAAATTGAACCCCTCATCCCATGTCTCGAAACAACCTTCAAAATGTTGGCCTCCACCACCATTAAAATCTATGAATGACCAAATGACAATGCTCTATGATGTTATGTTGATGCATTCTTAAATGTTCCATTGACGCTCCTCCATGCTCCATCGACGTTCTTTGAAAATCCGCACACATTTGATGACACTCCATGACGCATTTGAAAGCTTTACTTGATTTTAATTGTTGACCCTAGGCCATTTTCCTTTAAATCTTCAAAGCCAAAAACCCTAAATAAGGCCCTATTCATCCAGTAGGGCCTTGAAACTCAAAGCTCCAAACCCAAGACCCCCAAATATGAACCCTTGAAACTTCAAAACCCTAGGGCCTAAAAAAACTCCCCAAATCTAGAACCCCTCACGATTATTTAAGACCTTAAAACGCCCTTGGGATATTTTCGCAACAACTTGGCATACTTTGCTCCCAACTTGTTGCAAGTAATATTTTTGAACAACTATGATAACTATCATGAGTTGTGTGGCTAGGCGACGAATTTAGGCTGCTTGCATGTTTCATTGAAATAGACTTTTTAAGGAGTTTCTTTGTTCCATTCTTCTCTTATATTTCTCATTTAGATATTGCCAACATTCATATGGGTTAGTAAAACTCTTGATAAAGGGAACAACATTTTTGACGGGTATGCATGGTAAAGTCCACAAAAGTAGGTATCACCACTATTATGCTATATCATGCATACAAAAACAATAAAGTAGACATCATTGAAAGGGACACACTCCAAGGCTAGAATGCATTGATAAACTTTTCTTTTGATGATGTGATGAACACATGGACAATTGTAATGGTAATCACCTTGTTGGAATGCCTTGATGTGCCAATAACACTAAGATCCCTTCATTACTTCCTCAAACAAACACTTATGCATTGAGGTGAGATCAAAAGACTTTTATTATTCCCAAACTCCTAGCATTTTTGTCTTTGAAATGCCATTTGCATCTAATCATAAAATAATTGGTTAGTATATGTAGACATAATTTTACTAACAACATTCATTTTGGATTGCTTGTTATGTTTGTAGTTGATGTGCATATATTGCCAAGGATCTGCATCATGTGTTCTTTGTGTTAAGACTAAAATGCCATTTGCATCTAATCATAAAATAATTGGTTAGTATATGTAGACATAATTTTACTAACAACATTCATTTTGGACTGCTTGTTATGTTTGTAGTTGATGTGCATATATTGCCAAGGATCTGCATCATGTGTTCTTTGTGTTAAGACTAACGATAATATATTACACCTTCAAACAACATTGCCACCAACATTAGGTTTATCTTTACCAAATATCATCAAGAAAATGGTTGTTTTGGCTAAAACTTTGAGATACATTCATAGCTCTACAAATTGTGGAAAAGCTTGATTGGGGAACACATTCATGAAATCCTAAATTTCAGTAAGTTAGTTTAAACAATGTACAAGAATGATCTTTTAAGTATTGTCTTTTTAGTTTTAGATTGCTTGCTCCCCATTTCATATCCTCATAACAATATGGCGACTTTCGAGCATTTTTTCACAAAAGTCCTTGGTATGAGTAGCACTGGATGTTTGTGAAAACTTTCCAAGGAAAAAAAGAAGTCCAAACTCAGTTTCATGCTATTTAAAGGTTGCATTTCATCCAATATACTGTAAAGTACAGGTCATTTTCCTGCTGCCAGTTAAGATGCTCTTAGAATCGGTGATTTCATGTTTGGAATCAATTTCAGCAGGAACACTCAAAATTAAAGTCAGCAAATTTGTCTCACACTCCCCAAGTGGGTTCTCCAATATAGGATTAGCATTTCTCTTTGTTCTTTATTAAGACAAAAATTGGCTTGAAATTCTTATCACATGTAAGCACCATTTCCCTTACTGTATTTTTCTTGATGTTGGTCCCAAGTGTTTAGAACCAATTTAGGCCAAGAATTTAGAACACTCTGGCCTAGAGGTTATTCCATTTTAGATTGCTCTAAAATATAAATCCAATCATGCATATATCCTTTCAATCACTAACATAGATAAACCAATGATGATTATCAACTGCAAAGAAAATTTTAAAAAATTGAAAGGAGACAAAAAGAACAAAACAAGTCCTTTATTTGCACACTATTGTCAATATTTAAAGGCATCCATGGAGTGCCATAGCAGATCAAGGGTTTTGTTTGTGTTTCCTGGAAGAGACTACCAACAAGGAATGAATCGGATACTGGCTCAGTGAAAAAGAAGCTCACTCTGTGTAAAGAAAAGCTCACTCATGGATGCTTATCCATATGAATTGATAGTACATATATGTTTACATTAGATTAGTTGCCAAATTTGAACAAGAAATAAGGCAACCATGGGTAGGCATGTTGCAGCTGAATAAATTTACAAATGCCCAAAGAGTCACTCAAATATACAGCTGCGTATGTATTCCTAAAATAACCCTCAAAACTCTTTGAATCTACAAAGTGTGCCTCCACTCTACTAAGGAATATCCACAGAACACAACTTGAGTATTCTTTTGACTCATATAAGCACAAAGAAGGCTGATGAATGCAAACCTGGAAACCCCACCCCAATTTCCCTCTGTTTCTTGTCATGCACCCCTGGGATTTTTTCAGATGCATGCAAAAGGTTCAAAATTTACAGTAGGACTCACCTTCAATTCTCCATGTACCACATTTTCTAAGGACGTGCAGCCATAGATCTCCAGAGAGTCTTGTCATTGAGGTGCTTGTTTGGGTAAAGTGTGCCCATTGTCAGAGAAGGCTCTGCATGACCATTGCCAGTTAGGTAAAATCCTGCCAGGTCTTGCAGAAGTCCTTTTACATGAGGCTTCTCCTCAGTTTCATAGTACAGTGGGTCATCATCAGCACTATAACTGATCCTTGAACTCTCAAACAGGATCTCCTAATTGCGCCCCGATGGATTGTCCATGAAGCCCTGAGGTCCTGAAGAGTCATGGAGAGCTCCATCCCACAGCATGACATGCAGTTTCACTGACTCCCCAGTTTGCCTGTGGAGAGAGAGCTTGTCACTCATAGATACAGTGTCAAAACACCGAATAGATCCTCCTGATGACACCAGCCAGGGAGTAATTTTTTCTCTGCCCAACCGTGAGACCACAAGCAGCTTCCTAGCTTCACAGGCTCCTTGATATAGAGTCAGCAATCCTGCCCGATCAGCTACAGTGCCAGGATCCACAGAAGAGACATAGCAAAATCCCTGGACAGCGAAGTTTGCACTCAACATAAGAATTCCTATTATCATGTTTGCAGGTTATTGACAGGTATATTGGATGCTTGTCAAACAGTTGGTCAAAATTTGTACAAAAATGACACCATATACAATGATAACATGCTAAAGGGCAAAAAGAAAAGAGGTCCAACAAGAATACTCCACCAGCATAATCTACTGAGTGTAGGATAGGAGCAATTGAGGCAGGGGGAAGGAACTCAAGATATGGAAAAGTTTTGTAGGTTGCACCTCCTCTGTGCAGCTAATCCCAACACCTAGACGAGCTTCATTCTCCTCAGGCCTCAGCTCAATAGCAAATTCTGCTCCTGCTGGCATGTACCATAGCCTCACTGCCCGAACCACATCCATGTCCATAGCCTCACGATTCTGGAAAAGTGGTACCCATTCAGATTTGTAAAGATTTTGCTGCATAGTAGTCAGAGCCTGGTCAACTGATGGACTCCTAATACACAAACTTGCAGAAATCCCAGAGAAATGTGGAACTCGTATTCCTCACCTGGAGTCTGTAACAGCCAGAGTTGGCGATATTCACAGGGTCCTGCCTGTAGCCTGGATGCCGATATTCCACAAACTGCACCATCAGTAAGGAAAAGCTGCATCAATATTAGCACTGCCACATAGAAACCAAAGACAATGTCGTTGTTCCAACAGCTAATTGATTGAGAATATTGGGCTAGATGTATCATCCTACACAACCAAATTTAAGTTTTGTAGTTACAACAGGATGACCTACTTGCAGGAACAGAGGTTCAGTCTGGATGTTGACAAAGGAAATGGGGACCCCTGATTCTTGGGCAGCAGACAGCCAAGCCACAGCACGTGCTGAAGTGTCTTCCACACCAGCATAATCACGAGCTTTTGGTGATAATGCAACTGGCATTACCATAAGAGAGAACACTGTGGCAGAGCCTGAGACAGGCAGATGTGTCTGCAGTTTTTGTTCCCAAGGGTATGCTACATAGCTCTCCTTGAGCCTCATGCTATTCATTCTCAACAGGAGTTCATCCTTCTTTGAGTATTCCTCTGGAAGTCTGGTTGCCTCAGGGTTCTTGCAACTTTTATCTGTGGAAGTCAATATCAAAAGCCAAGTGTAAGCATCTAAGGACCAACAAGCTTAACATACCAAAAAAAAAATCCCCAAAAGAAACCTCAGCTGATTTTTAAGGTTTCATGCTAAAAGCCAGATCCCAAGATTTAGAATCCCTCTGGTCCAGCAACAATGGGACTTTGGCTCTTTTTGCTTCAATAAATTTAATCAGCAAAGATTCTGAGGAGTGCATCTTCATCAGGGCAGCCCCTCCATAAGATGGAGCTCAAACCATATGGAGGCTTAAACCTTACTATAAGACCATTGCACCCAAGTGAAAGTTTTGAGTGCATGCTTGCAACAACACATAGAGGAGAAGACACACCCAAGTGAAAGCTTTGACTGCATGCTTGCAAGGACACAGTTTAGATGAAAAGACACCGAAGTGAAAGCTTTGAGTGCATGCTTGCAAGAACACAGTTTAGAGGAAAACACACCCATGTGAAAGCTTTGATGGCATGCTTGCAAGAACACACTTAGAGGAAAAGACACCCAGGGGAAAAGCATTGATGGCATGCTTGCACGAACACACTTAGACAGAAAAAGACACCCAAGTGAAAGCTTTGATGGCATGCTTGCAAAAAAATTGTTAGAGGAAAAGGCACCTAAGTGAAAGATTTGACTGCATGCTTGCAAGAACACGGTTTAGAGAGGGACAAGAGATATGTCTCAAAGAGGGATAACAGACAGACACACAAACCTTGCAAATCAATACATTCCTGTTCGATCGAATCCACCAATGTTGCAACATGAGTAGCATCATGGAGACTGACTAAGACATAATTCTTCTTGAGCAAGGAGCTCTCATCTAAGGCCACCTTCACCCACACATCCAGAATGGTTTGACCTCTCTTCACTTTCACCTTCAACCCTCCTCTTGCATTGGTTAGCTTGCGAAACTCTCGCTGAAGACCTGCCTTGCCCCCAGCAAATGGAGCCCTGAACTCTGCTCCGCTATCTGTGCTCACCTGCAAACCCCCCCTCCCCATGAGCTCGATTCTCTCTCCTCTCATAAAAGTGAGAATCCTCATCACATTCATACACAAACACACATGATTCATAGTCTTTCTGAACATGATCAGAAGAAGAAGAAGAAGAAGAAGGAAGAGGAGTCGCTCTCTGCTACCTGAAGCACGATGTCGCCTGACAAGAGTTTGGAATCAGTCCAAGAGTCAGACACGGCAGCTTGGCTAGCCGCGCTGAGCTTCACGGCTACCACATGAGGACTGCTTCCTCCTCCTCCTGCCATCTCTGCTACGAAATATGTTCCTTGTTCCCCTGAAAACAAATCTCCCTCCGACGACTCGGATCGCTCCACCGTTCAGCCAGCTCTATTCCCACGACTTCCGTATATAGAGACAATCCGCTATCCTATAAGAATTTCCCTTCTCATAGAAGCTCTTGATCAGTGCTCTCCTCGCTCCTCGATCGAAACTCTTTTATTCCGGAAAGAACTGAGCCGCTGGTCGATCCTCTTTCGGAAAATTTCTTCGTGAAGGGAATTAGGACGAAAATGATCACCGGAGAGAATCGAGCTTCTCCGGGGTTTTGTTTTGAGAGAGCTTTTCTTCTACGGGGATCAGAAAATCTCGTCCTTCAAACAAACAAGGAGAGACTTCCCCGAGAGAGCGCAGAAAGGGGAAAGCATGATCGGTAACCGATCCGGCAGATCTCCAGGGGAAGAAGAGGCTCCTCCCGCTCTGTCGCTGCTTCTGTGGTCTGTCGCTTCAAGCTTGTCGGAGCTTATTGCTCCGTCACAAATGGGAAAAAGTGATTCGCGAACAAAATAAAAAAACAACAGCAAACTCTCAATCGCACTCGACAAGTAATTTCTCTTGACTTCTTCCTCTTTCTTTACAGTGCAAGTGCACGTGCTCTGTGTGTGTAATGTCTTTTCCGCCATCGGTAAGGTCTTATTGTCTCCGTCTGTGTGTGTTTCGTCGTCGTCTTCTTCATGTTTCGTCGCCGAATATCTAATTCCAGTACGTTGCAACAGTGCGCGTCCTGCGATTCGCGGTCTTCCTCTTTTGCAGTCCATTGTCGTCACCGCAGATGAGTTTTCGCCATTTTCAGTAGTGCAATGCGACTTTTTCGTTGCCCGGCATACTAAAATAGACATTTATATTCAATCCTTTTTCTCTGACAAGAGTTTCTTTTCTTCTTCGTCCGCGACAGGACTCTCTCCGTCTGTGTTTCGCCGTCTTCTCCACATTTCGTCACCGAGAATCTAATTCCAGGACTTAACAAACCCGCTTACCGCAAATCAGCTTTCATGATTTCCAGAAATGCAAGCCGATCTTTTCGTCGGAGCCGCACACCAAAATTGACTTTTTTGGTTTTTCTCGGTCTATTTTATTGAATCATTTTCTGTGACGACAACGAGAAAGTTTTTGTTTCTTTTTTTTTTTGTTTTTTTTTTTTTTGTGTGTGGGGGGGGTTTTCTTCCGCTTCTTCCGCGACAGGACTCAGTCCACAAATTGTCAATCAGTTTAGTTGTTAAAAAATGAATTTGTTCTTTGATGCGGTTGGTCATCATTTGAAGTGCTTTCACTTGTCATCGCTTTCTGCAGATTTTTGTACAAAATTGCTGGATTCGCGCTGCCATTTGTTCGTGCCGCGGGGGAAAAAAATTGGGGGAAAAGAAAAGAAAAACAAACAAACCTGTTTTTGTTTCTCTCCAATTATTCCACTTTTTCCTTCTCATTATCTCCTTTTCTTTTTTTGTTTCCACTAGGGAAATCTACATTCCTTTTGGATAAGATCAAGTCTAGGGGAATTTACAAGCCGGGTACTCTAATCACCATCATTAGAAATTAACCTAATCACGTGCTTTTTATAATTACCATAATTAAAATTTAACCTAATTACATCCTTTTTCTAATTACTATGATGCTCGTTGTTTACCTTACCCTAAGGTCAGTTTTGTCATTAAATATTCCTCGAAATAGTGAAAGGAAATTTTGTGAAAATATGAAGTTGACATGCTGAAAATCATACTAATTATCGCAGGCTACATACACACTATGCATAATTTCACTAGTCATATCACAATATTATAGTAAAAGATGGAAAAAATAATAATTTCAAAATTTAAAAACGAATTCATTTTTCGAAAAAAAAATTTATTCGTTTTGTCAATGTGGAAACTGACCCTAGGCTATGGTATATTGTACCATGGACTGAACATCCAACTTTGTCAATTTCCCAATTCATAGTTTTAATCCCATTTTCTGGTTTTGAGTTTTTAGGTCTCCCAATATCAGGAAACATACATATTTAGTTGATGTTCATAAAATTCTTAAATTATTTTCATGCACCTATGTAAAGCATTGGCAGACATTTCTAGTGTATCTGGAGGGCATCTTACCCAAAAGGAATTTCTCCTTAGCAAAGGACAGGGAGTTTTGAAAAGTGAAATGCCTGAGCTAGTGAGAATTCTTTTATCATGGGAAACAAATTTTAAAATTTGATTTTCTGCAGTGTCTTATGTTGGGTAATGCCCTTGGAGTGGGCTGTTCTCGAAATAAGCACCCTTCAGATTCACCCTAGGCAGGTGATTATATTGGGAATGCCATGTTCCGAAGGCTAATACCCTACACATCAATTAGTGGGTGTTTGCAAATTCTTTGCATATTTTGCATCATCAATTTTTTGGGGAGTGAACTTTCATACTCTGACCCAAAAAAAAAAAAGGACAAAATTCTGGAGAAATCTGTTTTTTTTCAGTGTATTTTGGACTAAATTTGCTGTATTTTGGCATTATTCACCAGTTTTTGTAACCTCACAAAATTGAAAAACAAAATCCCAGATTTGCATATAGTACTAATTTAGTTGATGTTCTCAAAATTCTTCAGGTATTTGCAGATGCATAATTTAATTCATGTTCACAAAATTCTTTGGGCAGTTGCATTTCCATAATTTACATATTTGCATGAACATTGTTTTTATTTTATTTTTTCATGTTGTTTCATCTGTTCTAATGAACATCATTGACAATGTTATCAGAAAACAAATTCACAAACTTGCTTGCAACTTCAAGGGCACAAGTAGAAGACAACTAGTTATCTTGATCATGAAGAGATGTTGGAACTATGACTTGAAAAATTTCATGTTGGCAATTTTCATTTGAGACTCACTAATTTACACTACCATTTTGGTTAGAGATTTATGTTAGGGGGAGTCACAACTAACATTCATGAGTGGGAGTTTCATGATTGACACGGAATAAAACCCCAAGAACAGGAGGTGAATGGCTGAACTCATTTCCAAGGATGTAATTGCAATGAGCTTTGGACATAGCCCAGCAACAAAGTTTTGGGAAATTTTCATTTTTTAGTTTGATCGTAAAAGTACTAGATACAACTCGGAAGTTTGGATCTTGTAATGCATACTACATACTAACAAAATCTCTTTAATCCTTTTTATTCTTGAATAAGAAACCTGCATGTGATGCACATGATCTTGTGCTTGAACATTCAATGCTAGCCCATAATTAAATGGACGAATTCTGTCATTACAAAGTTTTTGAAGGTGAATGCCCATGGTTGGAAGTTGTGTAAAGCCAACTTGATAGTTTCCATGCTAGCCCATTCCATGACCCCCATAACCAAAATGTTTTAAAATTACTTTCAAGATCAAAACACTTGGTGCAAGTTGACTACCAAGAGCAAATTCATTTATCCATTTGTAATCAAATTTTCACTCTTAAATATCTACCAAGAATGTGAGCACTGAGAGTATGGAGAAGAAACAAAAGAGGGTGTGTCTAGCTATGGCTTTGTATTGCTAAAGGTACCTATTGTTACTTATGTGAATTAGATGGAGGTGCCTCCTAAGTTCCTTTTTATCAATTTATTCACAATGAGTCAATTTTTATTGACAGACCACAATATATAAATACATAAACTTGGAAGCTTGCCAAAATAGAAGTTTCTATGTGTAGGTGTAGTGTTTTCCCTTCGGCCCACCTATATAACTTTATAAGTGACAAAGGGAGACGTTTTGGACAATCATATGAGATAAAAAGGGTGGTGCTATTGGGAACGCCCTTAAAGAACATCATTAATAACATTTGAGAACACTATGTGAACATGGTGGGAACAATTTTTTAATATACCCACCTGATACCCCCCCCCCCATTTCTCCTCATGGATGAGTGAAATAATCAAATCAATTTTCATGATGTGGAAATGAATTAAGTTCTTACATGGAATATCAATTAAATTGCACAAATAACATTTGCAAGCATAAATACATGACAATATTTACAATTGTAATCAATCAACTAAGGAAATATTTGCAAAATAAGAAAACCCAATCAATACCTTTAATGCTATACTAAATGTGTTCCTATAATGACAAATGGTAGGCTAGGCTATCTATAAAGTTCCAAAAGTTTAATATAAGAGTTTTGGGGATCAAGGTGATTAATACAATGGAACACAATACCTACCATGCCAAATTTGTAAAATATTACAATAAATTAAACACCCCAACACAAACAAACTCACAATAACTAAGTGCATTATTGTTGGCAAAACGTGCAAGTGCATATAAACCACAAGAAGATTTTTGGAATTATTTCCTTCCTCAAAACAATTACTAGCCCTCAATTAAAGGTGAACTTTAAATGCACATACCAATGGCTAAATAGGGTAAACTTGAAATATTTAAATTGATTTACATTTCCTCAAACATTTGTTCATGGATATCTCAGGGTAAAATAACTACCCCAACATTAATGAAGAGCCATTTATTCACTTATAGTTAGCAAATTCACATACCTTGCTTCTCTTACCTCAATCTAATCACATTAAATTGGAAATTGATTACCAAAATTGTAGATTATGAAAAAACAAGGTTTGTATAAGTTAACCATTAATTAAAATAAACCTTTACTAAGTAATTGATGAATTGACTCTAAAATGACAATCTTTAGGCTTTGTGTATGTTGCGAATGACAAAATTTGGATGAAAGTTGAAGGGAAGAAAAAGGCTAAGTAATTGATGAATTGACTCTAAAATGACAATCTTTAGGCTTTGTGTATGTTGCGAATGACAAAATTTGGATGAAAGTTGAAGGGAAGAAAAAGGATGAAAACATATTTAATGCGAAACAAGCGACCCAATTTTTTCTAAATCATATTGTATGTAGTCAAAAGAGGAAGACTAGGGCATGATATACATTAGTAAACCATTTTCACCAAAGAGGAAGTTAATTTATTTAATGCATTCACCCTTCAATGAGAATAACGACATAAATTCATGTGGAAATTGAGATAGAAAGAAATAGAATCTAACTTAGAATCCAACTAGTAGGATAGTGTCAAATGGTAATTAGTAATAAAATAAGTATTATAGATGACGGAATATGGTATTAAGCATATATAATTGTTTTTGTTATATATATATATCACCATATTTTATTATATAAATTAAAATTAGGGTTCACATAAAAATGATGAATTATTGAAAACCATATGGGAGCATATGACAAAAATAAAAGGGGGGAGGGGGGGGAGGGGATATTATTAAACTGAATAACCTCCATCTCCTTTGTTGGGCCTATTTTATCTTAACCCAATTTTGATTAACATATGTAGAACATCCAACAAAGTTTTGGGGTAATCGAAAATCTTAGGGAGTAGGTTAGGTCATGTGTCTTTATCCCAATTGGAATTGAGGGGTGATTGGCCTAGTTAAAATAAAAGGGTGTTACATTGGCTGGATTAAAATAAAAGGGTGCTACATTGGCTAGATTAAAATAAGGTAGGGTTATTATATCCTTGTTCTAAATTAGCTAAGCTTGTCAAATAAGGAGGTATAGACAAGGTGGAGGGTGCTTTTCAGAAGCTTTTAACAATTATGTTTAAAGCAAGATAGTAATAGTGGCATTTTCATAAAGTTGAAAAGAAGGGGAATAACTACTGACCTTTTTTTCCTCTTCTTGAATGATGAGTGGGGTTATGAAGAAACAAATGTGATGATGAAGTTGTGATTTGTGTAAAGATGGGGAGGGATCTTGGCACATCATGAAAGGGTGAGATAAGTGAAAAGGGGAGGATGCTACGATATCATGGATGAGCAAGCTTCTCAAGAGACATTCAATTCAACACTCAATTTGGAGAATGGAGTCAAGATCATCAAGTGCTGGTGTTGGTGGCTTTTCAGGTGGGGGATTTCATGAACACGGTGATTGGAGGCGAATGGTGGAAAGTCAAGAAGAAATACCTAGGCCTATTCTATTATTTAAAAAAAGGAATGGAGAGAGCTTGAAAAGGTTGTTATTGGGCCTAAGAATGAAAGGTAATGGTTTGCTCTCTTGTGGAGCAAAAGAAAGAAGAACTGGGGGATATGTTATCTTGTAAAGGTAAAGTGTGAAAGGTAAAATTGTGTTAAGATTTAGTTAGGTAAAAGGAATGGGAGATCACCTAGGGATGAACAAAACTACATTGTAACCTCCTCTTGGAGATGTGACACTTGTTTTGTGTGTAAAGACTTGTTGAAATTATTGTATGATGATGTTTGTATGAGTATGTTTTGGTTTAAAGTTGTAGCTAGTCAAGTGCAGAAAAAAAAGAATGGTAGGGAAAGGTAGGATTGTTATTTAAAATAAACATGGAAAAAATATATAAGACAAAAGAAAAGAAAAGAAGAAAGTTGTTAGAAGGAGAGTACTTTAGTTGGTTTTGATTACATTCAAATCATTGCATTATAGAATGATAGTTGGAAGGAATTGATTTGGGAATACTTGGAACTTATTTAGGGTAGAAAACTAGGAGCAAGGGGGAAGATTATATTAGGAAGGTTACTGGTACTGAGGTTTATGAAATTTGGACTCCTAAAATCTTACCTCACAAGAAGACATCACAAACCCTACTCTCCTAAAGGTCTTCAAGTGCGCCCAATTGTGATGCCCCCTTTTGAAGATCTCCAAGGGGTCAAAGGGGAATGGCCCAAGTCAAAGTGTTAAAGATGCACTAAGTTTGTGCTAAACATTTTTTATCATTATTCTTCTTCTTTTTTCACTTTTTCAATATGAAGCATAAATAAAAATCTAATTATTATAATGCATTCCATAAATCTAGGGCATTTTCCTCAACCACAAGGTTCTAATTTTTTGTAATATATATATATATATCATCATCATATTTTACATTAAGTTTCAATAGGTAGCTAATAATTTTTCTTGTTGAAATGATTTCATTTTCATATTTTTGATTATATCCAAATCTAGCTAACTTGTCTTATGGATGATCACCAATGAGGCTACATCACAAAATTAAAAAATATTTTAAGAAAAAATATTTCAATTTTTAAAAAAAAAGACCCAAGTTTCTACTCCTTGTTGGTAAAATTTGAACAATTCCTCACTTTAGAATAAGATATATCCCAAATTGTAGGTTGTCTTCAACACCATTTATTAGTGAATTGAAAGGAATATCCTTCTAAACCATTGATTTTAGGTAACAACTTAAAAAAAAGGAAAGTTCCACAATGATGCTAAAACCTTGGTTCTAGAAGGTGTTTGATGAGCAAAGTTTTTTTTGTGGTGAATTTCATGGCATGTCAAATTTAGAAGGAACTACAAATTGACCGAAAAAACGGTAGGTATCAAGGACAAGTCAAAGATACACTTGAAATAAATTATATGAATTTGATAACCAAGGAATCTAATAATGAACAAGAACTCTAAAAAACTCATTCACAATTGAGTTTCCAAAAAAAATAAAATTCTAAGACTTTTTAGAGGTTACTTTTTACAAATAATATTTACACCCAAAAAAAAAATTGAGTGAGAAAAAACGAATAGTTTGAAATATAAATAATTCATGTGACGGTGGTGATGTTTCATATGAATACATAATTGTTTATCAATATTTTCGTTTACAATGATATTGCTCAAGGTGGTGGTGTGGTGAGCTAGTTGGTGTTGTACTGTATCCTAATGCTAGATGAATGACGTGCATTAGCTCCCTAAAGAATGACAGGAGTAATCCTGTTCCCTATCAGCCCGACACAGTTTGTCAACACTAAAAAACCTACACAACAATATCTTTCACAGCCTTTTGGGTAAGATCAAGTGTAATATCTATTCTTATCAGTATAATATCTGATACGAAGCTCAATGAGCCTCATGATATTTAAGGCAACACAAATAAGCACAGGTTTATTTGACTGATGATAATGGAATCAGCAAACGATGTTGATTAAAATGTAGCATTGTTCTCTGTATATTCTGGAGCTTTTGCACAAATGAGTACTGTTGCCATGTTTAGAACTTCCAATTCCTGTAATTTTGTTGGGATTGGGGAGGGCCTCAATGACTTGCAACCTTTCGACAGGAAAACATTTGTGGATGCTCTTTTCCTTGTAAAACCTGTCAATCCCTGTACAATTTGCTGGGACTGGGGAGGGCCTCAATGATTTCCAACCTTTTTGATGTGGAAGCATTGATGTCAGGTTCTTTTCCTTGAGATGTTGATGGTAGTAGTTCCATGTTAGGAGGTGCAGATCTATTGTATGCTATGTGATTGTGGCAAAGATCCCTTCACAGTCATTGTAAAGGGAATTGATATCGTTTGGTAAGATCCATTTCTTTTTCAAAGGTTGATTACTGAAATCACAAATTATATTGCTGCACAGTACCATTGGATATGTCTGAAACGTTTACTGGAGATTTCATGCAGTAAAACAGTAGGGGTTTCATCTACTTTCTTACTCTTATCCTATGGGCTGAAGAGCACAATTTAATGCACCTTTTGTTAGAAGAGTGAAGAATTGATGCGCGATCTTCTTCTATCCATCTTCTTGGGAGGCATGATTGTTATTTTCAGCTAGGTCTTTGTTATTGTTTTATATGATGGTTGTGAAAATGCACTTGAAATCTTTAGCCAATTTTTATCATGGGGCTATTGCAAGCAAGGATAATTGTGTGTTGATTGCATTTTTATGTCACACAAAGGTGGAACGGATAAGACAGTGCGACGCAGTGTGATTGCAACGTTTGAGCCATGGCCTTCACATTTCCGTGATTTGGTGAAGACTGAAAAAGTGACGATGGAAGAAGCTTACGAGTCATTGCTCATAGAAAGGACAGACCTCCACCACGTCAAAGCTATTTGATCTTCCTTCATAAACTCTGTTGTATATCTTACGAGTCACAACTGCCCAAAAAACATGACATCAACAAACACACAAAACACTTTCTCATAGAATGAAGAAGACAAAAGTGTCTCCGACTGTTGCAACCTATTCGAGGTTCTGTGTACAGAAAAATTCTTCACCAGATCCCGGAGAGGTTTACATCATTGTTGCCACATCTCAAAACAAGCCTAAGCCATTGCCGTGGGTGTTTCAAGCCCCGGCCGCTCAGCTGCTCTGCCTTATAGGTATGGCGCTTGTACAAAACAACGTAACAAGAAAAAAAGACAACATCAAAGCAAGCTCACTACATCGCTACAAACCCACACCAGCATAGTTTATAAGACAAGTAGGGATCAAAGAAAACTAGGACGCATCGCGACCTATCACCAGATCTGCGCGGCAAAGAGACATTAGAAGCATTTTATCTACAATCAAAATGACAAGCTTCCCCTCATGAAACTCGGAGAAAATGGAAGAAAACACGAGAATAACAGGCAAGGGGTTGATTTCCTTGCAAACAACAATGCAAAGGTGAGTAATGGAAGATCCGATACGCAGATGATAAATAGCAAGAGACTTTAGGGAAGAAACACCAACACACCCAAACCAAAAAGACGACTCGGATGCGAAACCCTCAATGAAAGACGCAAGAACCTGCAAGTACTCGGCCGAACCTGATGAACTTCATAACGGCTAGACATGCTCGAGACACAACTAAACGTTAGACCGAAATCTGAGAAATGTATAGTCGAAGGGAGCGCGTTTATAGCTCAGCAACCGGGCTCAGTGGCAGCGGCTTGCATTCTCAGACCTAAGATCTGCGTTCGGAGAAAACCGAGGCTATGTTTTGTATCGTTCGACAACAGACCCACAGCGGTTTCGTCGCACAAGAATTGAGAAGAATAGAGGACGAGGAGAGAGAAGCTGTGGAGGCATTGCCGCGCCCCTGCCACGGCGGCTGAGGAAAAAGCATCTGTGAAGATGCCCGCATCCGCCAGGTCCTCCACAATCCATGTGCGCGGCTTGGGAATCTGTCTAGGAGCTTTCGTTTCGGGCGCCGCTTGGCGAGATCCGTTGACACCTTTGTCACAAATCGAGCAACATGGGCGACGTGCTTCTTTTTCTAGGTGTGCGGTGTGGGTCACGTGCTTCTCGAGGTCGACACGTCGACGGTCCACAAGCTTCACGAGACGGGTGCCCTTCTCTGCCCAGTGATCACCGTCATGAACCCTCGCCTTCTTCACAGGTCCCACCTCCACCATTTGAGTTGTGAACCCCTCGATGTTGTGCTCCGCAGCCAATTTGGGCTGAGTCTATGTCTGTAGAGTCAAAAATTGGGTCGGCCAGATGCGGAATGGGGATTCTTTAACAGATGGCATGTTTTCTGTGCGTTCCCCGCATCCAACAGTGACTCTATAAATTCTAATCTCCTCGCTTTTCAGCTCGGGGTGACGCTCGTCCACCTCCCCTCCTCCATCTCCAGGCGTCATCGGGATGTAACCCTGATGACAATGCGCAGCTTAGGGTTAGGAAACGACGTTTTGGGTTTAGGGTTTAATGGGATTAAAGGGATCGTGTTGGGATTTTTTTGCCGTGGACCACACTATTATGTAATGAAGTCGATTAAAAGCATTCACATATATACTAGAATGTGGTTCACATGGAGTTTTGAATCAAAATTATAATGGTATTGCAGGATTGTATGTGGCATTTTGTTTTTGAGAATTCTTGTTGGTGTGACTTCGTGTTTGATTAATGATTCTGGTTGTGTGAAGATGTGTTTTGCAAAGCGAGGAAATTGATGCAATGTATGTTTGAAAAAAGTGATCGGATGCGCTCCATCATTAATAAATGTATGCTTAGAGATGAACTAGTGAGTTTGACAGAAATGGAGGTACAGGTTAGCTGGGAAACACAATATGCTCACCATTAGAATGCCAAAAAATGGACATTCAATATTAAGATTGAATTTGGTACTATTAGACATGAACTTCCAGAAGATTGAAAGAAATACCCAAAAAGGGAAAGTGTGAAAAATAGAAAATAGCAATATAGGAGGATAACAAATAAATAAATGCTAATATATCTAACTAATGAAGACTTACACACTAATAGCATAGCGCAGCTAAATAACCTCCAATAGGATCATGGTTTGAGAACCATGTAATAGGTGTAGGGAAAAGATCAGGGTAGATCAACAAGGTGAACATGTACTATTATTAACACCCCCTCTCACACTCCAAGATAAGTTTCAGATTTCTATTATAATTTCTACATATGTGTAGATCCTATACTCCCATCATGTTTATAAATTTTTGGAATTTAAATTTTCCAAGTGATTTGGTTAAAATGTCTGCAACTTGGTTTTCAGTATTTATATGTTTCATCTATTTCACCTAATAAGATTTTTTCCCAAATGAAGTGGTAATGCATTTTTTATGTGCTTAATAATGCGATCATGGAAGACAAGGTTCTTTGCAATTTATTGCAACTCTAACTGTCAACATGAATAGTAGTGGTTTGGTTTTGTAGCACCATGAATGCTTGAAGAAGGTATTGCAACCACGTTGATTTTTTTGCCTCTTCTGGTAAAGCTTAGTATTTTATTTTGGTTGAAGATAATGCAACCATGGGTTGCTAATGGGAACACTAGGTGATTGGTTTATTACTTAATTGAAATAGATAACCTATTGTTGATTTCCATTTCTCACACTTTCCCCCCCAATTTGTGTTTGTAAATCCATGCAAGCCATTGTTATCCCCAACTTCATAGAAAATTCCAAATTCTTGAATTCCTTTGATGTAGTGTAGCACATGTTTTGTTGTTTCAAGATGGACCTTGTGCAATGCACTTATGTATTGACTTATAATACTTATGGCAAACAAAATATATAGATGAATATAAATAAGGTACATTTGTTTTCTTACTATTTGACAAAAAATGGTAGGATCTTTTGGTTATGATGTTTCCTCTTTCTCAAGTTTGAAGCCATTTGGAAATGGTGTTTAGGAAAGGTTGTAGTCATTCATGCAAAATTGTTCAAGAAATTTCCACATGTAGTCCTTTTGACACATGAAAATGCTTTTATTAACACTAAGAAATTTGGCTCCCAAATGGAAATTTAGATAACCTAAATTAGTCATTTCAAACTTGGCTTCTAACTAATACATGATCCACTTGATTCGATTTGTGTTGTGTGATTTTTTGTAATTAGTAATCATCGACATACAAAATCACAATCATCACTTATCCATCTTTTAAGGTGTAACAAAGATTATGATCTATGTCATCTTGTAGAAGACCTTGGCCCTTAAGATACATATCAATTTTTTCATATCAATATGGAGATTGAATTTAAGCTTCAGAACTTGAATCCAATCATGTTGTTTTGTAGCTTCATCAAAGTTTTGGGGCTCCTTAGTTATGGAGAATAAGAAATCACATTTAGGAACATCTTTAGTTATGATTGTGGTAACAAAATCATCCATCCATGCTAGTTGTCAAATGTGTTTCATTGATTTTGGTCTTGTTAGTTGATATTTGGAGGAGTCACGACTTCCACCTTGTTTCTTGATGCAAGAGCTTGTTCATGACTATTTAAGGATTTGGATCAAGGTAATTTTGGAACTTAAGATTGACTTGGAGACAATGAAGAGGGTTCATTATAGGTGATTGTGTATGTGGAAAGAGAGTGGGTTGTGTCATTGACCTCATATTGATTTGGAGGTGCAACCACATATGACAAGGATCCTCAAAATTGGTAATCTTCATTAACATATCATCTATGATAGGAAAAATGAGGATTGACATAGCCTTGATCTGTTGATACTCTGGGTTTTGATCACTTGTTGGTTGGGGCACTCCTAGTTGTTGTGCTCTTGGTTGCCATGTTTCTAACAATGTTGATCTTAACTGTGGTGCTCCCAGCTACATTGGTGTTCTTGATTACATCG
>Ga0209208_10004664_pt1 | contig 19354 bp, 16 predicted proteins | sample S1TSphfallax_3_FD_187694 | JGI IMG/M metagenome (GOLD analysis project Ga0209208, IMG submission 187694) | Host-associated microbial communities from peat moss isolated from Minnesota, USA - S1T2_Fd - Sphagnum fallax MG (SPAdes) (version 2) | ecosystem: Host-associated > Plants > Peat moss >... | reverse complement strand
TCGAGCAGTGATCCTGCCGGGGGCCGAGGATTTTGGCATTGTGCCGGTCGAGGCAATGGCCTGCGGCAAACCCGTACTTGCCTACGGACAAGGTGGGGCGCTGGAGACGGTGATCGACGGAGTCACCGGCCTGTTCTTTTCGGAGCAGACGGTCTCCAGCTTGAACCGCGGGGTCGATGCGATCGATGCTAATCTAAGTGAATTTGACGCCATTGCAATCCGTGCCCATGCGGAATTGTTTTCCACCGCGACCTTCAAACAGCGTTTCACGGCGCACCTCGGTAGCTTGTTGGGCACCACCCAATGGGATTGATGGCGGGCTTTGCGACATGGACCCTGAAGGCCAGACATGAGTTACGCGCAGGAAGCTGAGCGCCAAATTATGGTGCTCAATAAGTTAATGCGCGCCTTGGGCCGGCCACATGAGTAAAGTCAGCCGCGTGGTCGGCCTGTTTGAAGTAAGCGGTTAGCAAACTTGATTCTATCGTAGCGTTTGGACTCTTGACGAGAGTCGCCTGACGTACGAGCAGGCGAATGGGACATTAATCCACGACTGGTGCGTTGAGTCCTAGGGGTTGTCTTGCCATGCTTTACGTTTGCCTCGTCCAACCCGGATACACGAATTTCTCGATAGTCGCGCTGCGAGGCAAGTAAGGGCAAGACAACCCTCAAGTTTCCAGCTATGCTAGAAATTGGTGAACGATCGTACAGCAACTATGTTTCTCAGATATTCGTGAGGAATCAATCGATGCTGGTTCAGAGATTCTCGAACCTTTCCCGCCTGGCTCTTGGTCGGCCGCTCGCGTTGGTTGGCGACTAATGCTGGAACACGCCCTTCTTATCTCCGGCCGCGACCCAGAATAAGTGGCCCGTGCCCTTACGGCTTTGTGGGCGAGTTTGCTTTGCTTCGCGAGCCTCATAGCGCTACTCGTCGTATTCCTGCAGGTGCTGTGGGGCATCGATGGTTGGCTCTTCTACGAGACCGTCAGGGAAACCGTGAGCGATGTCGGGGCACGAGTCGTGATCGTTCTCGTAATCGGCGGCGTCGTGGGAACCGGCGCATTCTTGCTGACATTGCCCTATGTATTCTGGCGTTCGACGGATCTTAAGACTCGCACAGCAGGCGTGGCCCGAGCGGCCCTGGCAATCACGCTCTTGATTGGCCTTTGCGGAATATGCGGTTTGATGATCCGCTGGGCCATGACTATCGGGCTCTTCGATCTCAGAAATAAGACTTACATCCTCTCTTGGGCGGGTCTTTCGCTGCTTCTGGTGGTTGTCTTTTCGGTCGGATATGTATTTGCCCCAAAGTATTTCGTCCCGTCGAATGACCTGATGCGCGCGTCATCCGGTCGGGGTGCAAGGCGGCTTATTCTGCTCGCCGCAGTGGGCGGCTTGCTCGCCGCGTTTTCCAATCCCCTGCCGGGGGGAATGACAGGTCTTCAACTGCAGACGGCCCGGCGCAAGTTGCGGAAGGGTAAAAATGTCATATTGGTTACCTTTGACGCGTTGTCGATGGAGGATACTTCGCTCAATGGGTATCATCTGCCAACCACACCAAACATCGATGCCTTGGCGCGCAAGAGTGCCTCCTTCACTAATTTCTATGCGAGTTCCACCTTTACGACGCCTTGCGTCGTCTCGATTCTGACTGGACGGTATCCCTCGAACACGCACGTGTACCACTATGGAGGCCGCCTCCGAGGGGAAGGATCCTCGCAAACGCTGCCCAATGTCCTTCGTGCGGGCGGATATTACACCGCCGCGTCGGTCGCCAATCCCGGCGCACATCCCGCCTGCCTGGGTTTCGGCGCCGAGTTTGATCTGCTGCCCGATCCACCCATCAAGGATTTTGCCACCAGAGAGGCCACCGGTATTTTTCATTCGGGTGCGCTGGCCAACGACGCAGGGTTCTTTGGTCGAATCGTGCCTTACATCTTGGAGAATTTGGGGCCTCGGGAGTTCGGGCAAACGCATTCAAGCCACCCTCCGAATATGAGCTTTGAACAGGCGGAAGGACTGCTCGATAAGCTGCAGGGGCCGTTTTTCTTGTGGGTGCACGTCTATGCGCCGCATTTTCCCTATTTGCCAGAGCCGCCGTATTTAAAGAAATTTCTCCCGACCGACGAGTTCCGGACGCACGCGGATTTCGCCAACATCTTCGACCAGAAGGGGTATACCTACAGCGCTTCCGTGCAACCGGTTATCGACAGGGCGCGTTTGCGCTATGACGAATGGGTGGCACAAGCCGACGGCGCATTTGGTCAATTCTTGGCGACTTTGGAGAGGACCGGGCATTCGAAGGATACGGCCATCATAGTGTCGGCAGATCATGGCGAGAGTTTTGCCGGCGGATATGTGGGTCATGGTGGATCTCGTCAGTTGCGACCGATTATCCACGTGCCGCTGGTTGTGCATGTGCCCGGGATGACCGAGGCACATCAGATCAGCACTGTTGCCGATGAAACCCGCGTTGCGCCGACCATCCTGGAGATTGCCGGTATGGAGCAGCCTCCCTGGATGGACGGCCGGTCATTGTGCGCCCTCATGCGTGGAGAGAGTGAACTGGAGCCGGCCCGCGCATTCACTCAGTACTTTGAGGGGAATAACGCTTTCAAGCCGATTCATAGCGGCACCGTTGGAGTGATCGAGGGCGAGCATCAATACGTCATCGATGTCGGCAGCGGCGTTGGGTCGCTTTATGATCTCGATGAAGCCAATGAACAACGCAATGACTTGTCCGTGCAGAAGCCCGATGTGGCCGCCGATTTACGTGCCGTCATCCAGCGTCGGTTTCCGGATGTTTTTCCAGGCCGAGGGTAAATGAGGCTCATTCTTTGGAAGATGCTCGGCGCCCATGGTGAGGCCGCGAAAGATACGAAAGGGTCTTTGCTAGCCGAAACGCTGACGTGCATCCACCATTAAGCGCTCTAGCTTTTGGGCACTCTCGTCCGCCGGAACATTTGCCCGCGATCCGTGGTGAATCGGAATTCTCGCAAGCGCTTGGTCGAGGCGTAGCGCTGCGGCGCCTTCATCGGTTTTGCCGTCAAGTTTCGTAAATTGCGCTACGCGTTGTAGTACCTGCGCGGGATGTGTTCGTAACTCTTGGAAATCCACCCAAAGTAGATTCTCGGGGGGCATTTCATCGAGACAACGCGTCAATACCACCGCGCATGCATCTAACATCTCGTGCAAAAACCTGTTTAGAACCACGTCGGTGCAGGCCCACAACCCGTGGCTCGCAACCATGGCACGCCACATCCTCAGATTGGAGGCGATCACCTCCCCGGTGTGCCGGCCTACCCAGATAAACTTGGCCCGCGGAAATAACTCTCGTAGCAGTGGTAACCGAAAAGTATGTGACGGCGACTTGAGCAACAGCGGCGTACCAGTCGCGGAAGAATTCAAACCGCGCAGGAAGTGGCGCCAGCGTACGAGCACATCGCCTTTTGGAGCGCGGCTACCGTTAGACCACAGCTCCTCGGCAGATTCACAAAGGCGTCGCGGATCTATGAAACCTCGATAGACCGAGGGCTCGCCCAGGAGCAGGGCTGCGAATTCATCCTCCTGCGGGCCGAGACTTGAAATGCGTCCCTGGTCCATAGGTCTCTTAACCGTTCGGTCGATCGACGGTGGGGAAGTGAGGAAACAAGTCGAGGGGTTGAAGCACTGCCAGGTTTGCGGCGTTCTCCAGCCTGTGACGTCAGCCAGTAACTCGTGAAAGACAGTAGTGCCTGATCGCCAAAGACCAACGATGAATACCAGTTCGTCGGAGAGGCTGTTGCTGACGATGTGCGATGTCTGTATGCGCCAATTGTGCTCAAACAAGTTCGCGTGCCACCACAATCGAGGGTAATACGCTCGCACTTTTCGCTCAGGACGTCCGCCTGCGCGTATCCACGCAGCGAGTGCCTCGCCGCCGAAGAGCGGTTCGAACGGGGATATCACAATAGTGTGAAGTAGCGACGATACCAAGCCGAATTGGCTAAGGTCGTGGACGACGCTTTTCCGCCAGCGGCCATTAGCCGCTACCAGGCATCAGGAAGGGTCAATTCGGTCCTCAATGTAGGATGAGTCTTTTCCGCCGCGCAATGTATTCAATATCTTGCCTGCCATTCGCCCCCATAGTCTCGCAACCATGCGCCTAAAGGCGACGAGGGCGGATGTAATTGCGACGAAGAACGGAAAAAGAAACTGGAACAGCGGGCCGGCTGCGTTGGGATCGACGTAGGCTTTCGCGTCATTGATCGGTCCAAAAACCAATAGTACCGTAAGAAACAAAAAACCCCAGAGACTCAGCAGCGTAACTTTTTTACAACTGCTCCCACGTGGCATTCGCAAACTATATCTCCTGGCTACTGTCGCAGCGATCGCTTGATCGCCATCCCGCAAGTGCTTTAAACGTCTAGTCGCGTCGGCACGTTTTGTTATAATGTTATTACATCTCCGGTGATGTCAAGGCAGAACTGTCACACCGACGGAATGTGAATAGCAAAGAAATGCAAAGCGAAAGAAATGGGTGTGAGAAGCGTTGCCGCTTGCTGCCGAGCACATCAGGCGGATCGTCCGTACCGAGCACACCTCTAGCGTCTTGCGACGCTGTCCAATGTTGAACATAAATGGCGTCGTGTCGCAGGATAATGCGTCGATCAGCGAGTGAAATTAGCTTGAGCGAATCTAAATATCGGTTCGTCGGAGCCACTCGGCCGTGATTGCGACGCCGTCCTGAAGAGAGGTACGGCAACTCCATCCCGTTGCGCTCCGAAGCTTCCCCGAATCCAAGACTATTCGTGGAACGTCAAACGGCCTTGGTGCCAGCCATTTGACCGAAGGTTGATACCCGACCGTCGTCTCGATCTGGCTCAAAATGTCCCTCAGTGAAAGCCCGGCTCCTGTTCCGACATTGTAAACACCAGATATTGGTTGCTCGGCAGCAATGAAAACTGCACTGGCGACATCACCGACATAGATGAAATCGCGCGTGACACTGCCATCCCCCCACACCTCGATGTCCTGTTGTCTAAGGGCCCGGTGCAAGAAAACAGTCAACGCGCCCAAGGCTCGCAATGGGCTCTGGCGCTCTCCGTAAGGATTCGATAGTCGAAGCGCCACATAGTCCAAGCCATGTAAGTGTCGGTAGACGTCAAGATAGTGTTCTATCGCCAGCTTTGATACCCCGTACGAACACATGGGCCGTACGCGAAAGGATTCATCCACCAAGGGAGTGTCGCCGATATCACCGTAAATGGTACCGCCGGACGATAAGAAGACGAGCTTACCGATGCCGTGGCGTACGCAAATATCCAATAAATTCAACGTGCCGATGACATTCGATTGGATATCGAACTCAGGCGATTCATTTGAGCTCTTGGGCGTCGTGGTGCTGACGCAATGAATGACTGCATCGAAACCCGTCGCGATGAGTTCACTCAGCGCTCCGACATTGCCGAAATCGCCGGTGAAAAACTTGATTCCGCGGGGAGAACGCCGGAATCTTTCCGGATACAGATCATAAACACACACATCATGCTTCTCGGCGAGAAACCTGTCGACGATGTGCGATCCTAAAAACCCTGAGCCGCCGAGTACCAGGACTCTCATTGATCGATAGTCGATTGTCGCGAGCTGCCGCGCTCGTCAACTCGTCTCATCAAAAAACGTCTCGCCTCAGCACGACACCGCGAAATGTTTTCCACAATATTTGTAGATCCAATTTGAAGCTGCGGTTGCGGACATACCCCAGATCGAATTCGATGGTCTCCTTCTTCGTTAGACGGTCCCGACCCGTGCATTTGGACTGACAGGTGACTCCCGGCTTGACCGAAAGATACTCCTCCCGATAGGGGCCGTATAGCTCGATGACTTCCGGTATCTCCGGCCTCGGTCCCACCAATGACATGTCGCCGGTCACCACGTTCCACAGATTGGGCAATTCGTCGATGCTGGTTTTCCTGATGAACTTACCGGCTCTCGTAACACGAGGATCGTCCTCGTGATGGAAGCAAAACTCCAGATCCTTATGGCGCGAATAATCGTAGTAGCTTGCAAAACGCGTGCGGGCGTCGATGAACATCCCGCGCAGCTTGACGATGGTGAACGGCTTGCCCGCCTCTCCGAGTCGTGTCTGCAGAAAAAACGGCGAGCCCTTGGTCTCGAAGCGGATCGCCACCGCTGCCAGCAAAATGATGGGCGTGGCGATGACCAGCAAAATTGAGCCGACGACGAAGTCGAAGAAGCGTTTGGCGGCCTTGTAGGCCACGTCACGCCCACGGCCAACGCGCGGTGCTCCTCCGTTTCTGGCCTCATGTAGTCTGGAAAGTGGATATTCCATCTGTGACAGTGGCGGGGCGGGGCCGGTAACCACTCGGTTGGTGAGCGAATCCTCACGCGCGCTCGCCCTTAACGTTACTGTTTCCCTTTGCAGGTGACCCGGCGCTCCCTCAGCGTTTACTTTTATCTGGGCTTGGTACTTCGTCGACATCCCTCACTTCCCTATGGTCGAGCACGAATTACGACCCAGGCACCAGCACCTGCAGAAGCAACCAAAACACCTCCTGTTTCGGCCAATGGAGCGGTGGGTTTGCATGCTGTCAATCCTCGTACTCATCAAATTAGCTCTTATTGCCTGCCGGCTCAGCCGCTGTTCCGGCAACATCCCTCGACATCTTGCTGACATATTATCCCATCGCTGATTAAAGATCGTTAACGTGTTGCGCCGGCGGCAAGCCACATTGAACGATCCTATTGGTTCCGGGTTGACAGAAGGAAGGGGCGCCGACACTACTGCGCGGCTTTCGGCTATATACTGGGTCACAGATCGACGTTCACACTCTATTCCACTACTGTGGTTAAGTAGAGGTCAAACAGCCTAAGCTCATGTGCGAAGATCCCTACATAGGGGCGCGGTCGCTGGCATCTAGCTTAAAGCGGCCGCTGTGAAGGGGCATGCGTTTTTTCGGAGGTTCATTCGGTGAAGACTGCGTTGATTACGGGAATCACCGGGCAGGACGGAGCCTACTTGGCGGAGTTGTTGCTCTCCAAAGATTATGCGGTGCACGGCATCAAGCGCCGCGCCTCGTCCTTGAATACCGGTCGGATCGATCACCTCTATCAGGACCCCCACGAGAAAAACGTTCGACTCAAGCTTCATTATGGCGATTTAACCGATTCGACCAACCTAATCCGCATCATCCAGGAAGTCCAGCCCGACGAGATCTATAACTTGGCGGCACAAAGCCATGTGGCGGTGTCTTTCGAGACGCCCGAGTACACCGCCAATTCGGATGCGATCGGCACCCTTCGGGTCTTGGAGGCTATTCGTATTCTCGGGCTGGAGAAGAAAACCCGGTTCTATCAGGCGTCGACGTCGGAGATGTTCGGCAAGGTTCAGGAAATCCCGCAGCGCGAGAGTACACCCTTTTATCCTCGTTCTCCCTACGGCGCTGCGAAAGTCTATGCTTATTGGATCACGGTCAACTATCGAGAAGCCTACGGGCTTTACGCCTGCAACGGCATCCTCTTCAACCATGAGTCCCCCTTGCGGGGTGAAACCTTCGTTTCACGCAAGATCACGCGGGCGCTGACGCGCATCCACGTGGGCCTGCAGGAATCCCTGCATCTCGGGAATTTGGACTCGCTCCGGGATTGGGGGCATGCACGCGATTATGTGCGGGCGCAATGGTTGATGCTGCAGCAGGAAACCGCCGAGGACTTCGTGATTGCGACCGGTAAGCAGTACTCTGTCCGCGACTTCGTGGTCGCCGCCGGCGCTCACCTCGGTTTCAAGATCGAATGGCAGGGTCGGGGTGTGGAAGAGGTGGGCGTCGATACCGTTTCCGGCCGGACGCTGGTCCGGGTGGATCCGCGCTATTTTCGGCCGACCGAGGTCGAAACGCTGTTAGGGGATGCCACTAAAGCCAAGGAAAAGCTGGGATGGACGGCGGAGGTTACGTTCCCTGAGCTGGTATCGGACATGGTGGCTGCCGATTTGGAAGTGGCCAAGCGGGACGCCATGGTGGCAAAGCAGGGCTACAAAGTATACAGCCACCACGAGTAGCACCATGACCCTGACTCAGCAGTCGAGCGTCTATGTGGCCGGCCATCGCGGACTCGTCGGTGCCGCGGTCGTGCGGAACTTGAATGCCCGCGGCTTCAAGAACGTGCTGTGCCGCACCCGCCAGGAATTGGACCTCACCGAACAATCGGCGGTGCGGGATTTCTTCGAGCGGGAGCGGCCGCAAGCCGTCGTGCTGGCTGCGGCTCGAGTCGGTGGCATTCATGCCAACAACAGTCGGCCCGCCGAATTCATCCGGGACAATTTATTGATGCAGGATCATGTGATCGATGCCGCGTACCGCGCTGGGGTTGAAAAGTTCGTCTTTTTAGGCTCGAGCTGCATCTACCCGAAGCTCGCGCCACAGCCTATTCATGAAGACTCATTGCTGACCGGTCCCTTGGAGCCCACCAATGAGTGGTATGCGATCGCCAAGATCGCGGGTTTGAAGCTATGTCAGGCCTATCGCCGGCAATACGGCTTCAATGCGATTTCACTGATGCCGACCAATCTCTACGGCCCCGGCGATAACTTCGATTTGCAAAATTCGCACGTACTGCCCGCGCTGATACGACGGTTTCACGAGGCGAAGGAGCGCGGTGAGTCGACGTTCACGGTATGGGGTACGGGCACGCCGCGCCGGGAGTTTCTGCATGTGGATGACATGGCCGACGCCGTGGTGCACCTGATGCTCAGCTATGACGACGAACCCATCGTCAATGTGGGGTGGGGTGAAGATCTGACCATCCGCGAGTTGGCCGAAACCGTGGCTGCGGTCGTCGGTTTCGAGGGGCGATTGGTCTTCGATACCAGCAAGCCCGACGGTACACCCCGTAAGCTCCTCGATACGTCGCGGCTGTCCTCTCTGGGTTGGAAACCCAAGATTAGGCTACGTACCGGTATCGAAAAGACATACACCTGGTTCAAGGACCATGCGGCTGAAGCGCGCATGACCGTCGGTTGATGCTCCGGATCTCGGTGCGAAAGGGGGCATTTTGACTAAGGGCGCAATTCTCGTCACCGGCGGGGCCGGCTACATCGGCAGCCACGTCGTGCGGCAATTGGGCGAGGCCGGCGAGCGGGTCGTGGTGCTCGACAACCTGGGCAAGGGATTTCGCCAAGCCGTGACGGCGGGTGAGCTGGTGGTCGGCGATGTCGGGGATTACCCGCTCGTGTCCCGACTGCTGAGCGAGCACGGCATCGACACCGTCATGCATTTTGCGGCGCATACCATCGTTCCGGAGTCGGTGGCGCACCCCCTCAAGTACTACGGCAACAATACCTGCTCGACCCGTAACCTGCTGCAGGCCTGCCTCGAGCAGGGCGTCAAGCAGGTGGTGTTCTCCTCGACCGCGGCCGTTTATGGCATCCCGGAGGGTGGTTATGCGGCCGAAGATTCGCCCACCCAGCCGATCAATGCCTACGGCACCTCGAAGTTGATGAGCGAGTGGATGCTCCGAGATGTCGCTGCGTCGAGTTCGCTGCGTTATGTCGCGTTGCGGTATTTCAATGTGGCCGGCTCCGACCCCTTGAGCCGGATCGGCCAGGCGACGCCCGGCGCCACGCTGCTGACCAAGGTGGCGTGTGAGGCCATGGTGGGCAAACGGCCGCATGTGGCGGTGTTCGGCAGCGATTATCCGACACCGGACGGCACCGGGGTACGCGACTACCTGCATGTCGAGGATCTGGCGTCCGCCCATCTGCGCGCTCTCGATTACCTGCGCGCTGAAGGGCCGTCGGTGACGCTGAACGTGGGCTACGGGCACGGCTATTCCGTGCGTGAAGTATTGCGTATGGTCGAGGCGGTGGCTGGAAAGCCGCTCAAGATTCGCGAGGAGGCGCGTCGCGCCGGCGATCCGGCCTACCTGGTGGCACGCGCCGACCGCATCCGTACCGAACTCGGCTGGCAGCCGCGCTACGATGACCTCAAAGCCATCGTCGCGAGTTCGCTGGCGTGGGAGCGAAAGCTCATGGCCCATCCGTGGACGTGATGGCAACGGGCGGGGACCCGCCGCAACGTGTCCGCGTGACCGCAACATAACGTTCAGCGCATCGTGACGTTGGCTTCATAGGCGTGAGTTCAAGCTTTACTTGACTCCTCAAACCCGATACGCTTTCTGGCGTTTTTCTTAAGTAATTCAGAATATTACGTATGCGTATAACGATCTTCGGCTCCGGCTATGTGGGCCTCGTGACCGGCGCGTGTCTGGCTGACACCGGCAACAACGTGGTCTGCGTCGATGTCGACGAGCGGAAGATCGACATGCTGCAGCGCGGCGAGGTGCCGATTCACGAACCCGGGCTCGACGCGGTGGTGAAACGTAACGTCGAGGCCGGCCGCCTGAGCTTCACCAGCAGCGCAAAGGAAGGCGTTGATCATGGCCAATTTCAGGTGATTGCCGTGGGAACGCCTCCTGACGAAGACGGGTCGGCGGATCTTCGTTATGTGCTGGCGGTGGCGAAAAGCATCGGCGACTACATGTCGGAGTACAAAGTCATCATCACCAAGTCGACGGTTCCCGTGGGCACCGCCGACAAGGTCCGCAAGGCGGTGGCGGAATCGCTGGCGGCTCGCGGCGCGGCCATTGAATTCGACACGGTGTCGAATCCTGAGTTCTTGAAGGAGGGGGCTGCGATCGCCGATTTCATGAAGCCGGATCGGGTCGTCGTTGGCACCGACAGCGCCCGCGCCGCCGACCTGATGCGTGCTTTGTACGATCCCTTCACCCGCAATCGGGATCGCATGATCGTCATGGACGTGCGCTCATCCGAACTCACCAAGTACGCAGCCAACGCCATGCTCGCGACCAAGATCAGCTTCATGAATGAGTTGGCCAATCTCGCCGAGCATTTTGGCGCGGATATCGAGGCAGTGCGGGTGGGGATTGGATCGGATCCGCGTATCGGTTATGCCTTCATTTATCCCGGGGCGGGCTATGGAGGATCGTGTTTCCCGAAGGACGTCCAGGCGCTGAAGCGCTCGGCCGATGAGGTGGGCTACAAGGCTCAAATTCTCGCCGCCGTCGAGGACGTGAACAATCGCCAAAAGCGCGTGCTCTTCGACAAGATCAAGGCCTATTTCGGGGATCTCAATGGCAAGGTGATCGCGGTTTGGGGTCTTGCCTTCAAACCGAAAACCGATGATATGCGTGAGGCGGCGAGCCGAGTGTTGATGGAGTCCCTCTGGGAGGCGGGAGCCGGCGTGCGGGCGTATGACCCGGTGGCCATGCCGGAGTGCCGCCGAATCTATGGCGAGCGCCCCGACCTTCACCTGTGCAAGACCAGCCCCGAGGCCGTGCAGGGTGCCGATGCATTGGCGATAGTCACCGAATGGCAGGAGTTTCGCAGCCCGGATTTCGACTTCATCAAGGGCGCACTACGGTCTTCGGTCATTTTCGACGGACGAAACCTCTATGATCCTGAGTTCATGGCGCGTGCCGGCTTTGACTACCAAGCCATCGGTCGCTTGACGCCGTCGAAGGCGGCCGCGTCATGAGCGGCGTTTTCCCCGTCATCCTGTCCGGCGGTGCCGGGACGCGGTTGTGGCCGCTATCGCGTGAAATGTACCCGAAGCAGCTGCTCGCCTTGACGAGCGTCCACTCCATGTTGCAAGAAACGGCCCGGCGCTTGGCTCCCATCCACGGCGCACGCCCGCCCATCGTCGTATGCAATGAAGCGCACCGATTCACGGTCGCCGAACAGCTCCGCACCCTGGGGTCGGGGCCCTCGGCCATCCTCTTGGAACCCGTGGGCCGCAATACCGCACCGGCGGTCGCGCTGGCGGCGCTCAAGGCGCAGGAACTCGACCCGGAGGCGACCCTGGTCGTCGCTCCGGCCGATCACGTGATTCGCGATGCGCGGGCCTTTCAGCAAGGAGCGGATATCGCCGTCGAACTCGCCCAAAGCGGCAAGCTCGTGACCTTCGGCATCGTCGCCCACGCGCCGGAGACGGGATACGGCTACATTCGCCGGGGCGACGGCCCCGGGCCCTCCTACCCCGTTGCGCAGTTCATCGAGAAACCGCCGCTCGATGTGGCGGTCCAGTTCGTACGATCGGGCGATTATTATTGGAACAGCGGCATGTTCGTCTTCAAGGCGGCGCGCTATCTCGCGGAGCTCAAGCTGTACGCGCCGGATATTCTCGAGGCGGCGACTGCGGCCTACCGTGGAGCGCGGGCCGATCTTGATTTCGTCCGCATTGACAAGCCGTCGTTCGCCGGCTGCCGAAGCGAGTCGATCGACTATGCCGTCATGGAGCGGACCACCGATGCCGTGGTGTTACCTCTGGATGCCGGCTGGAGCGATGTGGGTTCGTGGTCCTCGTTGTTCGATGCCCTGCCCGCCGACGAGGACGGCAACGTGTTGCACGGCGATGCGCTGGTTCATGACACGCACGACTGCTTCGTGTACTCGAGCAGCCGCTTGGTGACCGCGGTCGGCATGGACGACCACATCATCGTCGAGACCAAGGACGCAGTGATGGTCGCGCCGAAGAATCGGGTACAGGACGTGAAGGAACTCGTCAATGCGTTGAAACGCGCTAATCGCAGCGAATCAGCCTGGCATCGCGAAGTGTTCCGCCCCTGGGGCAGCTATGACAGCGTCGATGATGGCGAGCGCTTCCAGGTCAAGCGCCTGACGCTGAAACCGGGCGGCATTCTCTCGCTGCAGATGCATCATCACCGGGCGGAGCATTGGATCGTGGTCCAAGGTACCGCCCGGGTGACCTGCGGCGACAAGAGTTTTTTGTTGTCGGAAAACGAGTCGACGTATGTGCCCGTGGGTGCGACGCATCGCATCGAAAATCCGGGCAAGCTTCCGCTGCACATCGTCGAGGTCCGCTCCGGCAGCTACCTGGGCGAGGATGATATCGTGCGCTATGAGGATAACTATGGAAGGGAAGGAACCAGCAATTGAGCCCCATCACTTGCTTCAAGGCCTATGACCTGCGCGGCAGGATTCCCACCGAGTTGAATGATGATGTGGCTTACCGGGTGGGTCGCGGCTATGCCCAGTTCCTGCGGCCGCGAAAGGTGGTGGTGGGCCGTGACATTCGCCTGTCGAGTCCCGGCTTGGCCGATGCCCTGTGCCGCGGCCTCAACGATAGCGGAGTGGACGTGGACGACATTGGGGTGTGCGGCACGGAAGGCGTGTACTTCGCCACCTTCGACGACAAGGGGGCGGACGGCGGCATCATGGTGACCGCCAGCCACAATCCGCCCGACTACAACGGCATGAAGTTCGTGCGGGCTGAATCGAGACCGATCAGCGGCGACAATGGGTTGCAGGAGATCCGGGCCTTCGCGGAGCGCGGGGATTTTCCACCCGCTGACCGGGTCGGCGTGCGCCGCAGCGTCGATACCATGAAGGCCTACGTGGCGCATTTGTTGTCCTATGTGGACATTCCCAAACTCAAGCCGCTGAAGATCGTCGTCAATGCCGGCAACGGCGGTGCGGGGCTCATCATCGATCAGCTTGCGCCCCACTTGCCGTTTGACTTCGTCAAAATTCATCATGAACCCGATGGTCATTTTCCAAACGGGATCCCCAATCCCATGCTCGAGGAGAATCGCGCGCCGACCATTGCGGCCATCCGTGAACATGGCGCCGATCTCGGCATCGCCTGGGACGGCGACTTCGATCGCTGTTTCTTGTTCGATGAGGGGGGCGCATTCATCGAGGGGTATTACATCGTCGGCCTGCTTGCTGCCGCGCTGCTGAAGGGCGAGGCCGGCGGCAAGGTCGTTCATGATCCGCGTCTGACGTGGAATACCATCGAGATTGTCGAGGCGGCCGGCGGCGAGGCGGTGCTGTCCAAGTCCGGGCACGCTTTCATTAAGCAGCGGATGCGGGAAGTCGATGGGGTGTATGGTGGTGAGATGAGCGCCCATCATTACTTTCGCCGCTTTGCCTATTGCGACAGCGGCATGATCCCGTGGCTGCTCATCACCCAGATCTTGAGCGAAGCGGGAGTGCCGCTGTCGCGCCTGGTCGGCGAACGGATCGGCTTGTTTCCGGTCAGCGGTGAACTCAATTACCGCGTTCCCGACGCGAAGGGAACGATTGCCGCCTTCGAATCGCGCTATGCCGGGACGGCGTTGCGGGTTGACCGAACCGATGGCATCTCTTATGAATTCAGCGACTGGCGCTTCAATCTCCGGTCGTCGAACACCGAACCCTTGATCCGACTGAACGTCGAGGCGCGGGGTTCTGAAGACTTGATGCGCAGCAAGACCCATGAATTGTTCGATCTGCTGAAAGCGCACGGCGCCATCGTCGCCGACGTTTGACGCATCGGCAGTTCCATGCCCGCTCTTAATCCCAAGCTCAGCGTCGTCATTCCGGTTTACAACGAGGAGCAGGTGCTGCCGACCCTGTTCGCGCGGCTCTACCCGGCCCTCGATGCCCTGGGGGTTCCCTATGAATGCGTCTTCGTCAATGACGGCAGCCGCGACAAATCAGTGGCGCTGCTGAGGCATCAGTTTCAACGCCGACCCCGGGAAACGCGGGTGGTGCTGTTCCATGCCAATTTCGGCCAACACTCGGCGGTCATGGCCGGCTTGTGGTACGCCCGCGGCGACTACGTGGTGACGCTCGACGCCGACCTTCAGAATCCTCCGGAGGAGATCGGCAAGCTGGTCGAGATGCTCGACAAGGGCTATGACTACGTGGGGACCATCCGGCAGCATCGGCAGGATTTTCTGTGGCGTCGTTTGTTCTCGATGGGCATGAACAAGCTGCGCGAACGGATCACTCCGGTGCGGATCACCGATCAAGGCTGCATGATGCGCGGCTACGCGCGTTCGGTCGTTTCGGCCCTCAATCAGACGCGGGAGATCAACACCTTCATCCCGGCGCTTGCCTCCCTCTATGCCATGAATCCCATCGAAGTGGATATCGGGCATGAGGAGCGCTATGCCGGCCAGTCGAAATATTCCCTCTATAGTCTCATTCGGCTTAATTTCGACCTGATTACCGGCTTCTCCGTCGTTCCGCTGCAGATCTTCTCCATGATCGGCATGGCCGTCACGCCGCTGTCGGCGCTCTTGGTGGTGTATCTGTTCGTCCGGCGCATCATCGTCGGGCCCGAGGCCGAAGGCGTTTTCACCTTGTTCGGCGTGGTGTTTTTCTTCATTGGCTTGGCCTTGTTCGGCATCGGCTTACTGGGCGAGTATGTGGGGCGAATCTATGCCCAGGTGCGGGAGCGTCCGCGGTACATCATCGAGGCGGTGCTCGAGGCGGATGGCGACACGACCGGCGCGAGCGCCCTGGGCGGCCCGAGCGGCTTGGAAGTGCCTGCGGCAGACCGTGACACCGATCTGCAAGGCGACCGGCCGGCCGATCGGCCAGCCGACCGCACCGCCGACCGGGTATCGGCTCGATGACCCGAGCCGTCGTGTTCGCCTACAGCGAGGTCGGCCTGCGCTGTGTGCGCGAATTGCTGGCTCAGGGGGTCGAGATCGCCATCCTCTTCACCCATGCCGACGACCCGGCGGAGCGTCAATGGTTCGGCAGCGTGCAGGAATTCGCCCGGGATGCGGGCGTGCGGACCGAGACGCCAACCGATCCGAATACGGATTACTGGGTGAGCGAGGGGCGGCGCACGGCGCCCGACTTCGTCTTCTCGTTCTATTACCGCTACCTGTTGAGCGCGGCGTGGCTCGCCGTGCCGCGCTGCGGCGCCTTGAACATGCATGGTTCCTTGTTACCGAAGTATCGCGGGCGCGCGCCCATTCATTGGGCCATCATCGAAGGGGAGACGTCGACGGGGGCGAGCCTGCACTACATGGTTGAAAAACCGGATGCAGGCGCCTTGGTCGATCAGCAATCGGTGCCCATTCTGGAGAACGACACGGCGCTCGACGTGTCCTTGAAGGTGGCTCTGGCGGCCGAGCAGGTCTTGCGGCGCTGCCTGGGTCCGCTCAAGGACGGCCACGCGCCGGCGCGGCCATTGGACCTGGCGTCCGGCTCCTATTTCGGCAAGCGTCGCCCGGAGGATGGGCGTATCAATTGGCGGCAACCGGCCCGGCGGGTGCACGATCTGGTTCGAGCGGTGGCACCGCCGTTCCCGGGGGCATTCACCGAGGTGGGCGGGTGCAGGCTCGAAGTGCTCGAGACCCGGATCGATCATGAGCCGGCACGGCACCCCAAGTCCGTGCCCTGTCTCTATGCGGCGGACGATGCGTGGTACGCCGACTGCGTCGATGGGCGGCGGTTGAAGATCGTGCGTCTCGCCATCGATGGTGAGCCGGTCCAACCGGGTGCGGCGCTGCCGCAGCTGCGACATCTGCCGGTCGGTTTGCAGTCTTAAGAGTGAGGGGAACACATTTGAAGAATATTCTGATTCTCGGCGTCAACGGCTTCATCGGCCATCACTTGAGCAAGTACATCCTGGCGAACAGCGATTGGCATATCTATGGGATGGACTTGCAATCGGAGCGAGTCGGGACATTGCTTGGGCATCCGCGATTTCATTTCGTCGAGGGCGATATCACCATCAACAAGGAATGGGTCGAATACCACGTGCGCAAGTGCGACGTCATCCTGCCGCTGGTGGCGATCGCGACGCCGGCCACGTACGTGCGGGAGCCCTTGAGGGTGTTCGAGCTCGATTTCGAGGCAAACCTGCCCATCATCCGGCATTGCGTGCACTACAAGAAGCGCGTCGTATTTCCCTCGACATCGGAAGTGTATGGCGCGTGCCGCGACAAGGAGTTCGATCCGGAAACCTCCGAACTCGTGTTGGGTCCCATTCACAAGCAGCGTTGGATCTACTCCTGCGTCAAGCAGCTGCTCGATCGCATCATCTGGGGCTACGGTCAACAGGGCTTGCAGTTCACGCTGTTTCGGCCGTTCAATTGGATCGGTTCGGGACTCGACAGCATGGACGACCCGAAGGAGGGCAGCTCGCGAGTCCTCACCCAGTTCCTGGGGCATATCGTGCGCGGCGAACCGATCAAACTGGTCGACGGCGGAAGTCAGACGCGGGCCTTTACCTACATCGACGACGCGGTCGAGTGCCTCACCACCATCATCGACAATCCGCAAGGCATCGCCGACGGCAAGATCTACAATATCGGCAATCCGCACAATTCGTATTCCATCCGTGAGCTCGCGACGATGATGCTGGACATTGCGCTGTCCCGACCCGAATACGCACCGACGGCGAAGAACACCCGGTTGGTCGACATATCGGCGTTGGACTACTACGGCAAGGGGTACGCCGACATCCCCGCGCGACTGCCGTCAATCAAAAATACGACGGCTGAACTCAACTGGACGCCGAAAACCGACATGCGGGCTGCCCTCGAGGCCATCTTTGACTCGTATGCACACAGCCTTCCTTCCGCGTCCGCGTTGCTGTCCAGCCATGCTTGAAGGCAAAACCATCGGCCTCAAGGTCGATGTCGACACCTTGCGTGGCACGCGCTTGGGCGTGCCTCGTCTCGTGTCATTGCTCAAGAAACATGGCGTGGACGCCACGTTCTATTTCTCGGTGGGACCCGATCATACCGGCCGCGCCATGCGCCGTGTCTTCCGCAAGGGATTCGCGCAGAAGGTGGCGCGCACCTCGGTACTCAAACACTATGGCCTGAAGACTTTATTGTATGGCGTGCTGCTGCCCGGTCCGCATATAGGGCGCCAAGCGGGCGATGACATGCGCCGGGTTCGCGATGCCGGATTCGAGGTGGGCTTGCACACCTTCGACCACGTGAAATGGCAGGATTACGTGGTGACGGCGTCGGCCGAATGGACGCGCCGCGAGTTCGAACGCGGTGTGAACGCCTTCGCGGCAGTGTTCGGCGAACCGCCGCAATCGCATGCGGCCGCCGGCTGGCAGATCAACGAGCACGCGCTGCGGTTGGAGCAGGAATACGGACTGCGCTATGCCAGCGACACCCGCGGTGGGCAGGCGTTTTATCCGCACCTTGCCGGCGGCACGAGCACCTGCCTGCAACTGCCCACCACGCTGCCCACGTTCGATGAGCTCTTGGGACGCGACGGTGTCAATGAGGTGAATGTGGCCGAGGCGGTGTTCGCGATGTCCACCGCCGCCGCGCTCGACCACCAGGTATTTACCCTGCACGCTGAATTGGAGGGCTTGCTGCTACTCGAGGCTTTCGACTCGTTGCTATCCCGCTGGCGCCGGGCCGGAGCCGTGGTCACGCGGATGGCGGCGATTCATGCCGAGGCGGTTCGGCGCAACCCGCCCTCGCGCTCGATCACCTTAGGCACGGTACCCGGCCGCTCCGGCGAATTGGCGATTGAGTCCGCGGCGCCGGTTTCCGGCGCGTGAATCCGCCTGCGTCTCGCGCTGGGCAGCCCGAAGCGATTTCCCCGGCGCTCCCCCACCAGACGGTCCCCCACCGGGCGCTCCTTTGGGGAATGGCGGCGCTGGTGGTGATCGTATGGTTTGCGACTTTGCCGGTGCGACCGCTCTTCAATCCCGACGAAGGCCGCTACGCCGAGATCCCGCGTGAAATGCTGGCGGGCGGTGACTGGGTCGTGCCGCATTTGAACGGCCTCGCGTATATCGAAAAGCCACCGCTGCAATATTGGGCGACGGCGTTGGCCTACAGGGCGTTTGGGCAGAGCGTGTTTGCGGCCCGCTTCTACGTGGCCGGTTGTGCCTTGGCGACACTCTTCGTGGTGGGCTTCACCGCCCGCAGCCTGTGGGGGCCGGCGGCGGGATGGCGGGCGGCCGCGGTGCTTTCGAGCATGGTTTTGTTCGTGATCTTGGGTCAGTTGCTGACGCTCGACATGAGCCTGACGTTTTATATGACGGTCTCCCTCGCGGCATTTCTGTTGGCGCAGCAAGCGGGCTGCGAACTGCCGGGCCGCGCGGCGCTCGGTCCCGAGCTGGCGGGCGCAGCCGCGGCGGGTGGCGCAGCACGGGCCTCGGCGCCGGGGGGCGTCGGTGCAGCGGCCGGTTGGATGCTCCTGGCCTGGTTGGCCGCGGCCTTGGGCGTGCTCACGAAAGGTCTGGTGGCGGCGGCGATTCCCTTGGGCGTTCTCCTTCTGTACACGCTCTATACCCGTGACGTGGGTCCCTGGCGCCGTACCGGAGCTTTCTGGGGACTGCCGCTATTTCTCTTGATTACCGTGCCCTGGCATTGGCTGGCAGCACGACGAACGCCGGGCTTTCTCGAATTTTTCTTCGTCCGTGAACACCTGGCCCGCTATCTCACGCCGAGCGCCGATCGCGTGGAGCCCTGGTGGTTTTTTGCCGCTGTGTTCGCGGTGGGCTGTATCCCTTGGACGGTGTCCGCGTTACGCGCGCTCGCTCTCGGGTGGCGCCGA
>Ga0209208_10004663_pt1 | contig 19357 bp, 16 predicted proteins | sample S1TSphfallax_3_FD_187694 | JGI IMG/M metagenome (GOLD analysis project Ga0209208, IMG submission 187694) | Host-associated microbial communities from peat moss isolated from Minnesota, USA - S1T2_Fd - Sphagnum fallax MG (SPAdes) (version 2) | ecosystem: Host-associated > Plants > Peat moss >... | reverse complement strand
TTGAAGGACAAGGATACCAGGAAATCACATATTTTGTTCACTTGTACCATTTAAACAGTACAACATATTTAAGAAAAACCTCTCAAATGCTGTTAAAACTTGTGAAGATCAACCCTAGAAATGCAAGTAAGTTGTATGAAAGTCCACACTGAAAAATAGGTTTAGGGTTTGAGAACTGTACACTTGTTCAAGGAATTTGTATAATTAAGGTTAAGGTTTAAGGGCTAATTTATTTATATATTTTTTGAAGGAATCTAATGTCTTAAATGACCAAATTTGTGCAGGAACTTGATAAGCTCATCCATGTGTCAAAAATTCTTAATTTTTATTCTTTGAAAATAGTTGTGGTCCAAATACTTATGAGTCATCACTATGAGGACTTTTTGCACCATTGTAATGTTTACTTCACTTTGAGAATTGTTCTTTGCTCACTAAGGATCATGCTTAACCTTAAGCCCACTTTAGATTAGGAGTTGAGGCCAAAAAATCTTCAGGCCAATAATGAGAAAACTGAACACTTCTTGGCATATTGTTTCACTGAGGGTTATTAATAAAATGTTATTTGTTTGGGGGGCCAATGAGTTCATATGTAACCTTGAGCACTTCTTGCCTCATTGTTCAACCCCAAGTAATTGATAAAATATTATTTGTTTGGGGCCAATGAGTTCATGTGTAAACTTATTAAGATTTAAATGTAAGGACCAAGGTTTCAACCTCTCATTATGCTTTTTTTTTAAAAATTGTTATCATTCTTTTTTTCATTTACGATGACTGTTTTCATTATGAAAAAAATGGAGCAACAAGAAAGAGATTTGTATAAAGTTATGAATTTGTAAGTGGTTTTATGAAAGGAAATTTTTTTGGGGCAACTATTCAACAAAGATGTTTAAGCAATTAAAATTTACAAACTCCCTCCATTATTCACAAACAAGGATAGAAGTTCAACAAGAAAACAAGGAAAATGAAGAGAGATGAAATAAGAAAGAAAAACATATAAGGTGTAATTTAGAGTTTACTTTCATTCGACAATGTGGATTTCATCAAAACAATAATATTTTATTGTAGCAACATTGGCCCCAAAGGTTGCAAATCAGCCTCCCAAGTTGATAAGTTTTTTTTTTGGTATTCTTGGGGCCAAGTCAAGGCCATAAAGAGATAGATTAAAATAGTTAAAAATTTCATCTTTGATTACTAGGTAAAGCCCTTGAGGCTGATTTCTGAGATTGCACCAATAGTAATGCACGATTTGAGTTCAATCTTGGCCTTCACTCGTAGCGTAAAGTGAGCCTTAACCCGTAAACATCACATAAAGACAAAATTACACTGAAAAGGAGACCAATTTAGTCCACCCTGATGTTTAGGGGTTAATTAGTTTTTTGGTTAGTATTCAGTGACAAAGAAAAACCCAAATAAGGGAAAAACAAGTTGCATAAAATACCTTTTAGTTATTTTAGGGGGTCATAGTTAGCCCTTAATTGACATTTGACTAAAACTGTCCCAAGTGAGAGAGGAAGTTACACCCAAATAACCACCCTATTAGTCATGTAAAATATCATTATTTAAAAAAATCTGATTTGGTGCAGTTGTAATGGACTCAAGCTAATCTTTTGATAAAAAAAAGGTTTGGAATTTGGTTGAGAAATGGAAATTTCTCATTGTTAAATGTGCAATCAACATAGTTATGTGGAGCTTACAGAAATTCATCTTGCACTCAACTTACATAACCATGTTGTACACTTTCATAGCTTCTCATGATTTTGTTTGAACTTGCCATAAAGGATAGAGCCATTATACAGTCATGAGTGGCTTGTTCACATGCACAAAAGAAATGATATTGTGTCATAAACATATGATCTTGATTTGATGCAACTACCAAATTTTCAGTGACACCAACCCTCTCATTTTGCTTGTGCCATGCTTCTCGCACTCCAATGTGATGCTTCACCATTTCATAGAAAAACCCAACAATTTCACCATCGTGCAGTAGCTGTATAGGAGGAACACCAAACTTGTGTTTCTTTACACACCATAATACTTCTAGAACTCATATAAAATCTGCTGCAAAAGATGACATTCTTTGGAACTCACATAAAATCTGCTGCACAAGATGACATTCTTACTTCTATACCATGCCATTGTGGATTACATTGAATTAAAAATGAAGTGACGATACATGGTGGTTGCCTGACATATTGTAACTCCAGAAAAATAATACTAATTACAGCAATTTCTCGGCCCTGTGAAGATGGAAGAGGCTTCATATCAGTGTCAGAATTTGAGGTAAAGTTTTGGCTTGAACTTGGAACCAGTTTGTTTGTTATTAACAGCTATTGAAATCTAACTGTTAACTCTGACCACTGTTATTTTTTTGTCAATTTTGTGATGTGACCAAAGTGGCAATCATCCATGGGAAGATTTGCCCAGATTTGGCTATAAACAAGAGATGAAAGTATAAACATCCTTCTATATTTTTTGCTACTTACTTGAACCATGTGCAAAAATCTCGAAGTTTTTCTGAAATTGTTTTCGAATTCTGGTGATTAAGATCTCAAAACTTACTTCATTTTAGCATTTTTTGTTTTTAATCTCACCAGCAGTAAAAAAGCTCTCTAAATTGCATTTCTGATCAAGTTCACTTTGCAGCCAGCTCACCTGGTTCCACCATTTCTTATGATTTTGTCTCAATTTGACATAAAGGACAGACCCATTGAGTGATTAGTTCTCTTTACTCTGCAAGTTTTGATCAAATGAATTTCATCAGTCATCCCGGTTACAACAATTGTTGCATCATTTCTCCTAACTCAGTTTGAAATTAATCTTTTGATCTTTACTTAATTCTCCTTTATTGCCACTATGCAAAGAGCTGTTTTCTTGATGCAAGAAAACCTACATAGAAGCAAAAACCTGTATCCAGGAGCTTTGCAAAAACAGAAGAATCGAAACTTAGGAAGCAATGGAGAGATGGGGAGTGGTGACTACTAAACCCTAAACCCCATCTCTTCACATCTGATCATGGTACTCACGCAGATGAATAATCATCACCCAATCATTAGGGGTTCATGTTTTGCAAGAGCAAATCAAAATCATCAAAAACTGGAAACTTGGGAAGAATGAAATCATCAGCATCACCAATGATCAAGATCCATGCTTAGGAAAAGCAAATCAAAATCATCAGAAACTGAAGAATTGTAAAGAATGAAGCATCACCACCCAATGATCAAGGTTCGTGTTTTGGAAGACTGACAAAAAATCCTCAAAAACTGGAAACTTGTTAAGAATGAAATCATTCAGCACCACCCAATGATCAAGATCCATGCTTTGGAAGAGCAAATCAAAATCAATCAAAACCTGGAAACTTGTTAAGATTGAAATCAACCATCACCACCTAATGACCAAGATTCATGTTTTGGAAGACCAAATCAAAATTGTTGAAACCTGCAAAACTTGTGAAGAATGAAATCATTCAGCACCACCCAATGATCAAGATCCATGCTTTGGAAGAGCAAATCAAAATCATCGAAAACTGGAAACTTGCATTAGCTGAAATAATTAGAGAATCTCCATTGATTGAGTAATCAGGTGTTGTTGCAGCCAAAAAAACGAGACAATCTCCATGACTAATCAGCTCTTGATGAAGCTGAATAATTAGAAAATCTCTCTGTTGCTGCAAAAAATTTGTCAGACATTTGTGTTTCACGATCATGCAGCTCCTGGCTGCTGCAATCTCTCTCTCAAGATTTGCACCCCCATGCACCTGCACATGATCACCCATATGACAAGCTCTCATGTATTTGGAGGACCAATCGTGAAAGGATTCACAAGCCGCACTGTTGTAGATGTTGTGATATTGTGGCGCAGATGACAGAACTAACACAATCTGGAGCTTAGGGGAAACTCCCTCCTTGTGATATAATTCTCAACATGACAACACAGAGAAGAAGATCATGAGAACTCGATTGTGAAATTAGTTTGGAAAGAGACATTTGTCACTCAACTTTTCTTATTACATCTCATCTTGAATTCATGTACGTACCTGGCGAGCATCATACACGTAGCTTGTAGATTTGTGCCAAGGGAGAAATTGAAGGTAGAACCATCGATGATACGAAGAGCATCAACGCCGAGAACACGATACGTCCGCGAGTCCACGACTTTGTTCACCAGCGCGCCGCCATGGTAATATGCCAGATGGTTTGCACAGTCTCCTTGCACCATTGGTTGACGGAAGCAGTGTCGGCGGCAAGGTCGTCGTAAAAGCGTTGCGGATATGTGCTCTCGATGGCCATCTTCACGGCTCGCAGTTGCTCCGGCATCGAGTTGTTCTTGTTGTTGGTATTGTACACCAAGTGTGCGAGTCCATGGCTTTCATTATGATTCGCATGCCTGCAGTGCACGCGTCTAGATCTTCTTGTCTTTCATAGTAGTTGAATCGCACCGAAGGATTGTCGCCTACATTCCTTGTGAGTTATCTCAGCTTCCCGAACGAGTAAGGTCCTTGCACTTTCTGCAGCGGAATTCCTCCTTGTGCAGCTGCACGGACATAGTCTGCAGGCGCACTGAATACCGCATTGTAGATTCTGTCGAACCATTGTTGTGCACCGTTCAGCTGCTCATGCTGTTGTTGCTGATGGGTACTCGCGATTCTATTCTCGGCGCCGCCCGGATGTTAATCAGTGATCCGCAAGCTGCTGCTGCTGGGACGTGCAGAACGTCCAGCTGACCTCTGGAGTACGAGCTCTTGCATTTTGCCGCTAGAGACTTCGTAAGTGCCCATATCAGTGATGCCCACAACTTGGATCAATGAAAACTCCACGGGTTTATTCGTCATCACCCACACGACGTTGGAAGGATTGTCTGCCATGTTCTTGCCTACTTCCGTCTGGTTCAGAACCACCGGGATGTTAAAGGCGGATAGTTGATCAGGAAGTCGTATGCCACTCAGCACTAGCAGCTGTGGACTTCCCAACGTACCAGCTGACAGAATCACCTCACTCCCACCACTAGTCTCTCCGTTCAGCAACGCCTTGTGCTCGACGGCGTTCAGATCCGTGTACACCACCCCTACTGCTCGTGGCTTCTCTCCATCTCTTATAGCAGATCAACAATCGGCCGTATACATCAGTAGCTAGCAATTTTTCTAGGGTTTAGATCTGCCTAATGCTAAACATGAGCAATGGTGATAGATCCGTGGCATTCAGAACACTAGTCCCTAGTGCATCTCCGAAGGAAACACAACAAGAGGACAGTGGCTATTATCACACAAAAAACTGTGGCTCATGACACTTGTATGAAATAAACTATGTGGTTTCATGCATTGCAAGGAAAAATATGTGGCGTTTGTTGTGGCAATTTCACACTAAGATAATGTCACAAATGTGGACCTGCATGTCTGATCCTACACAGAATTGAGAGCACATTACTTAGATCGAAGAGCACCCGTTGGGTGTTAGCCCACAGAAGAACAGTGGCGCGATCAGGATTTGAGTATTGTAGAAGATCAGCGGCAGTGTGACGACGGCCAGTGTGGTCGAAGATGGAGCCGCCAACTTTGGTACTGATCAAATGCTGGAACGTGCCTCCGTTGTCATGTACCACACCCGCTTCCAGTAATCCGGCTTTTGCGGTGCTCTGAAAGATTTGGAGCTCCGGAATCTAGGCAATGATCGGCGTCACCCACGTATACGACTCGTTCACCAGTTTGCCATCCCATCCCATGCTTGCGACGTACTCGGGGCTTGAGTATGTGAAGAAGCCCGCAATCAAGGAGCTTCCTCCCCCGAGAACACGCGCTCTTGCAGAAGGAATGTTCCCTGCGTCCTCAGAAACGAAACTCTGTGCAGGCAAGGTTGAAGTGTTGAGCATCAAATCGTTTTGGAAGTTCATCATGTTCTCTATCAACGGATTGCCATATGGCTTCCCTGCTCATTCACATCCGAAGAACCCATTCGAAGCATCCAGTTTCACAACAAACCCAACAACTCGAAGACTCTCGATAGATCAAGAATCGCATCATGAACTGCAGATCATCATCAGAGTTGCAGCAGATTCAAACAAACAAAGCTGTGGTGATTTCTAGAACTACATCTTCGAGTGTAAGTTCCTTTTTACAAGGAATCAAGCAATCTGTGTGCTTAGGTTTCCTTTTTACAAGGAATCAAGTAGTCTGTGTGCTTAGGTTTGTTTCTGCAAGGAGTTAAGTAGTTAAATGGTGCTTGGTTTTGTTTTGCAAGGAGTCAGTCAGTTTCTTTGCTTAGTATTTTTCCAACAAGTCTAAGTGCTTCATTTGGTTTTAGAAAGCTCTCAAGCACTCAAGTTCCAATGCACAAGACCCTTGAGTGCTTAGTCTCATTTCCTCAAGGACACTTTGAGTCTGTCATAACTGGTACTTAAATTTGTGTGCCCAAGGACGTAATCAGTCTTATAAGTATTCAAGGTTTTCAATCTTTTGAGAATATAGAGCTTCCTTCAATTAGAAATTTATGTCCTCCCATAATTCCATTAGTCTTTTTTTTAATCAGGGCTCCTTCAAATGTAGTTTTGTCCTACATGATTTAGAGTATCTTTCAACCAACATAGCTTCTTCAAATGCAATTGCTGGCTCCCAAAATGCAGTCTTCAAATGTGTATACTCTGTGTACACAATATTGCTCCTTGATTGAAGTTTTTGGCCTCCTGAATTTTGATGAGTTTTTTTTAATGGATATACAGATTCTTAATTTGCAATTTGTTTCCTCCAATTTATAATTCAGTCAACTTCCAATCTATTGCCTCTCAATATGCAGTCAATTTTTTGTGTAGACATGATGGCACCTTTAATTGAATTTGAACTACGTCCTGGGCAGATTGAGTGAATCTTCAATGAATCAACAGTTGCAGTTTGTTTTTTCTTAAGATTAAATTAGCCTTTTCAATGTACATGGCTCTCTCAGATGGAATTTGAAATGTGTCGCAGAAATACTGGAACTCAAATCATCTGACAGTTTTCTCTGTCGGTCTTTTGAGTCCATATATCCTTTCTTCAATTGCAATTTATTTCCTAGACTTGACTTCCATTAGTATTTTCATGAGTCATGAATGGGCTTTTTCAAATGCAGTTTTTTAATTCCTTTCAAAATTCAATGATGAAACTTTTCAGGGCTTTTCTAAATGCATGGACTCTTGAGTGCTTAAATATTTTTAGGGCAGAGCCAGCAATAATGCTCATGGATTTTTCGAATAAGGCTCTGGCAATTAGCTATAAAAAACCACTGTACATTTACTTCCCAATTTGTTGGCAGAACTCCAACCTTTCCTAAATTTGATGTTTTCTAAATCTGTGTCCTCTCCTTAAGCAAGTGTACACAGTAATATGATGTGCTTGACTGAATTTGATTTGTGCAGCTGGAATTTTTCACAGCTTTCAAGCATTGACACCCAAATGCACCAATACAATCCACAAGGTTTCATGGTCTAAAACCATGGTTTGTTTTCAGGCTCAAAGAATGGAATACATGTTGTTGATGTTATCACACGGAGCTGAAACTTTTGGTGACTGGATTCAATGATATGCACAGTGATTCAACGGGCATACATGCTATGTGCTTATGCAAATGCCAAGAGGTATGTATGGTAGATGCTGAAAGCACATCTGCTTGTATGCGTTCTGCTAACGTTCAAGTGTTTGGTGGTATTATTGATATGTGGAGCTCCATATTGTGTGCAAAGCCCCAAGATTCCAGTTGACACAAAAAGGAATGCTTACTGGGAGAGTGCCCTAATTGTGGCATTCAGAATTTGAAGATATGTTCTCAATAGTTACTTTTTGAACATATGATAAAATGGAAGAGTATAGGTTCTGAAGTAGTGGCACAAACTGAAGAGGGCAAGGAAAGAAAGGTTCTTACTGTGTGTTACAATGAGACTTGTTTTATGGACTACCTAAGGTACTTGCAACCTCATTTGAATGCCTTTGTTTTGCCCAATTATTTGGCATGTTGGCAAGATGTTCAGTTCAAACAGCAGCTTGACCAGTTGCCAACAGATTCTATTTTGACTTGTGTGGATTTCAATGAGAACTACACAATGAAGGTCCAAAATAAGATCCAGAATATGCATTGGCATAACACGTAGGTAAGCATTATGGTTGTGATTACCTAAAGGTATAATCCAGCATATAATCCTTGTGTGCAAATGTCTAGGCTCATCAAAGAAGTCCATTATTTCATTTCAGATGATAAGGAACATGATACCCTATATGTTCAACATTGTTTTATGCTTCTTTGGGAGCATATGAAACAATTGGGCTACTTCCCATTTCAACATATTGTTTGGTCAGATGGATGTTCTAGTCAATTTAAATCATCAAGAGCATGGTTCTTTGTGGCTCAATACCCATCTTTGACTTCCTGCATAGCCCTACCTTCAAGTTGCTAATTGACTTGGAATTATTTCGCTTCAGGCCATGGGAACGGGGAAGTGGATGCTGTAGGAGCATTATGCAAGCAAGAAATCCGCAAGGAACAAGTGAAGCCAGATGGATTAAAGCTTCAGAATGCTCATGAGGTGGTGTCATACTTGAAGGCACAGGCAAAGAAACATCATGCTTCACATATCAAAAACTATGAAGAAGGTTTATTGGGAACTTGAAATTGGTGATATCAACCAGTCTTGTCATCATAGTTGTAACACAATCAAGGGCAGCAGAAGCATGCATCAAGTGAGATCAATGTTAGCAAGAGATCCAACTCTGATTCAATTCAGGCAAGTATCATGTGCTTGCATGAGTTGTGCAGATAAGAATTCAGACAATGAATGTGAACAAGCTACTCTTGTGCCAAGTTGGAGGTTGTCAAAATTGGTGCCAAATGATCTACTACATGTTAGGGGTGCAATCCTACACCAAAATTAGGATGAAAAGATTGAGTTTGGCACAGGTGGGGAATACCAGATAGCTGATGATGTGCAAGTGGGAGAAAATATTGCAATTCCTTCAAATGATTTTGATGATTCATTTTGGATTATGTTGGTTACCAAATGTGTACATGTGCTTGCGGAATGTCTGACAGATGGATGGGACAACCAATATGAAATAGGAGGTGTTGCATTTGTGGTTATTACCATATGATAGGCTACAACAAGAGAGTAGGTCCTATACTCTTGGAAATGACAAACCAATAGCTTATGTTTTTAGCCATTTAGTATTGGCTTCTAAGTTCACAATGCTGCCCACTAACCAACCACACAAAATAGATCCCAAAAATTTTAACTTAATCATGAGACCATGAGCATCATTTTAGATGCACTGGAGTAGGTTAGATTGTTGGATGGAGATCAATAGAAAGATGGAAACGTAGCTACACTTTTCTTTTGATACATTTTTTCTTGCATTATTGGAACAATGTATTTGATGAGATTGAAATGTTAGACTTAACTTCTCTTTGATGTAAGTTGTCTCTTGCATTTTGTGGAGCAATTAGGCTAATGAGATAGGTGTACCACATGAATACATAGTTGCTAGACTTGGACTTTTCATGACAAGTTAATGGACAAGTCATATAAATTCAATTTGTGGAATTATAACTATAACTAACTAGCTTTCTAATTTGTGACAAAGTACTTAATATGGGGATAGTAAAAGCTACATGTTTGTAATGTTTGATTTATTCCCATTGATAGTTAAATTGGTGCCAATCTTGGTGACCTAAAGCTTAGGTCTAAACAACATATAATAAGCCAATGTTTTTACTTCGCATTTAGTACTATTGTCCTTTTTGGGGTCCTTTTTCTCAAAAAAAATGTTTTCTTAAAGAGGAATTTTCAAATGAAATGTTTTGAAACTTTTTATATATTGTATTTATAGTTGCCCCAATATGTCATTTTTTTTTTACAATCAAATTTGGAGAAATATGAATTTTTGAAACTGCACAAATTTTGTCAAATTTGGTGTTTCATCTTTAAAATTTATCATAATTTCAAATCATAATAAAACATGTTAACACTTTCAAGTTTAATTTTTTATGTTATAAGTTACAAGTTTTTTTTAAACAACATATAGATTACATCACATCTACATGTTGAAAAAGACTCATGAACTTTTTTTAAACCTTAGTTTTTTATAAACACAAAATCAAAAAAATATGAAAATTTGAATGTTTTTTAAATGTGTCTAATAATACCTTATTGTTGTAAAAAGATTAAAGATGAAACCAAACCAAACTTTGATATTGCAATTTTGTTTGATTCATTTTAGATATTTCAATATCCAAATTATACAATAAGCACAACTTTCCATGATTCACATGCCATTAAAATGGCACCACATATACAAATGTAACAAGAATTATAGAAAAGTTGACATTTTGACATCAATTTTGGTTCATTTGAACTCATCCACACCTGCTTGTCTTTAATTGCTTTTATGGACAATAGGAGGTTGAGTTCATAGGCATTTGTTGCCTACTTTGTCATGTCTTGCCAATCTCTTTCAGGTTCTAGTGTGTTTTATTATTATGTCACATAACTACTGTACATTTATTCTCCAAGGTTTGTTGGCTACTAATTTAAGAGCCAAGATTGAATTTTGCATGATCCTTGCTTTAAACACATATTTAATTAATTTTGGACTTTAACTTTAATTTTGGACTTAATTAAATACCAGAAGGGCAGCCAAAACACATGTAGTGGCCACCAAATAAAACATATTTCAACCATCTTTTCATGTAATTGCATAAATTTTCAATAAGAAGTTGAATTTGACACTAAGCTTAATAGGCTAGGGAACAAAACCCATTTGGTGGCCACCAAATAAGATGTATTTCAACCAAGTTTTCGACATTTGCTAGCATGCCAACACGCACTTTCATAAATTTTCATTAAAAAACTTGATTATTTAGTGGCTTCTAAATTACTAAAATTTCAAACATATTTTAGTTAATTTGCATAAAATTTGCACAAGAACTTGAATTTGGAACCAAACTCATCAAAGTTCAGAGTCAAACTAATGTGGTGTTCACCATATTTTGAGTAATTATTTCCATCCCCTTATTGTCAATTTTAAACAATATCCTCAAATAAAAATATGTTGAATTCAATATAAACTGAACTGGTTGGCTGAAATGAAGGTTAAACCTTGTTGACCACAAATCATAAACTTAAGTACATGATGGCCATTTTTTATTTATATGTATCATTAATGGAAACAAATGTTGACAAAATTTTCATACACCCATCACATGACAAAGAAGATTTTAAACATATCACCTCTATAGTAGTTTTAAATCATGCACATTAAGATGACATTTTAAAACAAGCAATGTCCATATTGACAAAAGGTTGGCACATTGGAATGTTTATAAAGAGGATAAACATTAATATTTTTTTCAATGAACACACATAAGCACATTGAATATATTCCAAAACATTAAAATCCCATTTGAAAAAAAAACTAAATCTACTTCAGAAACCATAAAATATCACTAACATTTCTACTTCATGTTCATAAAAAATTCAATTTGCAGCTACAATGCACAAGAGTTATTGTTAACTGCATCAAGATTAACTTTTGCCTTAGATGCATGGGTTGCATTAATATTTATAATGGAATTAACTATTGTATTAATTATAGTTGAAAAAAAAAACACGACAAAAAATATTTCAACCCATTGTTTTGGGTTTGCATGATTATTCTTCCACTTGCTCAACCATCAATTATGATACAATTCCTCATCATTCATGGCTCCCTTTCTCACAAGAACCCACCATTGAACATAAACCTTCCTATAATTTTCATTATCTTAACATCTTACAACATCATTTTCGGCCCTTCCCATCTAGACTATAAGGTCTAAAAGCCACATTAGAACAAAATTACCAACAAACAAATCATGAAAAGACATGTATGCAACAGTGCTCAAAAAAGGGCGCATGTTTCTAAGCCCACAATATAGAGGGATGATAGGATCTTCAGGGTCAACATCAACGATGGTATGAATGGATGCACATTCATAATTAGCTCTCCAATTGCTAGAAGGCCAAAAGCCTGCCAACAGAATAGAACTTTGTTGTGGGATAGGATTTGATAACAACTCCAAAAAGCTTTCCCATTATTTCACATAAAGACCAACAACTCTAGAATATGAATTTTCCTTCGACATGTCAAGCTTCCAAAACTCAATATACTTCAAAATCCCACTACTAATGAACATTTCCTTCTCACCTACCCTTAATTCATCATTCCTCCATATCATGCGAAATGGAACAGGATTTGAAACCCCTTATCATGTGAAATGGAACATGATTTGAAACCCTTGCCAATAGTTTTGCCTATCTTGTGCCATCCTTTTTCCATAATTGTATGGTTAGGCCATCTTGAGGGCTCCACAAAACATCAATAAAAGATACCTTGTATTGCATCACTAGCCACCTTACCTCATCCATAAAAAACCAAAACAAATGCATTATATATGACCAACAAAGATGTATGAGCCATTGTTCAAATATCCATTGACCCAAGATTTGAAACCAAGGATTTCCTTAATGAATTGCGGAATGAATGGATGATCTTGGGAAAACATGAATGTTTTCATCAAATCTACCATGACATAATTATTCTACTCTTTTAATTTCTTTGACAAATATCCAAAACTTTCATCAATATTTTCATGTGTGTGCCCAACTACAAGAAACCCTAATTGAACTTCTTTGAAAACTTTTTAGGTAGTTAACAAGGAAAGAAATGGCAATAGGTGATGATTTTTGTTATATTTCACACAATTGTCCATATGAAGAAGTAGCTTCCTTGGCAATGGCTTCACAGCTACAATTTTGTCCACATGCTTCAATGCATTCAAACAACAGGAACTCCCTTGTAGGATTTGTTGGAAAAATGCATTTTTGGGTTCAAACTCAAACAAAAACCATGACTCCCCAATTGGCTCCTTTTTTAGAATACAAAACAAATGCAAAAGTGACCCAATCGTGAAATTAGGATCTTTGCAATAAAACTCATTAGAAATATTGAATGAATGCTTTATCCCCATGGCCATGAGCAATCATTCTAATCAATGTCATTAATAATTGCCCTAGCCCAAACACCATATTGTTCTTCACTTGAAATCGAAGAAGAGCTATCTTAGAGTGGTCCATCTTATCATGAATTACACATAAGAAATCTTTTCTAGATTGCATAGATTTAGCTTTCCAAGTGTGATATAAACACCGACAAGATTCTTGGCAAATGTTATGTTTTTTCAATTTAATCTCATGTTTGTTCACATTAAGGTTGTTTTTTCTTACTTTGGATATCAAGTCTTTCAAGGATTCACAAACAGTACACTTGGCAAAAATAGATCCTCTCATCTAGACATCCACATTTAGATGTTTTTTCTTTCTTAATCAATTCATAACAGACTATGAAATACTTCCAATTTGCAACTCCTTGTTAATCTACAAGAATGTAGAAGAAACCAACTATAATAATGACAAACAAGAATGTTCAATATCTATTGCAACTTCAATTACTACCATGTTACTTTCAAAACCTAGTGGCCACTAGGTCGACAAACGGATATACATTGTAAGATTCCAAGACTCCGTGACTAATCAACTTCTAAACAATGCCTAAACAAGATAATAAACACATCATTATTTGATTTGGTGGCCACCAAATGAAACTTTAATTGAGCAATATACCATGTCTTCATACAACACAACAAAAATGAATCATTCCAAGCTTACTTAGTCATTGAATTCACAAATTGTCCTCTAGGTATGTTGAAAAAGAAGATGGACATCTTGTCTACCATCTCTGATGCCTTTCATTTGATGTGGCATTACATTAACACATTGCTCAATCAAAGACTAAATGTTTGATTCAACTTATATTGTTGAGGCTTGTTACTTTTGACTCCCCTTATTTCAATGTGGTGGAATCCTACACCTTTTTTTGTTTTCTTGCTTGTAACTCATGTATGTTGACCTAAAAATCCCCATGATTTTGTACCAAGCAATTTTGCAAACATCCTTCTATTGAAGCATCACAAATTTTGCATAGTTGTAATCTCCTCTTCAATGTAACCTTCTTGGAATATCCAACGCATGGGCAATTCTTTCTTCAAACAATTTGTTCCAAATTCATGTTTAAGCAATCTTGTCATTTGCCAAGGAAATGTTGATAGTAGTTTAAGGAACAACATATTATCATTCTAACACCACAACAAGATTCCTCACTTAACACCTTTTCTATCCTTGAGACAAAATTTAAGGACACAATCTCCTTTCATTTTCTCTTACTGATTTTTATTTTTTTCACACTAATCATTCCTTTTACATCCACTTTAGGTATGTAGCTTTCATTGTATGATAGCAAGAGCTCCTTCAATGAGAATCCCTCTATAATTGTCTGAACTAATGGCCATTTCTAAATTGTCATTATTATTTAGATGTTTGCAAGACAGTAAAACATGGTCAAGCCAACATGATCATTTCCAAGAATGTTGTCCAAAATTACTTCCTTCAAGTCAGATGCCATCCCATGACTTCTCACGAGAAAAACACATTCAAGATCTTGAAGGTCGCATTATTTTTTGCACCAATTGCTATGCCCTATTGGTGGAGCTTCTCTTCGGCACATGTCTTTTAAATTAGGTAAACTTGCCACATCATCTTCATTAGCATTAAAAGACTCACTACTTTCATTGTATTCACCCCCCGAAAACACAAGGAGCTTATGGGTAGAAACTTGATGATTTTGGTGTTCTCTAGCAACGCCAACATTCTAAACAACATTCAAACAAACCACCCTCTTCATGGTAAGATTATACAATTGGTGTAATAAGTTATGACTAGGTTGTCTAATAATTAATAAGTATTGCCATATGACTTATACTAGGATTCATAGCTTAAGTTCTTAATATAAACACATTGGGTATTACTACTGTAGTGGTTGGAAGAACATGTTGATGAACATTCATCACATCCTCCTTTAATAATTACTTTAATCTATCATCAACAAATGGGCATCGGTTGAACATGTGTCCCATTTGTTGACAATATGAATAAGTTATAGTTCTAGCACCTTGATTTCTTCTTGAAACCGGTCTATGATGTGGAACTTGTGATCTTTCACCTTAACTAGGTACTGATATGATTGGCTAAGTGTCTCATTGATATGTGGTTTCTTGTCGAACAACCGTGGGTATTGCTTGAAGTTCAACATGTTCTAAATTTGGTATGGAAACTAATTGATTAGAAGGTCTTTAGTCGATGACGAAGTTGTTCCAACCTATTGAGTAGTTGGAGTTGTTATATCTTCGAATTAGTAGGTACCAAATTGATATTGGTGTTTGGTGGTTGGTTTGAAAACTAATAGATGTTGTATTAGTGTAGGTGCATTAGTTTTGGGTAGATAGTAACATGGGGTTGTAAATTGCCATGGTTGTTGCGTTGAAACAACTTCATCAGATGGTTAAATAGGTTCATTATTGTCACCATTATAAACATTCAAAACCTTTTGTTGGTGGATATTTGTGGTGTTTGGTGAATGTTAAAGAGCATTGTTGGGTCTATTTACACAACCTATGTGGTTTCATTTTGATGTTGTTCATTGACTTTGCTCATTTGTGTTGCATCCACATTTATGCCGATGATTCATTTCCCGTAGGTTGAACTTGTTGTTCATCTTGTTCTTACGCAAGTTCTGGAATATGTTGATGTTTAACTTGTTTCAATTGTTTTCCAAGATTTTGAATGGTCCTATTCTTGACATTTTCTAAAATCAACAAGTCCTAGGAAAACCTTTGCATTATTTTTGAACATAAAACTAAAACGACCCCTCTTAGCAATCAAAAATTTGTAGAAAATTTCTTTTATAGTTTGGGCACTAATTTCTTTCAAAAAAATTACACTAACTTCACCCTATTTCCTAATGCTTTCAAACTAAACCAATAAACAACAACTTGAATCTTAAAAGTTACACAAAACAAGCAAACATTCTATAAATCAAAATTTCAGGTGACTTTGCTATTCAAATTTGATCTATTTAATAATGAAAACAACTAAAAATTCATGGTACTTTTGTTCCTAAACTTTAATTTATTGCATAATATTCTTCTAAAAACCATAATTTACAAACATGTTTGTCTACAAGTTCGTTCCATTACATCTAAAACTAGAATTTGCAAACATTTTTATTTACAAGTTCATTCCACTTCATGGTCGCCAAATGTTAATGGGATTTTTCTATATCCCATTAATTTCCTACTTTCCAACTTTTTCAATGACAAATTTTAGAGACATCACCACGTATATTTTAAAAACTAAAAGTCTATGTACAATTTTACAACACGCACTTGCTTTGTTATAGTTTCAAGAAATTAGAATTGGCCAAGAAGAATAATTTCATTTCTCAAAGTAGGAGAAAAACAAAGATTATCTCAAAGTTTGAAAGTAGTATCCAAGTCCTCCATGTGTTTCCATCTAATTATATTAACTAATTCAAAAGCTAAACAATCCTCTTGGACCATCTAAACAATCATTAGCCAGGATAATCACTGACAATCCAAAATTAATTAGTGTAAACACTAACAGTCCGAAAAATTTCAAAATTTTGACCATTTATAACATTTTGCCAAAATTTCCTAATTAGTGTACACTCTAAGTTCTGCAAACTATCGGTTACGTGTAAACATGTTTATTAACTTGTTATAACACTACATGTCAGGTTTTATAACCAATTCTGTTACAAATTAAATCATAGATAATTTCTTATTTTTATCAACTTGTTAGGTCGCTTGTTACAAATTCCTAGGTAACATAAGCCTATTTAGTAATGAAGGAAGGAGACTTATAATGGGAGAAAAATAAATATGAACCCTTCACACCAACATACCTCTATCCACATAAACATATTTTTTTTTAAAAATTAATAAACATTTGCAACTTTTCCATATTATCAATTTTATTTATTGTGTTAGGTTTATCTTGGTGGTCACTTCTCCATGAAAATCTATTGTCGTTCATGTATTCATATACACGGAAAAATGGGTATCTATTAAATGGGTACCTATGTGCCTCAATACTATTATTTTGGGAATGCCCCTGCCCCAAGGGTGTTACCAGCTGTAGCACTAAATTTATTTATTTTTACTGTAATACCTGAGGGGTATGAGACGGGTACCACAGTCAAAAAAGTTAAAATTTTTATATCCTGTGGATATCCTTTGGTACCTGCTGGGTATTGCAGTAAAAAACAAAATTAAATTAAATTAACGGTGGGCAGGCATTTTGTAAAAAATGAAATGCCTGCCCCCCAAAAACGGAAATTTCCTCGTCTTAGGAGAGGAGGTATTACACTCGGTAATGTGCCCTCCGAATACACGGGGAAATTCCTGCTCGGTTTTTACAACATTACGACAATTGTGATGGGTCTAAAGAACAATTGACAAAACTTGACCGAAACAAATAATAATGTACGCAAAAGTGCCTCCACAAGGTGGCCGTGCATAGTTTGGACACCCACCACTTTGCCACTACTTCACAACACATGTCTCGGAGATGCTGCTCGGAATAAAATAGTGGGTGGGTGGGTCGAGAGAAAGCTTGGAATTTCAGGAGATTATTTTAAATGCCAAAAAAGAAATTGAAAATATTTTTTTCTCCCACATCAAGGTGTTTTTAATATATTTTTTTTCATCCAAAAAAGATTTTTTTTTTGCATACATTTTAGCCAAAAAGGATTTCATTTTCTTTTATGGACATGATTATTTTTTTTAACACTACAAACACGTTCAGGTGCACTTCTATTTGCATAGATTAAATGTACATTAAAAAAATATAAGGCTATTATTCATATTGAACAAACAAAAAAAACAAGGCTATTCATATTCAACAAATAAAAAAAACATAAAGCTATTCAAAATTTGAACAAATCTATGGATGATGAAATGCATCTTTGTATTGGTTGGAAGGTGAACATCCTAGAGTTACTTATTGTATACATGTTTACACATCTCTTTCTTTAGGAAAAGAGAAAAATGGCACACAAGTCTAACTCCCCTTTACTTCCCCAAAATTAAATCCTTTAATTAAATGTTGAAAGTGCAACCCCCTCTATGCATAGATAATGAAAGTTTTTTTTTTATAAATAAGGAGTCCACCCTTGTTTGACGATTGCAACGACTTTTGATGTGAATGGAGGAAATGGTAACCCAAATTTGGGGGGTTTTTTTTCAAGAATAAAAAGAATTTTTATTCATTTTTAATAGTTGTAAACCACTTGGTCAAATTGCCTAGTGTATTTCCAATGAAGTCCGCAAATATGGAAAAAAAAAAATTGTTTAATAGCCATAAAGCACTTGGTGAAATTTCCTAGTGTAGTATTTCCAAGGGCACGGTATGTCCACAAATATGGATCTTATTACGAGTGTGAGAGATTATAGGTAGATGCAAAGTCTTTCATGCTCTTAAAGTAATTACATGTAAGATCTCTCTTGTGATCTACACATGTTTTGTGGCTTATGTTTAGGCTTATAGTAAGGTTTTTTTCCTCATGCTTTCCTTTGCGGTAAGGCCCACAAGGGAACGACATTCTCAAAATGTGAGACCAAACTCAGCTACCACCCTTGTCTTTGGCCCCTTATTTTGGATTGCTCCCCGGTGCCCACCATGGGACTTTATTGTACACATAAATTTTAATAGGAGTTACGACCAAAAGATGTTATTAGAGTCAAGGTTTCTATTGTTGTCTAAGTTTAAACACTTGCACTCTAGCGTATGCTTTTCATGAGTTCTTCAATGGCCAAGTTCGGGGGATTAAGTTGAATTATTTCACCTATAAATTGTATGTGCTATGTGGGAGGATTTGAAAATTGTGGGTAAACTATGGTTTTGCTCTCAAATAGTGTAGCCATTGCTTATCAATGTAACTATATCAAATCTATATACTTGAGCTCATTTTTTGTTTTGTTTTCTTGTGAGTTGTTGTATGCTGATTCTCATTTTGTCGTTGGATTTCTTACCTAGTATGACTCCATTGAAAAAAGCCTCACAAATGTTTTTATAGAAGACTCTTTTTTCTTAGCTCCTTTTGTAATAGAAAGTATGTGACTTTATGATTTTTGAACTAACTTAATTATTGGTGCATATATTGGACAAACTAGTACCAAATGGTCTGAACAAACTTGATGCTCAATAACGATCTTACTTACTCAATCAACAAGATTCTTACAAAGCTTTCTTAGTCATTGATGAAGACTAGACTATTTATGAAAATAGAATTAATTTCACTACATGTACTAGATGTAAAATATGTAGAATTTTTTAAAAGATCTTGATACATGAACCATATTTTTCAGATTTAATTGGTACATATCTTACCCACCTA
>Ga0209208_10004662_pt1 | contig 19359 bp, 17 predicted proteins | sample S1TSphfallax_3_FD_187694 | JGI IMG/M metagenome (GOLD analysis project Ga0209208, IMG submission 187694) | Host-associated microbial communities from peat moss isolated from Minnesota, USA - S1T2_Fd - Sphagnum fallax MG (SPAdes) (version 2) | ecosystem: Host-associated > Plants > Peat moss >... | reverse complement strand
TTTTTTGGGGGGGGGGGGGGGATGTGGGCACCGCTTTCAACTTGGGTGGGCAAAAGAATCCAAACACTTACAATCTATTGTTCCTATACAAAGTTTTATACTACAATATCACATAAAACTGCCTGGAAAGAAAGCACACAGAGTTTGCAGAATCTCACCTCATAAAGTCAGGGGAGAGCCAGGGGGCCCCGAAGAAAGAGGGTTGAGTATAACACCATGCTGAGTGAGGAGCAGACCCATAACCTTGGGTACAAACAGAAAGCAATTGGCATGAGTTTCCAATTTGTACAGATCAACATGATCGCAAAACACCTCAACATGTTGGATACATGCTCAGTAAACCTCCCTCCCCAAATCAATCACCATTGGCCTGCCACTTTGAATAGGTCTGAAGAAGACTCTTTTCCAATGCGCATTCCTGGTAGTGTCTGATATTCCTCCTATATCATCATGCTCAAGTAACAACACTTACAAGGTTAAGTTCTAGCCAAACTTGTGTACTTTTATCCAGAGATTTCCATTGCATAGTGACTAGCTATAACATGATTTTAGTCGCGACATGTCTGATTCCTGCAAGAAGTTCTGTTGACTCTGATGCAAGTCTGGGGGAGAAGAGTGCAACAAGACACAAATGCGGACATGAGAGGAGCCGGCGACTGTTAGGGCTTGCGTGTTGCGTGTGTTTGAGTAGTAGGTGCTGTTGTCGTCTTGCTTTTCTTCCTCCCTCCTCGTCCTCAGTAAGGGTTTGCTTCTGTCGCCAATTTGTGTTGATCAAATCCTTTTGTTTTGTTTGTAATAGTTGCTGCTGCTGCTGTTGTTGTTGTGGTGAGACACTCACTCACTCACTCTCGCGGCTCGTTTCTGATACCGGGGCCACAACAAGACGCGTCCGGGGAACAGCGGCAGTAGTAGGCGTTTCTTGCTATCTGGAGAGTGGAAGCAGGAAGAGGGAGAAAAAACAAGATCATCATCGTTTCTTTGGAGATCCTGCCTTTTATCAGGTCTGCTTTACTCTATTTTCCTTCTCTTACCATGGATGCTCTTTTTTCTTTCTTCCTGCTTCCTGGCTCTCACAAATGCTGATTCTTATGTGCCATCGGTCGGTTCTTCTCTCACGTATTTCTTCCGGGTCCGTTTCATGGATGCTTTCTCTCTGTTGTAGGGTTTGATGTTTCGGCTAGGTGTGGCGGCCTTTCATCTCCAAAGTCTTTGAGGGTTTGTCCTCTTCTTGGTGGTGTTCAGATGTGTTCCTTTCTGAAGATCTAGTGGTTAGCAAATTACTTGTCTCAGAAGGGATGATGTTACTGCAGAGGTGGAGTATGAGCCACTCCAGTTTCTGGGGGGATTTTGTTGCTGTCAAATTTCATTTCTTATCTTTTTCTTGTTCTTCAGGGTTTGCATAATCCCTTTGAGATTCTATACGCAGTGAAGAATTGCAGTCAAGAATTCAGAGGTACAGGCCTCCCCTTCACTCATCTTTTCTTCTTGTGGTTTGGTTCTTGCCAAGGAGGCAAAACCCTAGAGCACATCTTCTTAGACCATTGGGATCTGAACTCTTGCTATTATAATTATTATCCCTTCTGGTCACATTCTCTTGCAATCAAGGATGCCAGATTCACTTCTTATTTCAGCAACTCCATATTAAAAGGTTTTCATTTTTGGTCTGTCAATTGGTACCTATATCATCTTGTATTACTATTGGTGAATTCTGTTTGGCACTGGTGCTGTTATTTTCAGAGTTTTCTCTCAGGTTTCCTCTGTAACATTTTCCATCATGTGTAAGCATTTCATCCTATCAACATATCCACAATGCTGAGGACATGATCTTAATTAGAACTCTCACACAGCATTTGCCTGCCCCCATTCAGCATAGGCATTATGTTTTTGTCCTTTTGTGAGACTTCAGCTGAGGTTTCCAGAAATCATGTACAGAAGGATTTTAGCCAGAGGGTGTTGACTCCCATCTTCTTGAAACACTGAAGAAGTTTGATTTGGAAGAAGTAGTATATTTGTCACTGGATCAATTGATAACAGACTGATTTCCATTGGTGTTTCTCATTAAATGGCTCATTTCCAGTTGTGGACCAATCTTAGGTGTTGTTTAAAGTTCACAGATGTGATGATTGATGCAAGTGTATTATAGATCTGTGTTCAGTGGATTGAATTTGAAGCACAAATCTTATGCCATGATGAATGTTCTTTGAGTTCCATACTCTTTTTTTGTCGGATTGATGTTAACTGTATTGATCCTTCATGCATTGACCACCCTCAGCACAATGTATGCAGTAGTTGATTATGAGTCAACTTTTTGGTTTAAGAGGTCACTCACCATATGTTGAGTGTCGGTAGACTTGCAGTTTGTCATAATCTGAGTTTCTATTAAGCTTTGATTTTAGTGCATAAAGTGATGATATCCTACCAAGTTTGTATGTTGGTATTGTTTGATGCAAACTCCTCTATGTTTTCAGGTGTGTCTGATGCAAGCTGCAAATCATTGGAAGGCTGCCTGAAAGCTTTCAGAATCTGGAGATTTACTGGTGGAAGCTCTATGGGCTAGCCATAGGGTGGAGGCCTGTTCATGGGAGGTGATAATGGTGTTGGGCCTCCCCCTTTGAAGCGTTTAAAGCTCTCAATCCCGACCCCGAAAGCTGTTCCGGGGAGCTCTTTGCTGGCAATTCTGGCACCGTCAATGGCCAAAGAAATTCCAGTTGATGATGCTATAACCATTGGGTCCCGTGGCCAAATCCGTAAGTTGGAGTTTGTAAGAATCATCACACAAGCACTTTCTTCTCTGGGCTACAAACAGGCAGCAATGGCACTCGAAGAAGAATCAGGAGTTCCTTTACAGTTGCCTCTGGTGTCTGACTTCCGGCATGAGATTCTGGCTGGACTTTGGGATGAAAGCATTACGACCTTACACAAACTCAGTCAGCTAGAAGAGGAAACTGTAAAGTTGGCCTCATTTCTTATACTTCAGCAAAAGTTCCTAGAGTTTCTGGATTGTGGAGACACAAGCAGTGCACTGAAAACACTTCGTACAGAGATCTCACCACTGGGGATAAACACACATCGGGTACATGAATTGGCCACCTTTGTCATGTGTCCCTCCCGGGAGGCTTTATCAGAGAGAGCTGATTGGAAGGGAGGCAGTCCAGATTCTCACATCTGTTTGCTCAAGGAGTTGCAGAGCTTACTTCCACCTGCACTTATGATTCCAGAAAATCGGCTTGAGTATTTGGTGGAGCAGGCTCTTGAGGTGCAACGCAAGAGTTGTCTTTTCCATAACTCTGCAGACCACTCACTTTCTCTTTACTCAGACCATCACTGCAGTCGTGACCAAATTCCAACCCACACTCTTCAGGTAAGTGTCCACTAACGAGACTCCTAATAAGGCATATGGTCCATGGTTGTGTGAATGTGTATCTTCAACCTGTAGAGCTACATGATGGTTGTTTTGCAATTTTGAGGTGTAATACACAGTAGGTGTTTCCTTGGATATTAGGCAACCTCAGGCACTTAGGATATGGAAGTGACACCAGTAGAGTGGTATAAGGACCCCTGATCCTGAGTTTGGGTGGCAATTGGAAGATGAAAATAAGGCCAAGCAGTGTTTGGGTGTTGGTCCAATGGTTGCATCAAAATTCACAGGTGCTGGAAGCGCATGACAATGAAGTTTGGTTTCTGCAATTTTCACACAATGGTCGCTACTTAGCTTCAGCATCCAAAGACTTAACAGCCATCCTCTGGGAGGTGAGGATTATGTGCCCCTATCTGTTTAGGTTCTGCTACACAACCTTGGTGCCAAATTAGATTTAATGTCATGTGTGAACAGCTAGTTGCTGTTGCATCACAAACTTCATAAGTCTTGTGCTTCTTTGTTCTGCAGGTGGTTGATGATGGGCTTGTGAAATTAAAGCACACACTAACAGGCCACCAAAAGCCAGTGTCATTTGTTGCCTGGAGCCCTGATGACTCCATGCTTCTGACATGTGGGAATGAGGAGAGTGTGAAACTGTGGGACACTTCCACTGGCGAGTGCAAACATACTTTCAGTAAACCCAACAGCTGCTTCACTTCATGTGCTTGGTTCCCTGATGGCAATCGTTTTGTTTCTGGTGGTGGTGACAAAAGTATTTACATGTGGAATCTAGAGGTACAAAGCTTTGGTGTCATATTGTCTTTGATGGCTTTTCCCATTGTATCAGAAGGTGGTCATGTTGCAAGAAAGCCATGTCTCAGTTCAATCAAGTTTTGCAGTACTGGTGGTTCTCTCTTGAGCTTGCGTCTTTGTATTTGTTGCCTCCAGGGGCAGGAGTTGGAATCATGGAAAGGTGCCCGAATGCCCCGCATCAATGATCTTGCAATCACTCTTGATGGCAGCCATATGGTAATCAGAGTCTGGTTCTTTATTTCACAATATGCGCCCATCATATATGCTGATGTAGCACAAAAATTATGATTGCACTTTGCATTTTATTCACATCAAAAGCAGTAATTGGGTTTTGCAAACGTGAAATCTAATGGGTGAGTTTTACCAGGTGAGCATTTGTGCAGATAAGGATATTCGTATATACAATCTGGAGGAGAAATCAGAGCGTGTGATTGAAGAGGAGAAGCCCATTACTTCCCTTTCAGTAAGCAAGGATGGAAGATATTTGCTTGTCAATTTGGTGAGCCAAGAAATCCATTTGTGGGATATAGCGGCCAGTTCAAAACTCCTCTTCAAATACCGAGGCCACCGGCAAGGCCGATATGTAATCCGCTCATGTTTTGGAGGCTCAGATCATGCCTTTATTGTGAGCGGAAGTGAGGATTCTCAGGTCTGTTGCAATTTATTGCATGTTTTTGGAGGATTTACACTGCCATAAAGCTTTCCAGTGCTTCTGCATTTGTGTTCTACTGGAGATTCTCTAGCAGAAGATTTTCCTATCATTACTTAAATATCCAGTGCAGTTTCAGCCATAGTAAGTGGCAATCAAAGGCACAATAACCATTTAAAGTCAAGCCTTCTTGCACCATAGAATGAGGTACTGCACTACAGTGAGGCATGGATGGTGGATGCCTTAACATAATTCAGTACCTCTTTCTGTGGTGGGAAAGACAGGAGACAGCCAGCTCTACATAAAAACAGGTCCCTTAAATTGTATGTGTCACATGTATGGGACAATGTCTAACTGCAAGGAATCCTGGCAGGTGTATATATGGCACAGGCAGAATGGAGAGCTACTGGAGGTTCTACCAGGTCACTCAGGCACTGTTAACAGTGTGAGCTGGAATCCAGTGAACCCACACATGTTCGCTTCTGCTAGTGATGACCACACAATCCGAATATGGGGACTGACCGTGAAGTCGGACCAAAGGAACCCGAATGTGGGCATTGCAAATGGTGTTGACCACCTTGAAAATGGGGAGACTCGAGAGCTTCTTGAAAATCTCAAACCCTTCTACTAATGTGTCAGATTGTTTCACTGTTTGTTACTCTTTAATTAGAGTTTTCTTTTTGAATTCTTTTTTTTGTATATCTGGTCTGGTCACAGTTTGGAGGGTTAGTTTCCTAACTTTTGTATGGGCAGTGCATTTATTGTCTCTGCTGAAGTGAGAGCCTCACTTGATGGCCTCTCCTGGCTCACAGACATCCAACAAAATTCAGGTTCAGATTTTCATGGCTCAAATTTTTAGGGTTGTTGCAGTTTGGGGTGCTTTAATTCAGCTGGTTTAGGATGCAACAGGAACCTGGGTGCTAGGAATTGTGTTGCACAATTGCTAACAGAGTGGGAATTGTTGCATGTAAACAATTACTTTTTCAAAGACTTACTTTGCAAGCACATTCAAATTTGAGAGTAGTAAACTCTCAGCAGAAGCTTTTAGACAAATTCTGGGAATGAAAAAGGGGGGAAATTTCACTGACCAAACTGTCTTTTTCTCTTGCAGTGGAAACCTGAAACTTAAAGATTAGTCTCTCAACAGGAGGCATTCAGATTTTATGTGGGAACTAGAGTTCTGGAGATTTTACTGACCAAAAGAGTGGTGGTCACTATTGAAAAATATGATATCATGGGGAGAACTGGGGAAAACTGCAATTAGCACAAGTGTGTGATATTACTGTGACTTGGTTCCCCCCCAATCATGACCTTCAAGACAAGGCTGTTATGAGAGGGGTGTTTGCTATTTCTGGTGCACAGTTTGGCTTGCCTAGAAAAAAAAAGGGGTGCATGTGAGGGGATTGCTTCACACCAAACTGTGCACCTGAAATAGTTGACTTAATAGTGCTTGTAAATGTGTAGGAAATCTATGTACTAGAGAGCTAGCCCTGGGAGGCTAATTCTGCTTTATTGAGTCACAAGGCTGAGGGATGTAGGCCAAGCCAGCCTTGTCCTCTGGAGGAACTAATGCTGAATGAATCCCCTAGGGCCTTTGCCCTCAGGTAAAGGTCGATATGTGGGTCTTAAACCAGCAGAGATCAGTCTTTACGTGTAAGATGAAGGTAGGAAATGGCAGTGGCAGCTGATTTTGCCATTTTAAGACACCTTGGAAACCTGCTGAATTGGCAGGTATAGAATTATGGACTTTGTATTTCCTTTCAAAATAATGGCAATTTTAGTGACCAGTTCATCTATGTGGGGCAAAATCTATTCTCAAATCATTTTCCTGATTTTCCTTGTTACCTAGTATACACTCTAAAATAGTTTGAATGATTGAACATGTGCACCTGCTTACCAATTCAGGCCAAAATTAAATCAAGGGAAATTGCCTAATGATTACCTTTCTACCAAGTTATAGGCCTTAAAATTGCTTAGTTTCTCAAAAAAAATTTAAGTTTCAGCCAAAATTGAATCAAAGAAAAAATGCCTAATAATTACCCATCTTTCCAATTTAAGCATTATATCTCAGCAAAAAAAAAACCATTGTGACTACAAATCTCGAAAACCTCAAAACCCTCCCAACAATGAGAGATGAAGCTCAAGTATAGGGATATCCTAAAACTCAAAATCCCAAATAAAGAAAAAGTAAAAAACTTAAATTCCTAAATTTGCTGAAATTCCAGATCCATTTTCTTACTAGACATTTCTCTATTATTTAATAAATATTAGGCAGCAAACAGGGCTTTTTTTTTTTCCAATTTTGCCAAGTAGGTGAACAGGTGATCATTCACAAGAGGAATGAGCCAAAACTAGTGAGAAGCTAGAAAGTAGATTTTTTTTTCTAATCCCACTTTGTATTGGTGATCTCCATGAATGCAATGTCTAAATGTGATAACTTTTCACAAGTTCTCTTCAAAATATGGCGAATTTTGCGAAAAAATCCCAAAAACCCTTTGTAACATTCACAGTGTGCATGTGACTTTTTAATCTTTTCATTTTATTATTATTATTTTCAATTTATTTTTGTCACTGTGGTGGGTAAATTTGCCCAAAAAATTAAACACTGGTGCCAGCAAAGTGGCTAACTTGGTATCCAGGTACAGTAGTATTTCATCACATTCAAGGTATACATCAATTGTGCCTAATGCTGCATAAGAATAAGATCCTGCAAATCTCCTGCAATTCAGTTTCATGAAATGGTATTTCATTTCACTCACTTTACATTTACACTCAAATTGGGGATGAAATAGGAATTACAGGGTCAAACTAGGGCCCAGGGACATGGTGACTTCACAGATAAGATGTGTGCATGAACTCTTCCCGCACTCAGCAGGGGTTGGTCCCATTTGAATTGTCAAGCCAAGCTTGTCTTGGGAATAGCATCGTGAGTAAGATAACATTCACGTAACATCAGAGAAGTCGTGCACACAACTAGCTTAGTTAGCATTACTCATGCATAAAGAATTGGTAGAATTTTCCTAGTGTATGTTGAAGTTGCCTGACCCTAATGCAAACTTTCTGCCTCGACAAAGGCTAGCACCTTACACATGAGTTGCCTCCTCTACTTGCAAACAAATCAGAACATTTTGCATTTATGAAAGCAAAATGCTGTCGGTTCTTTACATTAGGTAAGGACTAAGGACCTCAAATGGGGGCAGTTCTGGGAATATGGGTCCTGTGCTCAGCTCCCTACACAAAACTTGACTGAGTCATAACAGGCTTCTAATGGATGGTTCACTCTGGCCCAGTCAACCAAGGTTAACAACTGCTGACCATTTCCAAAGAGCAAACCTCTCCCCATGCACGATGTATTTATAATTCATGGTTTGATTCAGCTAGTCACACTTCTAAGCATTGGAAACTTCCAATTGCTACAACAAAGTATGGTTTTTCCTAAGGCAGTAGGCCTTTGCTCATGACACATGTGCGAGATAAACCATGTGGTTCCATTCATTCGAATGTAAAATATATCCAGTATATTTCAGTGTTTTGTGTGTGTTTGATTGTGTAAATAAACCCCAGTTCCCGATTTTTTCAGACTATCTAAAATTATAAAAGAAATCAGCTGTAGCTTTCTGAAGAAAAATTCAGAATGAAAGAACCAGTGTTGGGCGGTTCTCACCCGCCGGTTGAAAACCAGATCCGGTTCTCAGTCCGGTTCTCAGTGAGAGCCACCTGGTGAGAACCGCGTAGGTTCTCACTGGGCATCAAATATGAAAATCAAACTAGTTCTCACATTATGGTTTATGAGAATCAACTTATGAGAGGCCGCCCTTTAAAAGTCGGTGGTTTGAAATTATGTAAGACTTGTTGACCCTGAAAATCGCATAACCCGATTTTATTTTTAATTTGAGAACTGGGGCAGTTCTCAAAATGGGAAGTTAGAAAAGAAGAAGAGGAACCAGGGCGATTCTCAGAACCTGCCCCAAAAACCGAAACTGATGGTTCTCACAAAAAAATGAGAACCGTGAGAACCGCCCAACACTGAAAAGAACATCCAGTTTCTAGTTATTTCAAAAACTCAAAGAACCCATGGGTTTGATGAAAGGTTTGACAAATAACCATAGGCTTGTAAATGGGTTTTTGGTTTGTTGAGATTGACAGTTACATATGCGAACCAGTCCTCTGATTTTCTAAGAACAGCAGTTATGAGATCAAAGAACCTTCCTGATACCCAATAGCAGTTTGATGCCATTTCTGATACCTGCACAACACTGGTGTATATATGTGTGTGTGATAGTTTCATGGTAGTAAAAAAGAGCTAAAACTATTTTCTGTTTTAGTGAATCTACCAAAGTGTGGTGGGCCACTAGAATGTGCTGGTTATCTACTCACATCTTTGATTTTTTGAGAACTACAATGCCAGGCCAAAATCTTGGTTTTTACAAATTGGTTCCTTGCTGAAGCCAAGATTTTATCCTCAAATCATACACAGATGCAAACTCTCTTGACTCCAGGCAGGAGAGAGCCAACAAATAAGAACCCTACATGCTTTGGGATTATGTGACCATGCACTCACCAATGCACCATCATCCATTGAAAATCCATTATGACTCAGTTGTGGTTCATCTGAGCTCCAAGGCTCCACCTTGTTAACCTATCATCCAAACCCTCATACTTTCATCCCACATTACCTAAGTAACTATCTATGTAAGTGGGTAAACATGATAGGTAAAATAAGTAGGTAAGTAAAGCAATTACTATGTATGTAGTAGGCAAGGCATTTGGTGACTACTAGGTAGGTAGATACATGTGGATGTTTAGTCCATAGCTAACCACCATGGGGAGTACTATGAAAGAATGTTTCCGGTCCACGTGTCATCCATGGTGCACGGTGCTTTAGTGGGTGCTGGTTAACTTTGGGACGTGTTTGGAGGGAAGACACCCAAGGAGCCACTAGATCATGCCATCAACCTAATTTTGATGCACTTTTGCATCATGTTTTGGTGGATCGCCTGCTACGTTCCTTAACAAGACTTGAGGTAATCTATACCTATTGCATAATGTAGGAAGCCAAAATCCATAACTAATGTTTGTTTGTCCCTTCCATGATTTCCTTGTTGGTGTGTTGAGGTTGGAGAAAGGGTATTAGGGCATTGTTTGTTCATGTTCTTTTGTCTCTTTGAAAATTTGTACCTTAGGATGGACCACCCTAAGGAAAAAAATGAAAGCACTGTTTCAATTAACCTAGAGGACTTTTAGAGAAATGGAAGATCTAGTAGATCTTGTTAAGAATCTAGAATTTTGTTGTGATATACATGGTAGGGTTAGTTGACCAAATCCCCCAAGGAATACTTCCTAAAAACTGAATTTGACCTAAAATTTCAAGATATTGAAAATATGTTTTTTCATCCAAGAACATGTAAAGTGCCCAAGTAAAGTATATGAGAAAAAAATTCCAGATTTGGAAGCAAGCAACCAAACCAATGAATTGGACAGCCTATGTTGATTGAAGTGTCAATTAAAGTAAAATTTATATAATAGAACTTTATTGAACTTATTTGTTCATTGTTGTTCAGCACCACACAACATTATGTTTCATAAAGTGTCAAATAAAGCTTTTTACATAAACCTTTTGCTACATTTAAAAACCAACCAACCAACCAACAAACAACAAAATAAGTGTGGAATCAAACAATATATTATGTATGTTTTCCAAAATATTGACAAAAGACTTTTGTAAATACAACCCGCTACTTTTTTAACCAACCAATAACAAACAAGTGGCTGATACCCAAATGGATCTAGGCTTTACACAGCAAGTTCAAATCATGAAAGATCCCAAACAAGTATGAGTTACATTGTGAAAGGAATTTTGGGATAATACAAAAGACAAATAATTAGCCTCAGAGGTTATTAACCCCTAAACTTTAAGGGTAGACCATTTTGGTCTACTTTTCAGTGTATGTTTAGTTTCCTGGGTATTTTTCAGACAAATTGTTTAGCCATATCTGATCAATTTATATGCTTTTGGAAAGATATCCTAATTGGGATCGGAGCATGTTGTTGGAAGACCTCGACATTAAAGTCACTGAATATAATAACTATGAGGCTAAATTGGAAAGAACTCCACATTAGTTTTTCCAAGTGTGAATTCACAAAAAGCTTTTATAAAAAAGGAAGATGAGAGCAGATGATATGAATTGCACCATTGGTAAATTAGGTTTGGGGATGGCAATAAGGGTCATCACTAGGTAATGCTATCTTTTCAAAGTTTAACGTCTATGTTATTGCTAAAATTGTTGAATGTGTGATTAGTTTGCAGACCACTGCACCACTGTGTATGTAAAACAAGTTTTATATCCCCTCAGGTTGAAAAATACAACCTGGAGAGTGTAGTCAGGTCTCCAGCTTATTTGGCATTCCAGTTGTCACACACAAATTGGGTTGCAAGTTCAAACCGAAAGGTCGTCCTTGTCCACATTCATACACAAGTGGAAGCCCCTTCTCTCCAAACAGATCTAATTTGAAAAACAAGCACCACCTTGCCTGACGGCCCTGGACTGACCCTAAACCCTAACACCAACCCCCCCCCCCCTAACCGGGTTCTGGTAATAATTTCACCTGCAAAAAGAATTTAATTCATTTTAAAATTAAAATGAGTCAGCATAGAAAGTACAGCTAAGATTCCAGCTGGCACCCACACATTGGTTCCAGTCAAAAAATTCTCCTCAAAATCCTACAGTGAGGCCAAGTCTATTGACTACGGGCAGAGCAAATAAACAAGTGCCACACCACACCATGGGGCTTCTGGTTTTACAGTCCATACAGCTGGCCAGTGTGAACCAAACCACCAGCACACAATGAAGGATGAATGGTAATTGGTCTGGAAATAGTTTTCTGTTGGGTTCTAGTTCCTTAGCTAACCATGGTGGGTTGGCTCAGTTGCTTTTTTCAGTACCTACCTATTAACATTCAACTTAATAGGGTAGGTAGTAAGAATAGCCCTCTACAATGCATAAATCATAAACCATCTAGTTACATACTACTCACTTTTAAGTGTAGGGTAAAGCCCTTGGGGATGGGCTTTCCTGGAATAAGGGCCCTGTGAGGTGGAGCTGAGTCTGGGCTCGAATCTAGTAAAGCTCGCCCCCAAGGACTTTACACAGTGTAAAGATTATCACTCTTTTTCTTTCTTTTTTAAATTTTATTTATTTATTTATTTATTTGTTTTTTTTAAATTCCTCTTGATACCCGGCGGGTACTTAATGCCTGCTGGGTATCATGGGCAAGTTAGACGTAGTTTATGTTTCCAAATGCATTAAGGAATGCATTAAGGACGGGTAAGAATGTCAAGTGTTTCTTTTTACACATTGAGAGGAGATGGGTTCAAGTTTGACCCTCACCCAATTTCATGCATGTTGGAAATGAAAGAGATTCAAATAAGACACATTTTCTGAAAAATGAACACAAAACATTTTTGAAATTGCCAAAGACTAAACGGAAGCCTTATGGCAAGCCCAATAGGAGAATGCATATAACTAATGAGGCACACAACCAAACATACAAGCAAAATGCTTAAACCTAATAGATAATTTGTCCATAACATTTTTTGAATTTTTTTAACATTACAACAATGTATTAACACTTTGCTTAACTTTGGAACTGTCACGTCATGTGTGATGTCAGCTAATTACATGTTAATTTTTTCCTATTTGAATAGATTTAGTTATCACTTTTTTTATTGAGCATGTTAACTTCTGGTGTGAATGTACCTTTATTATTAGTAGTTTTAAACACTATCAACCTTTTACTTGATATCCAAATCTAGGAAATGAACTAATATTGTGTCCACATTTCACATTTTTATATTTGAATATTACATTATCGAATCAAATAACTTTGAGATCCAATAATCAAGATATCACCCTAAATATCATAATTTATGATATTCAGATTTTCCAAATATCTGCCCGACATTGGTCTTTATGATAAGCTGAACCGGCACCTACACAACAGAATGGACCCTCAATTGCATTTCGGCCCGTCTACGCCCCGCCGCCCCCAAACACAAGAATGAGTTTAAAATCACAAAAGAAATAAAGAACGAGTTACCCCCAACGAGTTAAAAGTGGTAAAGGGAATGAAGGAGAAGGGTGGACGTACAGAGTAGGGACCATCGGACGTCCATCGACATTCGTCAGACGTCATCAGTCATAACCGGGCGGCGACTGCCTTTCTCTTGGGTGGGGTGGTGGCGAGAAGCGGGGTGACGGCGGCGATGGAACAGAAGAGCGGTGCACACGCGCTGCTCCGTGTCAGAGACGGAGTCAGCGCTGCTGCTGCTGCTGCTGGCCCCGCAGGATTTCTGGGAGTTGCTGCGTTGATCATCCGGGAGTTATAGGTCGGCAGCAGCATCTCTGCTGGGAGACTCTATAAGTAAAACAAAGGGGGAAGTTGAGGATCGATCAATCCATTCATTAATACCTTGCAGTAAGACTTTCAATTCAACAGTTTCTACTTGTTGTTGGTGGTGTTGTTTCTGTACTGTTATTCTCTTCAATTTGTTGAAGAAGATTGTAGACGAAGAAGAAGAAGAAGGAGAAGAGGGTTGACTGGATTGAATTGCAGATCATCCATCATCATCTTTGGAGATTTGTTGTTGTGGTTTGTCAATCGAGCTTGGAGGAGGACGTTTCAAGCAAGGCGCGGCTGTCTGTCATCAAAATAGGGCCTGTTTTTATGGCTTCCAAAAGGATTCTCAAGGAGTTGAAAGATCTGCAAAAAGACCCACCTACATCATGCAGTGCTGGTGAGGCCATAGTCTAGTCAGGTGTCCGGTGGAGTTTTTTTTCCAAGAAGACTTTTTTCTGTCTGATGCAGTCAGTTAGTCCGTGTGTGAGTTTTTTTGGGTTTTCCCTGGTCCTTTGTGGAGCTCATGAAGCACTTGTTTAAGAGTTTCTGTGAATTTTTTGGCTGAAATCTATCTATCTTTTGGGGGGTGGGATATGGGGTTTGCTGAAACGACTATGGCAGGGCCTGTGGCAGAGGACATGTTTCATTGGCAAGCTACAATTATTGGTCCTCCTGATAGCCCTTATGCTGGAGGAGTGTTTTTGGTGACAATTCATTTTCCACCTGACTACCCCTTCAAGCCCCCTAAGGTGAGACCAGTGGTCTTCAACCCATTTTTTTCCAGAGGAATTTCATGCCATGACATGCATGCAGGAAGAAACATCGTAGTATTGAAATGCATCAGTACTGGATTTTGATCAACCCGCAAGTCTTGTGAGCTCTTTTGCAGGGCTGCACAAAACCAGCCATATATATTTATTTATTTTGTTCTTTGTGGTGGTGCATTATAACAGTGTCAGAAGTAAGGAACAGATCTGGAATTCATGCAAAAGAAACCTAGAAAAAGTCGATCTGTAGATGATGTTTCAGTCTGCAGATATGAGTCTGGAAGAAAATTTGGGTCAGGTTTCACGTTTTCAGAGGGTACGCTGCAGAAAGCTCAATCTGGATAAGTCTCTTTAACCTGTTTCTGGCAAAGATTCAAAGCTCTAGATTCAATGGAGGATGGGTTTTTTTGCGGGTCTTTTGGAGCTGTGCCAGGTTGCATTCAGAACAAAGGTATTTCATCCTAACATCAACAACAATGGGAGTATTTGCTTGGACATTCTCAAGGATCAATGGAGTCCTGCACTGACCATTTCCAAGGTTCTACTGCACCACCCTCATGTATGCATTTCCAAGGATACATGCTGCATTTAATCTTTGCCCTGAGTCCTCTTGAACCAATTCTGCTAAAAAGTTGGAATGCTGGCACTGGGTAGTGTGGTGCATAGTAGATATGGCTATAATATTCCAAGTTTGGTGCCAAGTTTTGCATATCCCCTGTGAATCATGGCAATCTTTGCACATGATAGTTTGCAAACATGAATGACTGAACTTGTGAATTTGCAGTATTAATTTGCCCATGTTATCCACATAACCAGTCTACTTGCTGTGGAAGTTCAATCTTTGTTTACAGACTTAACACTGAAAGTTCTATATGTAGTTCCTCTCTTTTACAAAATCATGGAGAGAGAGAGAGAGGTTAACAATTTTGTGGTGGGTGACAGGTCTTGTTGTCTGTATGCTCACTTTTGACAGATCCCAACCCTGATGACCCACTAGTGCCTGAAATTGCTCACATGTACAAGACAGACAGGTCTAGATATGAGGCCACTTCCCGCAATTGGACACAGAAATATGCAATGGGGTGACAAAATCTGGTCAGCACTCTTATTCTGTTGACAACATCCTGAAAAAATATGTACGCATCTCAAATTGGTGCAAGAAATTAGACCTCAATACTTTTTACATGCTCAAATTTGGTGTTCAAGATGTGTGTTTACGATCACAGTGTTACTCTAAGACTCAGGGGTTGAAAACTGGACAATGCTCTTAAGGACCCTTTTTTCCCTTGGCCCTTCAATAGTTTGTATGTGTGGCTATTGTGGTCAGAATTTGCTTCTAACTTGAGCAATGGTTCAGGGATATGATTTGATCCATGGAGCCAACTGGAAAAAAAAAATCATTTCACTGTGAACTTGCAAACTCTGTATATTATTCTATGCACAAACTTTTTCCCTTTCTGACTGTTAAGCAGATAATAAACCACAGATCAAGTAGCTGACATTTATCTGCTCAAGCACTGTGGAGGAGGTTTGTTCTTTCCCCTGGAATTTTTCCCAGGGGTAAGTTGTTGCAGATATCCTTATGCTCTAGTTTTAATGCAATCTTCTAATTTCCTTTTTCATCTCGACTGATGTTTCTTCTTTGCTCTTGTTGCAAGTGTTGTTTAGTTCCACACTAGCAATCCCCTCACCTTCCCTTACTATTCAGATTAAGGCAAATCAAAAGGTAGAAACCGTAGAACTACACATCAATACTCCAACACACAACAAACACCTCTGCCCACCCATAACCCTTACACTAACACACTTAACCAAATCCCTCAAATTTCCTTCTCCCCTTCCCACTTGTCTTTCTTTCTCCTTACTCAAATGTTCAACAAGGATTTAACCACCAAAACAAACGAAACAAGCAAATTCACCATCCACCCAACAACTTGCACCCCAGTTGTCTTGTGTGGTGCATACAACTCAACAACTCTCTCTCTCTCTCTCTCTCTCTCTCTCTCTTTGAGCTCCCCATGTCTGCCAAAGCTCCCTTCCATAATGCTGCCACTTTTCCCAACCCCCATCTTGTCTCCTTCAAGTTCCCTCTTTTCCAACTCCTCTTGTCTCCCAAGGCTCCCCTCCTTACACCTTCCTAAGTTCCCACTTTTCCAACTCCCCTTGTCTCCCAAAACTCCCCTCCTCACACCTTCATAATGCTGCCACTTTTTCCCAACCCACCATTATCTCCTTCAAGTTCCCAAGAGCAGAAAGAGAAAAGACTCGGTCACTCATAAAATCTATTGTATCCACAATTATGAGTGGACAAACTGAGACCCAAAGAGAGGGTGACTTTATGCATCTACAAACAGTCTGCTATTTGGGCAGCTCTATTTATGTGATATAACTACAACACACAAGGGCCCAACTAGGAAGAGATATGTCTGTGCATCAGCCCCTGGAGCACCTGCTTATGGTAACATAACCTTGCCATAACCAGTTGTTGAGGGGTGCATTGCACTCCGATTGGTTGGCTGGACACAGGTTATGTAACTTGCATGTGCCATGTGCCATGTTGCCTGATTGGTCAAGGTTATCACCTCGAGTCTATGAGGGCAAGAGCACATGCAACTAGTGGAGCATCATTACCCATGCATGGTGAAGGGGGAGTGACTGTATACTTGGTGCCCCTCCATGACCAGTTGTGTCCAGGAACTAGCTCAAGCTGCCGGGTTACTGAGCATAGTCTCAGTGCCTCCATGGCTTGACTTCATTTGATAACATGGCAGCTCTAGCTGGTTACCTAGTCCATAATGTAGGTTACGTGGAGAACTAGACTTTTAATATTTGCTTGTTCTCCTAAAGGCATGTGGTAGAGTTCTTCACATGCTAAATCATCCAAAAACGGTTAGCTAGGTTCAAGTGGTCTTGGTCATTGGCATTACCAAGAGTTGTTCGTGTAGGGTAAAGCCCAAGAGGGTGGGCTTTACAGGAATAAGGGACCCCAAGGTGGAGCTGGGCGTGCCTGCTTCTCGTAAGCTTGTCTCTGAGGGCTGGAGTGAACCAGCAGCCACCAATGCACCAGTTGAGGATGAGCCGTTCAGCCTGTTTGCGGATGAACATCCTCCCTACCCTAGGTGTTTTTTTTTTCACCTCTTCTCTGCCCCACCTACCTCCCCCCTCCTACCTACCACCTACGAACCCCACCCCCCCTCACTCCATCGCCAGAGCTCAAGTTGTGGAGCGGAAGCTCGAGCTGTCGAGCTGTGGAGCGGAAGCTCAAGCTGTCGAGTTGTGGAGCTGTGCTCGACCTGTGGAGCGGAAGCTCGAGCTGTGGAGCTGTGGAGCGGAAGCTCGAGCTGTGGAGCTGTGCTTGACCTGTGGAGCTGTTGCTGTGGAGTTGGAGCAGGAGCTCGAGCGCCCATGAGACCCATGCACCCATGATCAAGTAAGATGCTTACCTTTTCTTTTCTTTTTTTGTGTTTGTTTTGTTTGAAGAGGCATCGCTGCGCTATGCTGCAACGTTGCAACATCTCCTTCTTCTTCTCCTTCTTCTTCTTCCTCTTCTTCTTTTTCTCCTTCTTCTTCTTCCTCTTCTTCTTAGTCTTCTTCTTCTTCTTCTCCTTCTTCTTCTTCCACAAAGAAGGTGACGGCAACAACGCTGCCGTCGCCTTTTTTTTTTCTTTTTTTTGGCAGCGGAAGAGAAAAAAGAAGAAGGCGACGGCAGCCTTCTTGCTGCCGTCGCCTTCTTCATTTTTTTTTATTGTCTTCATTTTAACAATAATTGGTGGTCTTTTGTTTAAGGTTGGAGGTTATAATGGGTAGGGGAAGAAGACTAAGGAAAAGTGTTGTTGGAGAGTTGGAAGTTAATAAACAAGATGTTGCGGCAGATGAGGGAATTGTTCTGCCAAGTGTTGTTGTGTCAGAGGAGGTGATTCTTCTGCCATATGTTGCTAGAGAAGATGAGGCGGTTGAGTCACATGTTGTTGCATTAGATGTGGCAATTATTGAGGAAAATATTACTGCATCAGATGCGGCAATTGGTCAGCAAAATGATGCTGCATCAGATACGACAATTGCTACACCAGATGCGGGAATTGCTCAGCAAGATGTTGTTACATCAGATGCGGGAATTGCTGAGCAAAATGTTGCTGCATCAGATGTAGGAGGTGCTCAGCAAAATGTTGTTGCATCAGATGTAGCAACTACTCAGCATAATGTTGCTACATCAAATGAAGCAACTGATGACCGAAGTGTTGCTGCATCAGATGAAGCAACTAGTGACCGAAATGTTGTTGCATTAGATCAGGAAATTGGTGAGCAAAATTGTGTTCTATCACAATTGAAACACAAGGATAGCATTGGAATAGATTGTTTTAGAATTTTTGGACATTAGAAGATAGGACATTAGATTAATTACAGATTAATAAAATTGTACAAGTTTCTTGAAGTTTAATTATATCCGCACCTTCCATCATTTGTTGGAAGGTGCAGGAATTTTTTTGTCAAAATTTTTTTACTGCAATACCTTAAAATAGTTCATGTTTATAGGAGTAATATGTGATTTTGTGATTTGATGTTTTGTAATACCTGCATTCTGTTTTTTGAACTTTCATTTTTTGGGTTTAGGTCCGGAACTGGAAACTAAGCAAGCTTCTCAACCACTTGCACTTCTTTGTCCACCTAATTTGGCTCGGAAGGATAAGGAATGGACAAAGTTTGGGTCCAAATGGAAGTGCAAAGTTGGCAATTGCACTGTCGCATATTGTGCGAAATGGCTATTGATCAAGCATTTGAAGGAAGTGCATGGCTTGGTGGCAGAAAAGTCCAAACCTGGGAGGCCTTTAACTGCTGCAGGAGGTCTTCAACATCAAGACCATGCCAAGATGAACGCTCGCATTTTGGGAAATGCGATGGCTGTGTAAAGGCGAAATGATCAGAAAGTTGCTAGTCGTGCTCGTGCTAAAGCAGAACGCGAGTGGAATCACTTGGTAATTCTTGCAAAACAGTGTCCACCACTCCCAAAACCACCTTTGGTCATATTAACTTCAGAGTAATTGTTGAAAGTGTCGGGCCTTAATGCCTGGGGCATGGGCAGTGTGCCTCGAGATGCAACATCCCGGATGGAGAAAGATGAAGATTTACAAGGGATGATCCGATCCACCCGTTGTGTATATGCACGACAATTGAAGACGGCATGGGATGTCAACTATTGGGATCGAGAGTCCAATAAAACAAGTCGGACAAAACAGTTGGCGGATGTTTTGGATTTTCATGAATCTAGAATGATTCATGGAAGGTAAGAAACAATAATAAGCAATGTTTATTGTTTTTTTATTGTATTTCATCCAAGGTGTGTTACGGTTTAATTTGGTGATTTTTGGGTGTTTATA
>Ga0209208_10004660_pt1 | contig 19363 bp, 18 predicted proteins | sample S1TSphfallax_3_FD_187694 | JGI IMG/M metagenome (GOLD analysis project Ga0209208, IMG submission 187694) | Host-associated microbial communities from peat moss isolated from Minnesota, USA - S1T2_Fd - Sphagnum fallax MG (SPAdes) (version 2) | ecosystem: Host-associated > Plants > Peat moss >... | reverse complement strand
ATAGTCCAACTGTTCCAAATTAGTACTGTTCTTTTTTCCAATTCTCATACTGTGACTAGCAATCATTCAGTGTGTTTGTAGTTGCTGGAGACAACAGGCTATGTGAAATTTTCGAAGTCCTCACCTCTTCTTAATAGCTAATGAACTAGGTAATATTACAGAGGAAGAGTGTAATATCATCATCCGCTCTGTCTGTGTCGACTCTCTCTAGTGACCCAAGCTGACAACGTTTAAGTTAGTGCTGCAGGAGCAGTGCTACTCTACTTGAGAGAGAGACCGAAGTAGTCAATAAAAGACAGCATTAGGCCTTACCTCCACTCCAGGTCCCAGAAGGGACCAACTAGTTAGTGGAGGTAAGCATGAGGGCTCAAAATGCAATCTGAATTTAATTTTTATGGTTGTAGGACTGCAATTGGATTTAAACCAAGTGCAATATTACATTATGCTAGGATTTTTTTACCTAGTTGTGAGGTAATATGCATGGGGACAAGTGGCAAGTCCATGAATTTGAAGATTATATCATATGCCAAAGAGAAAATTGTGGGTTGAGGGTTGAATAGATAGGCCACCAACTGATACACCAACAAATTAGAACTAATGAACCAAAATGAACATAGGCAAATTGAATGAAAACAAATTGATTTTTGAAACTAATCGACATGTAGGATTATGTTCTATTATGTTAGAAAGACAAAATTTCAATATTTACATTTGCAAATTTGTGTATTGTTCAAATTTGGTTAAAGTCACATTGACAAACACACATGATGTAATTAGTAGTACACCATGTAATTTTGTGTGTTGCAAGTGGAATTTCCTCACATAGTTGTTTATACTAATGACATGGTATACAATGTCATTGAACACCAACACATTGTGATATAATTGTTGGAAGCTTTTAATAGACCCTAGAAGGATCCTATGCCTTAGATTGGTGAGAAGCATTTGGCATCTAGAACCTTGGGGACTTAGCCCATGACATGCTAGAATGGAACAAGGATGCATTTGGTAAGGCTTCCACAAATACACAATGATTGAAAAATTTCAATCCAAGAACAACATCTAAATCCACCTATTTACAAGCTAAAGAATGAACTCATCAAGGCCATAATTGACAACCATGTGCTATTGGTTCAAGAAAATCTATGTATCTTGAAAGCCACATGAAAGACATGTGCAACTACAAATAAAGATATAAATTCAATGTCTTCAAGTCAAAAACGAATGTTGATTTGTTCCTCTCACATTGTTTTAATACCTTGGCCACCAACTATTGTCAAGATAGAAACTTACCATGATTTAAATTCTTATTATGTAATTATGTTTGTACATACATAGTCCAAAATTGAAATGGATTGATTTATCTAGGTTTCAAAAGACATTTAATCCCACATTGGATTTACCAATCCCAATGAAAAAAACTCAGATCCAACTAGTAACATAATACAATTGGATTATAACTTACAAAATCAACAAAAATTCTATTATGTGTTTGTTTCATTTGATGTTGATGATGAGGCTTGAGATGTCTTCCTTGATGACATTCGAGTTTGCACTCCTTTTGCATTGTAATCTGTGTATTTTGAATGGGCATGCTTACAAGTTGTTTTAGTACTTGTTGATGTTTTTATATCCAAATGTCCATCATTCAAACCTAAAACCATCATTATAAAACAACTATTGGGGCCCCAAAGGTTATCAAATTAACAATGTAAACAATGTAAACATTGGAAATATAATTTACCTTCTAAATAGACCAGTGGAGTTCTTTGCAAACAAATTAAACTTATCATATTTTTGTTTAGAGCAATAACATACCTTCTAGTAGACATCTACCAATCTTGTACCCCATGCTTTCCTACCACTCCATGTCAAATGTCTTACCACATGTTTTCATCCCATTTGTTGTGGATAGTTGTAGGTGGAATCCAAGGCACCATGAATGGTACAAAAATTAGCAAGAAGCCAACACAACATCACAACAATGGAACATCATGTTACATACAAGGCACGGGTGGACATTCAAAACCAATGGCTCTATTGTCCTATATTCATGATGCATGATGGGGTTAAGAGTAGTAATTATGGGACGTTTACCCACATTAGATTTGCTTGAATAAGACAACAAGGTAGAATGGACTTGGGTTATACCTTCCAAACTTTTTGAACATTTTTTGATGGAAGCTAACGCTTGATCTTCCCCACCTTCAATTCAATTAATTCTTTTTGAATAGCTACAACCATATTTTACCTCTAGTGAAATCTAATTGACCGCCTTCTTCAAAATCACATGTATATTTTATCACATTAGAATTGTAGTTAGTGATTTACTTGCACAAAATTTTCTTTTGTTGAAATTTTAATATCGAAACAAACCTTTAAAATGATACTTTTACTTTCCAATGTTAATTTCAACAAGCTATCTTTTGTTAATGAGGTTAACCACAATGTGTAACTATTTCCATGTACTAATTACTTGTTCCATGATTGAAAAGGGCATCCAATTATGTAAGTTGAAAAATCAAAGATGGTACAATTCAAAATGCATGTAAAAGGACCAAAAATCTTACAAGTTTCAACTAAAGTTGAACCTTGGAAACTTTTTGTTGCACTTTGATGGCTCTCAATCCTTTCTCTACTTTAATTCTTTTCATTGGAAGACTAATCTACTTGAACCCAAAACTATTGATGCAATGGTTGGTGAACACCTTCCCACAAGAAGGTTCTACATATTTGTTAGGTTTAGATTCCATAAACATTACAAGGCAAAAAGGATGATACGTACATCCACAAGATGCAACTATGATGTCATTCTCCTTGAAATAAAAACCACATATTGGGCAAGCCATCACCATAATCACGCTTGATTAGCCTATTGGTAAGTTGTTAAGGCTCCTTATGGGTAAGGGTGCAATGAAGACTCCTGACCCATTGGACATCAAATGAATTTGATGCAAAAGACCCTTAATCCATAACTTGCTATGACTTGCTTGATGGTCAAGAACTTCAAGATCTAAAGTAATGTTTGCCAATTTTTTAAATGTTGCCTCACAATCCTTTTCACCTTCTTAAACCCTAAGCACACAAAGTTCATCAAATATTGTTGGAGCTCATGGTCTTGCTCTGCCTTCTTAAACTTTTCTATTGCTTGAGATAAAGAGTCAATATTTGGAACTAAAGCCCCACAAACAACCACATGTTACCGCTAGTGGCATATTGTTTGTTCCAAATTAATTAATTTCTTCAACTACTTGTCATATTATTATTTTTGGTCCAATAAGTTGGATGTTAGCAACTATATTTGACATTCAAGCTCACGCTTTTCCTTCTACATTCCTACCTTCGATGTAACAAAGGTCTTTTCCATGGCATTAATTTCCTTCAACAAACCTTTCACAACAAAAAGTTGTTTTGGAAGATAAACCCTCAAATGTTGTGGTTCTTCCACCACAAAGAAATCGTCATTTTTAGTGTTGCTTAGATGGTCTTATAAAGTTTGAATGCTATGTTTGGAAGAAGTTGCAACATTGTTCCCTTTTGAAGTTGTTGGTAGTGGTGTTGGTGCAGGCGTCTTGGCCCTTTTCATTTGTTCTTCTATGGCGTAGAAGGCATAAAATGCCTAGTTGACAACCTCATCCTTTTGTTCAATTAGCCAACCTTTCAAGAAAATGTAAAGATAGTCATTGTTGTGTTGTGGATGTGCATACACATCTTCATAAAACTTCTACAAGGATGCAAATACACATGTAGAAAGTTGTTCATTCTTTTTCACCTTCCAACCATTTTGGTTCCTTTCACTAAACATAAAGACCAATTCATCTTGAGAGATGACCTTGTTAATAATTTCCTTATGAGGATTTAAACCAATCGTAGCCAAAATTATACTAGTAGCAAAATCACTTAACATCCGACTTGCATGACCAAAGTTCTAACTTGCTTGTTCAAGTTTTTGCCTTTAGCGTTTTGAGATGGATTCGATTTTTCGATTGTTTCCATCAAGCGGAGCCAAGGTCTCTAGTTTCACAAACTTCTTAAGCATTATACAATAAAGGAATTGTATCAAATATGTAGTTCAGGCATAAGTAGAAAACACAATAATGAAGCTACTGAAATAAAGGGAATACAACTTTGCAACTACTTTAGAAGTGTAATAAAACCATAGGAATGCTTTAAAACACTTGACTAGCTTTTAATGCTATTGTGACCTACAACATTGAATTGACCTTGAACACTATTTTTAAACACACCAATGCACATGGTACACCAAAATTTAATACTATTAAATAACACACACAAATGTACATGCCGTGGTAAAAAAGATTTTGGCATTCTTTATTTTTTCGATTCTTAAAAACCATTGTTCAAAATTCCCTCTAGCAATGTAATAAAATTAGCCAAATTTTTGAAACCCTAAAAATCATGCCTAGACTTCAAAGAAACATGTAAGAAAAGTTAATAACTCACCAAAAACATGCAAACAAAAAGATGCTCCTTGATGACCTTCGTTCTCCCCTTCTTCGTAAAGTGGCAGTGTTGTTAAATGTAGGAAAGAGGGAAGCTGATTAGTGGTAATGGTTTTTCCAACCAACAACCTAATCACATTAAGGAAGGAACCCACAAACCCTATAGACCTACATGTACCTTATTTTGAGATTTAAAATAAACCTTATCCCACCTCCCCCACCCCTATCTCAAAATTATTTTTTACATATTTTTTTATTTTGGTGCAAGGAACATAATTGATTTAATTTACCATGCTTGGACCCATATCCCAAGCACTTTTTTCGAACACTAAGGGATTTGGACGATTACCTTTTAGTAGGTAGAAGAAAGCTAAAGAGTATAGATGTAGGATTTCAGGTAGAGGTTAGGTATTGGGCATTTTATAACCACTTGCAGGATTACAAGATATGGGACAATGATAAAAATGTTTTGCCCAAAGTTTTTGAAAAACTTGTGACAACCTCCTAGAGACAATCCATGGCTAACACACTTGACTAATCAAAACTCTAAAACGCAATTTCACAAACAGTGTGACTACCTACTTAGATTTCAAGTTGAGAAGAAAATAAGCGAATCATTCTTGCTATGAAATTGTTCAAGGAACACTTTGGACGCTAAAAATGATGAATACAAAACACCAATACTTGCTTACAACAAAAAGTTGGATTCCCTAGTATCCCTAGTATTCCCTTTATCCTAGAAGAAGAGGAAAACTCCCCACCACATAAAAAATGCAACAATGACCATCTCAGAAAAGGAGATGGAGAATATTCTCCAACCATTCTAGGGATATGCAAAGACGGACTCAAAAGACATGACCTCAATGCCTACACCATAGTTTGTAGTGGGTTCCAATGAATTGAATGACTCACCAATGGAACTTAGTTTAATTCAATATATCCAAAATAAAGTCTATAGATGCCTTTGAAATTGGCAACAACTGCAAACCCTGGCAAGAGAAGTTAATAAGCCTTTGTAAATAGGGTTCTTCGAGGATATGATGCATGAAGAGATGTATGAAAAAAATAAAATTTGAATTGATATGCGTTTTTGAAGTAACAAATATTATGTTTATTGTCTTTGAATAGAACATTATGGGAGAAAATAACAATAAAAAATGCATAGGCTAATTCAAGTAGACAATATTGTTGGTCAAAAAACAAGCATCACATTTTGAGATATTTGACAAAAGTGATATCCCCAATTTTGCATTTCATTTCCTCTATAATAAAAAAGGATTAAAAATAATTAAGAATCATGTACAAGGAATAATAAGGCATTACATACATGTGAATGAACTTTAGTATGCTATCGTTCAAAATTAGAATGGATCAATAAAAGTCTAGACTATAGAAGTATATCACTTTTGGCAACAAATTCATCATGTAATATACAACAGAAGAATTACAAGCATTGAAAATCCATTAAGTAATCAACAAAGATCAATGAAGGAAGTAAATAATAGAAACCATCATTTTGGCATGAATAAAAAGTGTCACAATGGATTATGGATTTTATCCATTGAACCTCAATTCTAGAGAAAAAAAATTGTGTTCCAAGAATGGAGAAATTTGAATGAAGAATGCTAAATAATGGATCTTGCACAATTAGAGGAGGAAGGAGAAGAGAATCCAAAATGAAGTAAATCAAATAAATATGGTACAAGGGATCAAGAGGTCTTTGGATGGAGAAACAATTTGAAGCAAAATATAATGTATAATAGTTGCCAAAAAAGAAAAAAAAACAATGAAATTGAACTCTCCACCCAACAATAGGATCACATAGAAGATTCAAGGATTTAGTGATCCACCCCCGAGCTCAACAAATAGGATCTATTTCACTCGATGGCCTCATCATCAACTAGAGATCTAATAAAAGGATCATACCTAACATACTTTTGAATGCTAGGTGGTGAGATTGTGGAAGCCATGACCTAGTCTTCATCCTCAACATATGAAGGCAACATGAAGTTCTTAGATGGACTAAGTTGTAAATCCTCTATTGAGAAAAAAATAGGACGCATGGGAACATGCGATGGAAACTCTCTACAAGTACAAAAGGTGACAATTAAGAAAATAGAAAGGAATCCACAACAACAAATCCAAAAAAAGACGAAAAGATAGACTTACTCACAACCCAAGTTCTATCTAAACAACTTTGGTAGTGGGGAGTCTTCATCATCCAATCGTATAGGGCGGCATTTTCCCATAGGGTTGGGAACTTCAACAAGTGGCTGTAGCACGTCCTTGAACACCTCCATGTATGGCTCAAGAGCTAGAATATGACATTGCAGGATTTGGCAAGCTTTGATGTTATTGCCTCCTTGAAGCATGAAAGTAAAAAAACAAATTGGGAATGAAGGCAAGGAAAGAACTAAATGAAAGGAATTTGAACAAACTTGTAGAGGTAGCATTACAACAAAATGTGTCCTTATACACCAAGTGATTTCACTAGATTTTGAGTGAATTCACTACTTGTAGTGAACAGGGACCAATGAAAAAGTAGTGAATTCACTAGTCTAGTGAACGGGGACTCGTGAATTGCACCCACATTTTGTAGTAGTGCAGACAAGTCCGCAACCAAGGATTTTGATTGAGAACAAACTTCTATTAAGGCTTGAAGAGTCACATGATGAATCTCCTTGGCCGCTCGAAATGGCTTTCCATTCTTGGACTTACTCATGGAAGATGCATCGGTATAGTTGTAAAGGACTTCCTCATTCTGAACATTGACCCCCTTTTGTAATAGGTCTTCAAACGCAAGGGGGAACACAAAAGAGTTCAACTATGGACTTGACTTGCTAGGATCCTCACCAGTAGAGTAACTCGACTCAACAAAGTTTGTAACATTCTAGAGGATAGAACAATGAGAAGGGGGACATGGAAAAAATTGGAAACTAGCGAAAGGGAAAAAAAACTAGATCCATACCTTCATGGAGGGGTCCTCCAAGCTAGTAAGTGGTAGAGAGTTAACAATCACCCACTTCATCTAAATTTGGAAGCTATATCTTTTTAGATATGATCTAATCTCCTTTAGAACATGGAGATTATTAGGGTGGAAAAGCAAGATTGCCCCATCACTTGCTAGGAACTTGTTTGCAAAGTCAAATATGGAGACCACATAGTCTTCAACTAGCTTGTTCTAGACATGACTCTACCAAGGAAGTTGAAACGAATGGCACGGGAACATCAATAAGGACTAGGCTCACCTTGCCTTCAAGAGTTGCCTGCAAATGTGGAGAGGATGAAATTAGAAAACTAGTAATCGATTATAAAGAAGGATAAAAAATGCATTGAGAAGGGAACAACTTAGCGAATGATTTATGAAATTCTAACGAATTCTTCCAACCATTTCCCAATCTTTTGCCTCTATGAGGCGATGGTTGGTTAGGAGAATGGAAAGCCAATACAATGCCATCCAATTTACCTATTGGACAGTACTGCATTGGGAATAAGTCGGGTGGGGGGTGTAAAGCCTAGACTGGAACCTTAGATTGATTATCTTGCGGAGGGCGATTTCTAACAATGGAATGTAGTCTTTAGGGCAGTCAAGGTACCAACCACAATTCAAGAGGTGTGAAGACAACCAATCCTTAAAAAGGGCTTTACGAAACATAGACCTATCCACCTTGGGATCACACCAAATCTTGAGGAAGTGTGGTAGTTGGTCAATCGCTCCAATGTAGATGAGAACATGGTAGAAGTACTTGCGCTAGAAATGGATTGTATAAAATAACAAAAAGTAGGAAGATGAAGATTGGAAATTATACCATGAATGTAGAAATCAAGCCACTAATGTTGAACTTTCGGCACTGAGAGTTAGACCGATATCCATGTTTTTTCATATAAAATGAGGCCCAAAAGTACACAAGGAGGAACCGTATGATGTTTACTTGTAGAGCACTTTCTTGAAAGCCTCCTTTGCCCTAATTTATTGCTCCTAGCTCTTGCTTCTTTGAATTCCATCCCGAGTTTTGGATTCTTAAAAGAAGTCAGATTCCCAAATGGATTGCCTCCACCCTTGGATATAGCAAATAAAAGAGACAAATCTAGGGACATCTCTGATAGTTAGTTTCAAGTTAGAAACCCTAAAATCATAAAGCTTGAGAGCTTCCACCTCCAATTGCATGAGACAATAAATAAATATCAAAGTCAAAACAATTAAGAAGAATGGGGAGTATCCAAAGATTCAATTGAATTAGGATGCTCACTTGACGCTAGAATTGTGGCCTTGTGGAGCCACTTATTAGACTAAGCATTAGAGAAACCAAGCGTAGGAAATTTTTTGGCCTCTCAAAAAATGCTTGATTCATTCCACTACTTGAATTAAACAAGCTTTTGCTCAAGAGATACACATGCATAAGCTAGCATCTATAGCTTCATTATGAACATCTCTAATTTGGAGTTCATGTCATAATGAACTTGGATTTCCCTTAAGAAATTTGTGCTAAAGGTAGGATTGCACATAGGAAGGTGCTTGCAAAAAACAAACTAGTGGTCCTTCCTTATCCATTGCCTTCTCCATCTACTCTTTAAGCTTGATGGGGGAGCAATTAGCTTGCAAAGGGAACTCTTCATAATACATCTTTGCAACAACATCTCCAACAATTGAGATCTCATGCTGCAAAAAAAATTGAGAGATCAAGGCATGTGAAAAATGCTACCAAGTAATAGACATGAAGTGAAATACAAAAGTAAAATAAGAAGGAACAAAGTTTGGCTCACCTTGTACATGTAGTCGAAGAATGTTTCAAAACTTAAAAGTAAGAGAATGCCAAGTTTTCCGAAATTTGCTTTGGCATCTTTTATACACATATGTAGGCAAAACTTCTTGGAATTGCTCCAGAGGTATGATACCAATGGACTGGATTCAAAAAAATTCATGGATGAGGCTAGGTCAAACACGATCTAGCTCCACAGAGGTTCCCATAGAAAGCAATTTTCAAAGAACCAAAGTTGAGAACATTGAACATTAAATTTTAATAGATTAAAATGCAAGTTTTAAAGTTAATGATAAGAGTTAATGAATTACCTATTCAAGTTTGTCGATCATGGTTGTCAAAAGTTCAACCAGCCCATTGAAGGTGTCCATCAAGATGAAGTCCATAGAGACATGCCATGAGGCATCATCACCATGGACACGATGAATATATGGCATCTAGGCTTATAGCCTATGGTCGCCATCCCACATGAAAAACATATGTTTAAAAAAAATTCATAATCAAGATTTGCCAAGAGGAAGTTTTTAAGCCTTTGGCTTTTTAAATGTTAGGGTGATTCCAACTGGCCTCGTGATCATCAACGAACTCCTCCTATCCCTTCCAGATAATGGGGACACATAAAACACATTGTTGCCTTCATGGTATCTAGAGTGGAAGGTCTACTCCATTTTGAGAAGATTAATTATCAAGGTGGGGTGGACTACATGCATTGATATCATATTGTAGAAGGAGATGTCATCTTGGTCTTGCTCTTGAGAAGCATTTTATACGTCTCCAAAATTGATGTGGTGTTGATCTTGTTCATTTAGACACTTTGAATTGTCATATCAAAAGACAAGTTGACCAACGTCTCCACACCTCTAGAAACTTGCATATCATGGATTTTTCACATGAATGTGTTGAGAAGAAAAAAAAGGAAATTATCAAGAAGACATTTTGGTCAAAACATAGTTGTCCAGTGTCCATAATTGCAAGTTGTGTTCCTTCAAAACCCTATAGAAGTACATGCAAAATGAATAAAATAACATTACAAAAGTGAATACGAAATGAATAAGATAAAACAAAAACATTTTTAAAATGAAGAAGTTGGTTTTTCACAACCATTGGTGCCATCTTTTGGCACCAAGAGTTGGCATTAATGGTTGCAACAGACCCAAATTCTTCATGGGAACATAAGCTTGGATTTCGCTAAAAAAACTTACAAAAATAAAATAAAAATAAAGAAGTGGTCAAACTTGAGTTCATGCACATAAGCATGAAAGGTCAAGCTTAAGCTCGAGTGTTCATCCAACAACAAACCTAAAAAAACAAAACAAAGAACAAGCGAAATTTTTATAAATTTTCTTTTTACAAGAATTATGTTATTTTTGGACATGGGTGCTAATTCAGAGTGTTGAGAGTTGGTGCCAATGGTCGTGAAGAACCCAATTTTTCCATGGCCAATAAGGTCAAACATGAGTTTAGCTATGCAAATATGCACAGTCAAGTTCATGTTCGACCTTTTTTGTTGGGAGAATCCAAGTTGCAATTCAAATTCTTATAGTAATGCTTACAAATTTTTTTAAACAAAAAAGAATTAAAAAAACGGCCAATTTTAAGTTCAATGACACATTTTCCTACAATAGACTTGCAACACCAAAAAAAAAAAAAAAGGTTGTGAAGAACTTGGGTTTTCCATGACATTCGATGTCAACTCTTGGTGTTGAGAGTTGGCACCAAATGTCGTGAGGAACCCATGTTCTTCACGGCCAGAATAATTGAGTGTGAACTTGGTTGCACATTCTTGTGTTGTTAAGCTCATGCTCGGCTTCTTTTGGAGCTTTGTGCTCGAATTCCCTATGGAATGAAAAATTAGAACTTGTCAAAATCTTAAGTCCATTTACAAAATTAGAATATTTTTTACCAAAATACTTAGTTCTGGGCAAGCACAAAATAGTTTAATATGTGTACCTCCTCTTCTATTTCTTGGGAGAAATCTATTCATTGTTTTCCCTCAAATTTTTCAATTTCCTTCAAAAAGATAAATAATTTGAAAGGATTAGAACATATAGTATGACACATTTGTTTTTTCCTACAATCAAATATAAAATTGCAAAGATCCTTCACTTGCTACCTTTGAATCCTAAGAGAAAGTCCTCGCATCTTCTTTGGTGCCATTGTGGTTGTGCGATTAATTGGTGTGAAGTTGTGTACGTGGCTATATCTTCTCTTCCTTGGACCTCCCTCTTTGGAGTCAATATTCTTCTACATCTCTCAAATAATTGCTTCCTCTCATTATGTAAGATATATATCTATAGACTTATTGGGAATTTGACACATATTATTATGCGCTTTCTTTGAAACGACATGTTGTTAGAACTTCATTAAGCTTTCATCATTTAATAGACTTTGCCATCCACCAAAGTTTCCAACTTGGCTAGCCCATAAAAAAAAACCTCCAACGAACAAAATTTTGTGATGCTTCAATTATTATTACATATGCATTTAACTTTGGAATTACTTTCTTCTTTTCGCTATTAACTCTCCTTTAAACTGTGTAGTTACTTCTTTTTATGATAAATTCTCCCTTCTCACACTCTAAACCTTTTTGGCAAAGTTTGTTGAACTTTTATTCATGGCCCAATGAGTGTGCACTAAACAAGTCATAGTCCAATGGGATTTATGCTTTATGGTTTGGACTTTTTATTGGGGGATCTTCATAATTTAATTTTAACACTTCACTGACATTACAACATACCCTTCTTTCATAGTGTTCTAGCTAGGCATTGTATTTAAAGTTTTACAACCAAATTCTCTACATGAGATTTGATTGACGAATTTTATTTCGTAGGGAGTTGCTTCATTTTTTCATGGTTTGTGTTTAAAAATTGAAAAGATTTGCTGTGCCATATTCACTTTTAGCTCTTTGGAATTTTGTTGGTGGTCCCTTGTCTGTTATTGTTATAAAACTATATCCTTTATAATGTGTATGTTGTCTTCCAAATTTTGACCTACCCTCTGATTTCGCCATGTTTCAATTTGATGTATTGTGCTAAACATTACGAAATAATTGTCAAACAACCAATTGGCACTTCTTTTCCTATAGACTTCAATAGCCCACAATTATTTGATCCACATTTATACCTTCCCCTTGTGTTCATTAGTTGGGCTTCCAAAGGTTTCCTTTATGCTCAATTGCTTCTTCCACTTGATGTGTTTTCTCCCATTTAGGTTATTCCCTTTTTGTATTTCCATACTAGAGAATGTGGCTAAAAATCAAGCTAGAGTGTAGATTTTGTGTTGATTTATAGTCATTTTATAGATTTTTTGCACTAGATTTGATTGATGGATTTTAACTTGCATGGAGTCACTTCATTGTTGCACATTCAACTTCTATCCTTTAGAAGTGCAGAAAAATGTTCTACCACATTTGCACTTAGGTTTTTGGAATTATTTTCATTGTCCCTTGTCCATTATTGTTTTAACATTATGTCTTTTATGATGTGTACATCCTTTTGCAAATTTCCACCTACCCTTTGATTTCGCCATGTTTGATTTTGATGTATTGTGCTTTTAATTTGGGAAACAATTGTCAAACTATTAATGCCCCCCACCTTCATTTATTAGGCATCTAAAGGTTTGCCCTACATTCGGTTGATCAACTTGATTTGTTTTTTTTATTGGTGATGTATTACTTTTTGCCAACAAACAATTATCATATCACTAATTGGCGCCTCTTTCTAGGCCCTTTAGTAACCCATAGTATGGTGTGCATTTAATTGATTTGCATATTTATCTCCCCCATGCCTTCATTAAGTGTCCACCTATATTTTTCGACATAATTCAAAGGAATCATGTGTTGGAGGTTGTTATTGCCTCATGTTTATTTCTGGTTTAGCTTACTCCTATTTGTCTTCCAACTTCATGTTATGTTAATTAATTCCCTCACAACAATTGAATAGTTTTCCTTGTTTTCTTTATTATTTCATTTCATTTTCCATTGTTTTTTATTTTTGTCTTTAGTATGGCAACTTTTTGTGCTGATGGTTGGCTAGAATTCACCATCTTAGTGCATGGAACTAATATTACTATTGTGACTGAAAAATGCTTGTGTTATGTTTGGTTTCTAGCCTGGATCATTACATATTTTCAAGGATGTTGCTTATGATGCAAATAACAATGTTTCAAATTTAGTGTATCAAATATCCATTATTACAATTCAAGGTTAGGAATGGTGGTGAGCTCAAGGTTGTGGGTGCCAATGTCTTTGCTCATTCCCAAGAAACCATCTTGACGTTAAAAACATCAATGTCTATGGTAAAAGCTACAATTTCAGGATGCAACAAGACGAAAGACATTTTTGACCTTGACGTTGATTTCCATACTTTAAACATTGCTCCTTCATCTATGTTCATTGACTTGTCTGGTTTTTCATCTGAAGAAGGTTCGCCATCCTTGGTGGAGAATTCAACAATGCAACTTCCCCCAAGTCTATCTACTCCTTTAAAGTTTGTGTTTTATCATCTGACATCAAAGCTTTCCACATCAATCCTGTAAATATAGTCTATTGTTGATTGTTTATGTATAATGTCAGTACCTAGACATGCATCTAACAAGTTGCATAATTTGGATTACAACAAGATTATAATTCTAACTGTTTTATTTCTACCAACAACATTCAATGGTGAGATTATGTTCGAAGTACCTCCCCTATTTCCTAGTAATCCATCCTTGATGCAAATGCAAGGCATAGATAGAAAGTATGATGGCCATGCTTGGTTGAAGGTCATCACAACCAACATAAAAAATAGTTTTGGTTTGAACTTCAAAAAGGTTCATTGTTTGGGGGATTTGTGTTATGTCAAGACAAACTGTGATTGTTTAATCCATTTTAGGGTTTGGATTGAGACTACTTGGGTCAAAGAATTAGCCCAAGTGCCATCAAAAGGGCAAGTTATTAAACCTCCGAGTTCATCCTTTGCTTGTAAATTTTACAATTTCCCACCTTCCTGTGTTGACCCATGTAAATGTCAAATTTATTACGTTGTCCATAAACTACAGTCTATTTTGAGAGCTATAATTCACCTTGGTGTGCATCTTCACCCTATTACAAATGGGAGGTGTAGAAAGGTTGTGGATGAGAATAAGAAGTTGATAGAAGAGGAGGTCAATCAAACGCATGATGCCAAAATATCTACCATCTTTTTGTGCACCAGCAAATCCTTCCTTGCAAACATCTATTCAATGACAACGATGACAAAAATTGTGAAGTTCTCAAGGGCCATTAGCTCGAAGAAATTCAAGAAAAATTCATTGTGTTGAACTCACTAAATGTGTGCAACCTTGTTGCTTCTTTCAAGCATTACCCAAGTGGAGGTTACATTGACAATATCCTTGAGTTGAAATCTAAGAGTCATTATGATTTCATCTAGGAATTTTGTTTCCCAGGCCAAATATTTAGTCAAAAGGTCTGTTTTTTCATGATGTTCATCAATGAGGTTGGGAGTGGAGTTGGGCTTGTTGCATGAATGTAGCTCATAGGTGATCTAGAGAATTCATGGATCATGTTTGACCATGTAAAGAAAATCATTAGTTGGACAATGATGGCCTATCATGTTTATGATTTGAAATATTGCAAAATCATGACCATTGCACTTTGCAACATGCAATTCGAAAACATAAAAGCACAATAGATAATGTGGACAAAACTCAACCGAAAAATGCTCAAAACATGGGTATGTTGAACCCAATTTCAAGGGATTCATGGCAAATAACATGTAAGTAAATTGGAATGTTGTTAGAATTGTTTATAGTTCTAATAATGCTACTATAAGGATGGTGGACAAAGAACGTACATGTTTGTTCCACTAGACTCATTCGCTTGATAGGCATACCAAACAATTGATGAAACTTAAACTACAAGATCAACATAAGGCCTTCTGCTTTGACTACAAAAATTCCAAGTCTTTAGAAGAGGCAGACATTTGGTATGTAACTATCTATTGTTGGTGGCTTTCGTTAAAAGCTATGATTGAATCTATTGTTCACAAACTTGGTAATTGGCTTGCCTTCTAGCACTTTCGTGTCAAATAATGGGGTAGGTTCATAGCCCATGTAAGATTTTCCTTTCATATATTGTGTTCAAGGATTTATCTTCTATCTTTTCTATTCCTACACTTATGGTCTAATCCACTCCTCTTGGTATTTACAAAAGTTTCGTGATATTGAGTGGGCACATATGCTGACTTGCAATCTTACTAAGATTGTGCATAACATTTGGCTACAATAATTGGGAAAACACAAAACCTCTTTGTACATAGCCACTTGTGACAATTATGTTTGAGCTTTTAAATAGTCCACTTTATATCGACATTATTTGCGAGGACATCTTTCTGGGAAACGACATGATAGAAATGAACTCCTTTTGAAGAGGGCCCATTTTTCGAAGGATGTTTCCAAGCTTGTGGCAAATGCTGCCAATTATATTTTTAGATATTCATTCACCACATAAACTCCTCATTTGGAGGGCGAGGCGGTGTTTGGTTCTGCCAAACATGGTGCCAACTTTTTGCCAAGTGTGGATGATGAGTCGCACAAGCCTAACTGCATTAATTTCTCTTGTCCTCGTGTGGTCATTCTCGCTTATCAACCCAGAAGTGTTGACAACTTGTCCATCCTTGGGTTGCCATGTGTTGCACAAAGTATGTTTCTTATATGTCCTCAAGGTGGCATAGTGGTTAGTGAAATTATGTGTCGCAACCCCACTTTGGCCAAGTGTGGGGGTGAAGCCCAACACTTCCAAAGTTGGGGACTTGGAGTCCTCCGGGACTCCCGAATGTTTAGAGTTCGACAGCGAGGCCCAAAACACCTCGCATTGAGGTGTTCTTGGTGTCATTGGAAAGGCCTTAAAGCGTAGATATCGAAAATGGCCTCGCATTGGTCATTTGGACATCTGCAGCCCAAGTTATGGGCAAAAGAAGGGCCGGGAGTAAAATTGGTAGTTTGACTCCCGACCACTAAAAGTCGGGAATCGACCTCTTCCCAACCTCCGAATTGAGAGTGCGAGATGTCGTTGAAAAGATCTCGACGAGGGTTACAACTTTGGTTTAAACCTCGTCGCAATCAGACTTGACAGTCGGGAGTTATGAGCTCCCAAAGTCCCGGGACTCCAACCGGGACAGTTTCGGGACAATTTCGGGACTCCAACTTGGGAGTCCCGGGAAAAAGAGTCATTTGGATGTAGCCTCAGTGGAGCATTGCAGAGAATACTATATGGGGGAAGGTGGTGGCTTCCCCCGAGTCCGGGTCGTGATGAGTCTTGTGTGTCAAAGTGCCCGTGGCTTGTCCCAACACCCAAGGGTGTCCCGGAAAGTGAACTAACCACTTTGTGGTTTGTTTTGGATGCAGATTCAAGCTTGATCTACTAGTCCCTCTTCCTAGTCTAATCCCGGGACTTCTAGCATGCCCCTCTACCCCTTTATAGTGCTGGAAGTCGGGAGCGCCCTTCCGAGTCCCAATTCCGCAACTCTACATAGGTGAACCCTCAAGTGGGTTCACCCCGGGACTTGGGAGTGCGTCACATGGTATCAGAGCTCAAGGTGAAGCTCGACTTTCTTCTTTGAGTGGTGATGGCACCCAAGAAGACCTTCAAGCCCCCGCAAGACTCCATGTTGGAAGAGCCCGTCGAAAACCAAGTAGCCCTGCCCGAATCTATTGGGGAGGAGGAACCCATGCCCCAGGAGGACCGAGATGAGCCCGAAAGTGAAGAGGAACAAAGGAGCTCGGTCCTATTCACCTAAGAACAATTGGAAGTACTCCTCAAGATGGGTAGGCCCGACTTTGGTGAGTTGGTGGCGGCCCTCAAAACGGGAGCCGCCAAGGGCGAAAGGTTTCAACCGACCAAGCCCGAGAACTTTGATGGTGCCCGTGACCACAAGGTTGTGGATGCTTGGCTTGCTGAGATGGACGACTACTTGCATGCCGCCAAGGTTGGACGGAATTCCGCCATGGAGCTTGCCCAATCCTACTTGAAAGGCTATGCCGTCACATGGTGGAGGACGGTCCGATAAGAGGAGGGGAGTTATTTAAGGAACGTCTTGAGTCGGAATTTGTCCCAAGGAATTTCGACTACATCTCTAGGTGCAAACTCCGTGACCTTGTGAATGCCACGAATGAGAATTTGAGGCAATATGTGAGGGCTTACTCCGAGCTCATGCTTGAGATCCGGCACATGCACGAGTTGGATCGTGTATGCCAATTTGTGATGGGGCTTCCAACTTGGGCCAAGCGAAAGCTTGAGGAGAGTTGGCCCGCCTCGTTATCCAAAGCCATCACGAAAGTGGAGAATTTCTCGAATGTGGGGTGGAGTGACAAATCTGGGTTCAAGAAGGACAACAAGTTCCTTCACAAGAAGCCAAGGCATGAGGGAGAGTGGAATCGAGGGCAAGGAAGCCCAACCAAGGATAAGCCCAAACAATTCCAAGGCTCGGGGTTCAAACCAAAATGGAGTTTTGTGAAGAAAGGGGCTCCTTTTGTTTCAATTGCAACGAAGTGGGGCATTATTCCAAAGATTGTCCCAAGTCCAAATCGGGGAGTGGGAGCTCTAAGGTACTTACTCTCAATGTCGCTCTAGCCCAACCCGAATGCAACCGACTTATCTTCTTGAAGGGGAAGATTGCTAAGCGGGATATTTTATGTCTTTTGGACACAGGGGCTTCTCACAACTTCATAACTCAAGAAAGTGCCGAAAGGATGGAACTCCACTTGGAGGAGCTCAAGGCACCCGTTGAGGTGCACTTCACGGATGGGGTTCCCCATCCAACTACTTTATAAGCAAAAGGAGTGCCTTTCCAATTGGGAAATTGGAGAGGAAAGGTGGACTTGTTGGTTTCCACCTTGGGTGGAATGGATTGTGTCTTGGGAATGGAATTCATCGCCCAAAACAATGTGTTCATAGAAGGGCACAATAGACTAGTTAGAATCCCATCTAAGAATGGGATTGTGTGAGTCAAGGCACATGAGTTGCCTTGCGGAAGTGGACCAACCATCCATTTCATGTTTGGAAAAGCTTGGAAAAAAGAATGCGTGGGAGGCCAAGGCATGATGTGTGTTATGCGGGTGTTGGATGAGTTTGAGCCCGAGGAAGCCACCAAGTTGGTGACTTCCCCCAAGTGCATAAGGCGAGTTTTGGAAGAGTTCCTGGATGTGATGCCCGAAGACTTACCCGAAGACTTGCCCCCGAATAGACGGGTTGATCATGCAATAGAAGTGATGCCGGGAGTGGCACCTCCCGCCAAGGCCCCATATAGAATGAGCCATGAGGAGTTGAAAGAGCTTAAGGTTCAACTCGAAGAACTCCTCGCAAAAGGGTATATCAAACCAAACAAGTCACCATATGGGGCACCCGTCCTTTTTGTTCACAAGAAGGATGGGACGTTGAGGATGTGTGTTGATTATAGAGCTCTTAACAAGGCAACGATGAAAAATCGATATCCTTTGCCTCGCATTGATGATCTATTTGACCGTCTCTCGGGAGCCAAAGTTTTTAGTAGAATCGATCTATGTTCGAGGTTTTACCAAATTAGGATTGCGGAAGGGGAGAAAAAAAGACCGCTTGTCCCTCAACAAAAACCCACTCACAATTAGCCCTACGCTTAGGCTGAGTCCCCACCGTATTGTTGATGAAACCAGTAATGTTTCCAGAACGTATGGGGTCTCCATCTATCACCCTCCCATCACTATGCCTCCTAGAGCTCCCAGCAAAGGTGTCCATCTCAAGAGCAAAGGTCTTCCACTAAGGATGTTGTGTGAGGATCCTATTCTAATGTCTTCTCTTATAGATAGGCCCACCATAAGGGAACAAAGTAGGACCCTTTCTACGACAACTAGCTAAATCTTCTACAATGATGTCCTCACAAGCATATACTCCATAGCCATGCTTCTTTCCAAGTGTAGAGGTCTTAACAATCCATCGTCTACCCCAAACCACAACCTCCTCATCATAGGGCAAACTATCAAGCAACCCAAGAACTGCAAGGTTCCATGACTGGATAATATTGGCACATTTGCCAGTGAACTCACACATACCCCATCTGCCCTCAACAATAGTCCTAGCATGACCCTCACTTGGACGTTGTGCTTTGGATCGTTGTCTAACGAAGG
>Ga0209208_10004659_pt1 | contig 19363 bp, 11 predicted proteins | sample S1TSphfallax_3_FD_187694 | JGI IMG/M metagenome (GOLD analysis project Ga0209208, IMG submission 187694) | Host-associated microbial communities from peat moss isolated from Minnesota, USA - S1T2_Fd - Sphagnum fallax MG (SPAdes) (version 2) | ecosystem: Host-associated > Plants > Peat moss >... | reverse complement strand
AAAACCAATAAAAACAAACAAGCAAATTTGAAGAGCATGAAGTTTTTTGGCATCTCAAACCTTTCCTTGTTGCAAAAGAAAACAAAAAACAAACTAAGGAGTGTGAAGTTTTTTTCCCTCTATATTTTGATCCCCATCAATATTAATGAATTAGAAAATATCAAATTTTTCACAATATAATATCTTGATCGCAATTTTAGATTCCATCAATATCATTCATTTTGTGTCATGGATCTGATAAAACAAGACTAGGTAAAAAAAATATTAAAAATGATGATAATGTTACAAAATTTTGATACATCTTAAAGAATTTGGATTTATATATGGATGATATTCATGTTCATCCAAAATGTTATTTCATTTATTGACCTTATGATCAATTTCATTTTTGAAGTTTAATTTAATCCATATTGTCAAAGTTCATCCATATAATTCATTAATTCATTAATATGGCCAATTTCCATTTGCATTGCCAATATGCTCCATGAATAAAATTCATCCATCATCAAACTTTGTCATCCATATGGCAAATTACATGTGTAGCAAACTTTATCCTTGAACTTAATTTTATTCATGCATAGTTCATTTCATTTGCATTGAAAATTCCCTTAAAAGAAAATGGTTTCATTGATGTTTTTTCATTTTCATCCATATGTAGACAATTTTATATATATTTATGATCAATGTCATCCATCACCAACTAATATTGTGCATTTGGTGTACCTTGTTTTTTACATTTATTTGAAGCCTTCTATTGTAAATATTGTTTAAAATGATATCAACCACCTTTTTTCTTCCTTCTAATAGTTCCTTTTCTTTTCTTCCTTTTTCTTCTCTCCCTCCTCATTCCCATTGTTCTTGCCTAATGATGGTGATGTCAAAGCTTTTTTTTTAAAAAAGAATCATCAAGGTTGAGCCTCATGAATATTAGAAAATGGATGACTCGTATGTTTTAGGTTTTTTTTTTTAAATTCAAAACCAAAACCCATTGGCTCTAAGGCTAGGTTCAATTTTTTAAACTAATGATTCCCAAGTGGACAACTATAAATTTTATGAAGCCCATTAGTTTGGGTTGAAGGCAAGGCCAATTTTTAACCTTTTTTTTGGAATTTGGCAACATTCAAAATGAAGCTCTCCACACCCCCCTTCCCTCCTTTCCCCAAAAGGATTTTCTTCAAGAATAACACGAAACAAATGTCACCAAGCAAATGCTACATGTCAATATTGAAATGTTGAACAAGGTAGAAATTTTTTTAATTGTCAATTGACATAATACATATATTTTATTTGACAAGCATAGATTGTCTTGAAAATAAAATATTGAATTTAAGTTGTGGATGATTAAGTTATGGGTGCCTACCTACTTCCTAACAACATTTTGTTGGCCCACTTGTGGTATCTAGTGATTGCATAATGAATCTTGATTGAATCAACAAGTTGATGTCAAAATCAATAGCCAACTTTGCACAAGAAAAAATCCTAGAAATTATAAAAAGGTTAAAAAACATGAATGAATGAATAAATGAATAAGTCCATAATGTTTGAGGCACGGAATACTTTGTATTTTCAATGTACCACTTGCATTTGTATGGTATTATTTTCTTACCTAATTCTAAATGAAATGGATATTAATAAATATCATTTTTTTAAAATAGTTTTGGCAATTGATAAATACCTAACTTATTTAGGTTTAACTATATTGTCAAATGCATTGTTTATCTAATAATATTTTAGAGTTTTTTTGATAGGTTAATTTATTTTCTAATTTTTAAATAAAATTTTCCTCTAAAATAATTTTATAAATACCTTATTTTGAATAAAAATATTTTTGTGAAACTATAAGTGAACTCCCTATGGGCAAGTCCTATGGTTAGTATGCCCCCAACTAGAACCATTGGGCTAAGTACCTAAATTCAACCAACATTTTTCATGACCTTCTTGTCTTCTTCCTTCTACTCCTCCCCGACTTTTCTTGCTTCTACATCACAAAAGTGGCCTTTGACATGTTATTTCATGCTCATAACTAGTTTCAAATAATGCCATTATTCATTCCATAATGTTTCCCCATTTATTTCATTTTGAAACATATATAACCTAAGTATAAGAAGACAAATAACGTATTCATTTTCAAATCTAAAATAAGTGCCTTGGGGAAGAAAGGTAGGTATGAAGGCCTCACAAAAATAAAAACTATGGATTCAAAATATAAATGAAACAATCATAAAATTGGACTTTTTGTTGTGATGTAAAACATAACAATGAACAATAATGGTGATTAGGTTGGGCTAATGGTGTGGCATTTATGCAAGTTTTGCATTATATGGGTTTGGCCTCATTGGGCCAAGTCCTTTGCCAATGCAATGTACTAAAATGCCAATGACCTTAATGTTATGGTGTGGGATGATGTAAACGTGTCCTTGTTGGGGCACTATGAGAATGTGAGAACCACCCTATTGAATGCAACTTGATCATGAATAAGTTGTGGATGTGCACTAGTATGATTTTGACAATGTGTTTCTTTCTCTTTATGGTCAAATGTCTACATAGACTAAGGACATGTGGTCCCCACATGTTTTGTGTATAGTTGCACGATTGTTTGGTGTACATTCTATTTTACAAATGAAATATGGGTTTGGGATGAAAGATTATGGTTATACACCGGTTTTCATAAACCTTTTGTAAGGAATGGAACTTTAATGTATTTTGCACTTTAAGAATGGCTTGATCTAACTTTTAAAATCCTTGACATCAAATCATTTGGCCATGCATGAAATTTTTTATTTCATGATGGTAATAAATTGGTGATTTGTGTCTCATTATTAGCATTTTTAGGTCTCATGCTTGGGGTAGGTTCCTTTTAAGGTTGCGTGGTAATCACACCAAAAATGAGATGGTATTCAAGATATGGATTGGCTTGGTGATGTTTGCAACTTTTGCAATTCTTGAAGTTTTTAATTTATCAATCAAGTGTATCATTCATTGATTTCATGGTTGATTGTGGTCTATCAACATGATGTTAATGTGACTTGCTACATTAGAACAAAAATTGTCATTTGCAATCAATTTTTGCAACTAAAAAATGCCATTTGCAATTTTTCTAAGCAAACAACAATTTTTCTTCTAGTGCTAAAATTATTTATTATGACATTGCAACACGAGTCATGATTATCTTAGGAACTTAGGATAATTTTAAATGAAAATGAAAATGTTAATTGAAACTTTAATCAAATGAAAGCAAGCTTCATTTTTACTAGTGGGCCCATGTGTTGTTAGCCCAATTATATTAAATTTCCTATAAAGTCATCCATGCCAACATTGGTCTAGTTGAAGTGGGTTTTAATTCAAAATTTGTGTGAAATCACCATGACTACATCATGAAAGAAAGTATATATGTATGTCTTTTCATCATACTATAAAAGGTGTCACCATTCATAATAAGAAATTCCAAGAAAAAAAAATTGAAGGCTTTAAGAGATACAACTTTTCAAAAAATGTAATTGTGAAAAATTAATTTATAATGTTAAATTGATTTTCAAGAACAAAATTCACTCTAATTTAATAATTTTTGCTCTTGTGGCCTAAAACTACAAAGTGACCCAAGAGTGCACACAATTTCATTAAATGATTTCCAATGGTACCAAATGTATAATGAAAGGTTTCATTGTCTAGGAGTGTTACAATATGGTCACATCCAAACAAAACAAACAAAAGAATTATCTTAATGTATAGACAAAATCTTTTGATTACATTTAGTTTTTTAAAGATTTAACTATTTGATGACACTATTGATCCACACAAAGAAAAGTAAGGTCAAACAATTGATTTATCAAAGATTTTGCAACAAGGTATAAATTAAGGTCAAAAGCAAATTTCATACAAATCCAACTTTCAATTTAATTTGATTTTTGAAACACAATGATCATTGATATATTCAAAAATGTCCTTAAAGAAAGTGATGTCTATTACTCACCTCCCCAAGTTTTTAACACCACCTTGCACCAACCTTACATTCACATTAAAATCCTTAATGCTAATTGTGTTTGATCCAAACCTTATCCCAAATTTTGCCCAATCAAGTTACTTTTGGTAATTCACAAATCAATTCCCTCTTTGGATTTGATTGTAACCTTAACAATTGTGGAAGGGAACTGTCAACAACCTTAGACACTTTATGTGACCTAAAAACCAAGTACTTCCTTTTTCAAAAGAAAAACCAAGTTTTAAATGATTGATTTTCATTTGAAAGTTGAATTGGAATGATTTGGATTAAAGATGATGACATTGAAATGTGACCTTCAAATAATTTCTTTAACCAAATTAAACCTTACAAGGATGATTTGAATTTAAGGATGAACGATAGTATGGTTGAAAAACGATGTTCACTTATCATAAACATATTAAATAACACATTGTAATCTTGTGAATTGCAAATAATTGTCAAATTTTTTTCACTACCCAATCATCACCTTATATTTACATCATATCAATTGTAAAATCATAATTCATTAATACATAATCAATGTTTTTTTTTCAATTCCCTAGGAGAGCTAGAGTGGCTAGCATTCCTAGCTTTAATTTAACTTTGATTTGATTAATGACTATTTTCTAGAGAATTCATAAATGTGTGTATGTGAATATGAATGTTGTGACACCCTCCCCCGAAAACCAATTTTCTTTTGTAATTTGGCAATAAAAAGGTGAAATTGTGATAGAATATTCCTTTTTAGAAAATTGTCACCTTTTAGTGATCTTTCACCAAAAAAATCATTGGACATAACTTGATTTTTTTCCTCTTATCCAAAATTATTATTATGTTTATTATAAAAATAATTTCCTTTTTTTGAAGGATGGAATGTCATTAATTAATACATGAATTTCCAATAAAATAAGGTTTAATGGCAAAAGAAATTTGGTTGTAATTCATAACCTCACAAAACAAACCTATCCAATGACAAGTTTGTATCAACAATATAGGTTCTTTTGTATTTTTGGGCATGTAAAAGGTGACTTTCATTATTATTTGAAGGAAGTTTCATTTTACTTTCATAAAAGGAAATCATTGAATGAGTGGTAATAACATTATAAATATATTTTTGTACATGTAAATATGACCTTCATCATAATAGTGAAATTCATTCTCATAGAGTTGTGTTTTTAAATATAGTATTAGGTGTCATACATTCCATGTGGAACTTAAATTATAACTTTATAAATTTATCTAAGCCACATATTGCTAAAGCTTTCAATTTAAAAATAATTGGAATATATCCTTAACTTTTTTGTAACAAAATTACCTCATACAATTAAAGTTGGATATATGGTTCTTTTAAATAACAATGTGAAACATCACATTAAGGTTAAGATTGCAATTTTATGATTATGACCATTTTTGTGTTGCAATTTCATAAGCAATCTAATTGTGATTTTGTTTTGGGTTGTTACTATAATGGCTTCTAATCTTCTAGATTTGGGTAACATGAAAAAAAAGATTCTTGAGCAAATGTGTGTGTTTATAATGATCAATTTTTAACCAAACATCAACCTTCTACACATTGAAAAAAAAATCCACGCCAATTTATTTGTATGTCAACAATGATGCTTAACATGTAGGTTTGGTTTAATTTTTCTTGAGAAATTTTAGTGTCATATTGTAAATTTGATTTATTTTTCTGTTTCTTGAAACAAAATTGCCAAATTTGGACATCACAAAAAACAAAAGGAAAAAGAAAATTTGATTCATGTAAGACATAAAAATGCTTGTATATAATGTATCATGTGGGCATATTATTTTGTGCTTATACCTCCTTGACAAGTAGTGTAAGATAATCCATATGCCAACTTCTAAAACATATATTACAAACGAACACAACTTGGTTTGAATAATACCTATCCACATAATCTAGTCTAGTTACTTGCTTACTAGTTATTGCATCTCGCAACCTTACAATCGACATGTTCCACATATTATACTTTAACATAACCACTTTGTAAAAATCAAAATGTAAAATTAACAAATGTGAAAATTCACATAGTTTGGAATAATTGTCTCATGTGTCACATTCTATAGTCAATACACATTTGAGACATCAAAATGCAAGATAATTCACACATGTTGGACACAAATGTCAAATGTAAGATGCACCAATCAAAATGGGGATTAGTTCACACTTTAATTGCAAAACGATTATGTATGCATGATATTTTACAATATCATCAATCTAGATATCCAACAACAATACACACTTACAATATAAAATAAGAAATCCAATGACTATGATATTCGAAGCTAGTATAGGTGAAACATGGTCATTAACTTGATAATTATGAAAATATTTTGTATGGAGTATGTCCCTTACTAGTGCTTTATGAAAAAAAATTCTCTTTTGTTGTTAACCCTAAGTGTTTTCATTTCTACTTTCAACATTTTTTGCACAACCATAGGGAAGATTTTGATCTAAGTGTGTAGTGCATATTTTCACAACTATATATGTGACATATGTTGCATTTAGATCTAAACCTAAACAATTTCAATATATTTCACAAAAAATGCAAAGATATTTAAAAAGTCATAGAAATTAAAAAAACATATTTTCATCCCATAGTACCCATGCGAAACCCCAAGATTTCTCCTTTCCAAATAATGTCATCCTAATTCCTAGCAAAATATAATGAACATATTCATTTATCATAAATAGTTGTTCACTTTAAGTATTTTATGGCTCCATGAAAATTATTCATACATCCATACATGTGATAAAAGTGTAAACAACATATGTCCTATACAACCTTGTTAAATCCTAAGGATGGAAGTTTAATGTTAACTAATTTGGTGAATACAAGGCATGTTCCTAAAATTTGAGGTTGTAAAATTAAGGTTTAAACCTACATTTGAATGTTATTTTGTTATGTAGATCTTTTTTAATCTAAGGTGGGCATAAAAAGTTCTTTTTGTCATTCAAGTCAATACATATTTTTGGAATCCTAACCAAATATGTTAACATGGTTAATGTATGTGATTTCAATGTTCAAAAATTTTACTTGCAAGCAAGCAATATATGAACTAGGCCCTAATTCCACAAACCTAATAATTGTTCCATATATGGAATGGGCCAAGGAGCTTTAAAGGATAAGAATGTTGTAGACCTTTTGTCATGGAGAAGGAACTTCAAACTTGAAGGCACCTCAACCAACTCACTAACCTCTTGATATAGAAGCAAACCCATGTATCTTTGTGGGCATAGGTCATGTCCCCATCTTGGCTGTAACAATAAAAAATGAAGAAAACTAAGAGGGTCAATTAGTAGAAGGACAAAATGCAATATGGAATTGGTTATTGCCTTCACAAATGCACACCCTATAATTGGACCTTAATGAAGGTGATTGGTTTGGGCCTTTCAAAAAATTTGTTAACATCACCCCTTATGGACATTGATTTGGAATGGATGGATAGAGTGAAAGGAAATTGTTTGCACATCTATGAAATGAATAATTTTTTGTGCAATACATACATTTTAGATGAAGGTAATGATGCATAGGGTTGGTGTATAACCATCTATGGTGACATACCACTTCTTAGTTGAAAATTGAATTAGGCTTGGGGATGTAAGTAATTTTTTTGATCTAATGCCTTTTCCTATCATTATTTCCTCATTAGCAATTCATTATATAAATTGATATGCACTAGGAGAAAACCCCTATTTTTTCGACTATGTTTTCCAACTACTTTGCAACTATTATTTTAACTGAGCATGACAATTTCAACTACAAAATGTTTTTTTCAGCTCAAAACTACCTTTTTCAATTGTTTACCAAAAGAATCAACAATATTGAGTCAACTTTAACATGTAATAGAAAATGACAAACATGCATCACTTTCTAGGCCAATGGTGAGGTGTAAATATTTTAGTTGAAAATGATGCACCACTTGAGTTGATGAAACATTTTCAATTTATGGATGAACTTCATTTGCCTTCGTTGGGTGGCATGGAGTAAACTAGGTTGGACTATGTAACTAAGCATTGTTGCATTGACACAAGTCACATGGGCATTGGTGGGACTTCATAAAAATGAAATAATCAATGAATGTTATGTGTATGGTAGGGCATTTTTAAATATATATATCTTGAAAAATGTGGGTGGATTAATATTATGAAATGCCATGTGTACAACATATTCAAGACCAAGTCATTGTTTGTTACCACATAATGTTTAGGGATATGCCAATTGTGTCATTCATAATTAGTTGCAATTTAGTTGACCAAAAAGTTAATTATACTAAAAAACTAATAAACAAAAAGTTGGATTATAATCAAATTTTAGTGGATTACAATCATAATTATAAGACTGCAAAATTAAAGTATGGGGATAATGTACCCAATTGAAATTAAACTAAAGAAAATCAAACCACAATAGAGGCATAGTTTGCATGTACATTGTCAACTAAGAATGCAAATCCTATAATGTCCGTGTGATGAATGGTACAATTATAGGTTACACATATTTCAAAAACTTCATGATGCACTAAAGACAACCTTCACTTGCCCAATTTGAAAACTATGTAATGAAACATTGCAACCACTTACATCCCAAATGTTTCCTTGCATAGTTTTTAGATAACTAACAAACAAAAATGGCACATGCCTTAATTTACCTTACAAATAATTGACACATAATTGAAACCCAATCAAATTTTAGATGAAGCCAATCAAAATATAGTTAAATTCTAGTCAAAACTTAATTAAAATCAAAAACTCAAACTCAAAAAAATATAATTTTTCATTCCATGCATTTAAAAAAAAGATTTTGTAGTGTTCAAATTCTAATGTAATGGTTGCAACATCACATTAACTACTTGAAAGAAAAAAAAGGGAAAGAAAAAAAAATTATGAAAAGATTGAAAAATAACCAAAAATTCTTAGTTATTTTTTGAATGCTATTAACATGCATTGATGGTTGAAATGCTCCATAAGTTATTCAAATTCTTGCTTTTGAAATGGCAAAAAGAAATTAAACTAATGAAAGTTCACAGAAAAAAATAATTGAAAGAAAAGAAATACTAAAAAAATGTGGTGGAAAACAAGGTGGAAAAAGGAAAGGAAAGATAACAAGCAAGTTGTTGAATGAGCTTGGAGCTTTAGCATGGTGCCTAGAGTTAGAACTTGGAGCTTGCATAATTGGATTTAATATTTTTCTTATAGCCATGCAAGTAAGATTTATAAATTAGGACTAAAAATCAATAATTATAGGGGTAAACCAAAAGGCAAGTATAGGGATGAATATGTGCATTCATCAAAATTATTGTGAATGTATTAATATATCCATCATGTTTATGGATGAAAAAAATTGGTATTTTTGAATATATGTAATACAAAATCAAACATATTACAAATATACATGATTTTGTATTTCTTGAATAATACAATATAAAATCCATTGTAGCAATTATCAACATTATGTATTTGAAGATTTATATCTTCAAAAGAGAAATAAAAAATGGTGTGTAGAATGAATTACTGCAATCTAAGATTGTGTTCAAAACAAAAAATGATACCCCTTTTATGGATCATTAATGTAGAACTTATAATTAGTTTTTTCACATGTATGAAATCCAATAAAATTAATCATTTAAAAAATACATTAGTATCACCCAATGGGTTTTTAATGGTGAATTTTCTTCATTTTGTGATTCAGAAAATAATATTTTATCACAAATTCCCTTCTTTTTAATTTTTTTCTCAAAAAAAAAAGCAAATCCAAAATAATTTCCAAAAATTGCCACAATTGCTTACAATATAAAAGGATGATTATAGTTTTTAATTAATATTTTTAATAGTTCCATATTTGGCTAAATATACTTATGGACAATTGCCAGTTGATCAATATCACAAAATTGAAAAATAAAAATAAAAACTGGTATTACCCCAATAAGGTCCCTCGTTATAATAGGTTTAAAAATAGTTTGGTATAGTATCAAGTTATAAAACACTATATTTATATTTTTGTGAATGAACATTTTAAGATGTTTATTAAAAATCTAATAATACTACACAAAAATAATTAGCAACACACACACATACACACACACACACACACACCCCAATAATCAATTTATTGTTTGACTCACAAAATCAACAAATATCTATTTCAAAATTCAATCTTCATTCAAAAAAATTCCAAGAACATTTTTTTATTCAGAAAAACTATCCAACAAATTACAAATTATCATTATCATAAGACTTAATCCCTCATAATTTTTCATGAATTCAAAACTAGGTTTTTGAACAAATTTTTGCATTTATAGAGAGCTATTCCTTTAAATATAAATCTAGATGAATTTGGAAACCTTCATCCTTTAAAACAATGATCTTCAACTATCCATGCTTTGTCATAAATTAACACATGAGATAAAATCAAGTTGTTCCATCAAACAACTATTTACATTACCAAATTTATTGTGTAAAAATCAAGTATTAAATGTGGCAAAATTTCAAAAAAATTCAAAAAAAATTCAAAATTTGACAACTAGAAAACCAAACTTGAACACATTTTTAAAACCTTTTTGAAAGTATGGAGGAAGGGAGGAGGAGTTGAACCAACACCTACATTGGTACCTTTAACTTGTTGAGTAAATCATCCTATGGCTATATTTCCTTCATGAATATTAAATTTGAAGTTGAAAACCATTTAGAATGTTTAGAATATGCCCCAAAAATTTGGAATTTTTTTATTATGGTACCTAGTAGTGAAGTTGTTTGTTCATCAAAGTCACAATGGAGTGAGGGGAGTGGGGGATTGTTGTCAATGACAATCCTTCTTTTTGTTTTGTTTTGGGGAGAAGTGAGAAGTCCTTTTTTTTGTTTCTTTTGTTTTTCATCTTTGGCTTTTGTAGAAGGAGGACAAAGGTATTCTTCCTCCCTTGATTGTCAAGGCAAGGGGAGAGAGAGTCCTCTTTGTGGCACTTTTTCTTTTCATTTCATTTTTATGATGTAGCTAAATCCGTAATCATCCATAAATCCATTAACCCAAATTTGGCTTTAAACATGATATGAGTAAAATAGTTTTAAACATCCTTCACATTTGTTGTTATATTTTAGAACCCAATAGAAAAACTTAGCAATTTTTCAAAAAGAGTTAAAATTATTTTGAAAGGAAAATCTACGAATGATAATAACAAAGTTATGAGAATGTTGTCAAATTGGATAATGATTTTGAACAAACCGTACAAAAATAATCAAGGGGTTAATGAAGGAGAACATGAAGTTGAGCTTTGGGAGCAAAGATGAATCAAATGCATTTATGTGTATGACATCAAATTTGGCTATGTCATTAGCCAACATTCTCAAACATTCAATGAAATTTCATCTCTTCAATTTGCCATAATTTATCATTTGATATCATAACTTCCCATAACTATTTTCTAACAAAGAATGTTCATTGTGTATATTCATCATTCACCTCTTATTTTTCAATCATTTATCCATCTTGCATTTATCATGATCAATCCATCTTTTAACCAAAATTTCCATTCATCTATTGCATCTATGCCCAAATACAAAATTATTAGGGAAATATTTAAATATATTTCATCCAAAATTTTTGATATTTTTTTTGTTTTGTCTAGATTGATGAATGACATTCATCCATTTCAAATGAACATTTATCAATATGTTCATCCATGTAGGTGAATTATATATGCCATCGTGTTCTAGGCTCATGCCCAAGCCATCCCTGAGTTTAAATTTAAACATAAGTTGAGCTTGAAAAAGAGTTGAAAATTTAAAAATAAAACTAGAGCAAAAGGGAAACTCAAAGTTTGAATGAAGCATAATATAATGTGAAGTCCCATTGTGCATGGTTATAATTGGTGATGTTGATTCATTTTCAACTATACAAGTTGACATGGTTCCAACTAGTTTTCAATTTCAATGAATGCAATTCAAAATTTGAATTTCCAACCAATGCATTGTCACTACTATGATATGACATATCAACTATTCATCCATATTATATGTCACATTATCCATTCATTCATTATTCATATTATATGCCACATTACTTATTCATTCATTCATTCATTCATATGCATCCATACATCTCTCAAGCTACCTCTTAGGTAGATAGGTAGGTCATATGTAACAATAGGTAAGAGGGTTACCTATTATTTACCTTACTTGCACCCTACCTACATATGAGGTAGGTATGTAACCTATCTATCAACCTATTAACTACTTCCCACCTATTATACCTTACGTACTTAGACTTTGCAAAGTAAGGGCATTTGAACTTTGTGTTGAACATTTTTTTTATCATTGTAATAACTTTCACATGACCTTAGACCAAGATGTGAATGTTGTCCTATTCTTTAACACCATGTTGCATAATTTGGAGCCCATTTAAGATCTTTAATGATAAAATAGTGTAATGAAAGTTACAAATTTTGATAAAGGTGTCACAACTTTCCTATAAAGTTGGAAATTAATCACAACACAAACATAACACGGTCTTAATATATTTGCAAAAAAGTAATTTTAAAGTTGAAATAAAGTGAAAAACTTATGTAATATTTCATTCATTAATTTTTGTCATTCATTCATTCATAAACAAGGTCCACCAAATTAATCAAACAATTGACATGATGGGGCATGGTTTGTCATTAAAAAGTGATTTTCTTAAAATTATAGTTCAATTGAGTTCTTTTTCTATTTCATAAAATATTTTGAAGGTAAATTCCCATTCATTGTCAATGTCATACATTTATTAAATTAGTCAACAATTTGATTTATTTAAAGTACTAAGCCATCCATATGGAATTTTTCAAAATAAATATAATTATGTAGTTGAAACAAAGTTGAAAACAACCTGCAATAAAAATTTGGTTTGTAAGAAAAGGCATTTTTTCTCCTATTGATTGTCTCAAAAGTTGACCATTGTACACCATGTTATATAACACCTCATTGACAATACATTTACAAAACAAGATAAACAATAAGATATCTAAGACTAATGTTTAACACAAAATAATTTGCAAAAGGTCTAGTTGAAAAAAATGGAAATTTTTATTGATATTTGTCAAAATTGTTGAGAATCCAAGTCCCAACTTGTGAAAAAATATTTATTATCCCAACCATTTCATTACTATTACAAATAAAAAACAAAAAGGTGTACTTCACTTACTTCTTCCTCAACTATAGAAATTCTAAAAATTTAAATTTGAAATTACCTAAATTCATTTAAAAATAAGAATTCAACAAAGAAATGCCAAACATCAATAATAGATATGGTAGCATACCCATGATTGTAACTTGTAGTGTAGAATGTGCAAAATGTGCAAACAACTATGCATAATCTAATTTTTACAAGTTAAATTATTAACCATAAATGATTAAACATTGAATGCTAGAATTCACAAAGATGCACAATTAGAAGTAGAATTAAATTTGGTGTATTTAACATTAATTAAGTGATTTTTTTGTTTTGCTTATCTCAAACATGAACTATTTTTTATATTAAAACATCAATCACAAATCGAAAACAAAGAAAGGTAACAAATCCATTATCCCTGTATTTTGTAAACATTTTAAAAGAACGAATTTACAACGTACTAATTTGTTATCTATATGTAAAATTAATTCTTATATAATGGTACATTAGTTGTATTTTAAAATTTTACATATAATAACAGCAATCCAAGAAAAGTAGCATAAAAGCCAGATAATATTTTCATCTTCTACATGATGTTTCTTGATATTTATGTTAAAATGAATATTAAATATTTGTTTTACTCTCTTCTACAAATCTCCATATTAATATTTACCAATTTCTTCAAGTCTTACAATGTCACATGCATTAATTATCTGTGTTTAAAAACTATTTTTCTCTAGTTTTTTAAACTGAAAAATTTACAAGACAAGATAATTAAATCATTGGCAGAAATAGGATGTACATAAATTTAACCTCATATTTTCCTGGTATATATACCTTTGTAAAGGCTTTACATGCCCAACATTGGCAACATGGTTTTTGGACATATTTTTTTCAAATGTAAAATTGACTAAATTTGCTAATTTCTTGAAAGTTTTCCAGATTTTTAATTTTTTAGAAAAAAATTCTTATTAACTATTAAATTAAACAATAAATTAATTTATTTTTATTTTTTTCAAATCCTAGTCTTGGCTCTTCCCACGCCTTGACTAGGTAGAAGGCTAGGTGCCAATGTTCTTTGTTCAGGCAAGATTTTGTCATTTTTCAACAAAGAAGAAATTGGGAAAACTTTGGAAATTTTCTTTTTATGTAAGTGTAAATTTGGCTAATTTTTCTCTTTTTTGGGGGTTACATTTTCACCAAAATTTTATTAAATTAAAGAAAATTATTGGTAGGCCTCAACTATGTAGATGGTTTAGCCCATAAAATGTCTTGACAATTTGGACCAATGTTGGTGAAGGAAGGCTAACGAACATAAACCTTTTAGTCACTATTTCTTGGGAAGAACATTGAAGCTATTGAAAACAATAATGTATTTCTTTTTTCATTGTTTGCCCTTAGCCCAATTCATATTTTTCCGTAAAAATATGGGCAATGGTGCATTAATGTGACATTATTGTTAAATAATGTGAATGCAAAATGAACAAGTTTTTTGGGGTTTATAGTTTATACCTAGTTTGTCTAGAAAGCCATGGGTTTTGTCTTAGTAATGTGCATCATTTGGGCCAATTTTTTAATTAGATGAAACCAAATTGTGAGCCATACATCTATTGGTGTGCTTTGATGAAATTCAATATTTGTTTTTTTTCCTCAACAAACCCTAAATTTTAAGGTCTCGATTAGACATTTGTCCTATTGGGTGTCTTTAGCTCAATGAAAAAAAGGCATCATCCTTTCACTTGTTAAAGGAAATGAGACTTAAAGGAAATTCTTAGAACCAAGTGACCTAAATCTCAACATCCACATGCAATGTTCTAACATTTAATTAGGTAGTCATATTTGAACATTTCTTTAAAATTCTCCACTCATGCACTTTGTTATAAGATTGCTTACATTATTATTAAGTCAATGGTGTTAAAGGTAAGAGGAAAGAATTGCAAAAAATCTTGTCAACAATTTGGTTATGGTTGGATGGTTTGATTTTGTCTAATTTGTGTTCTCTCTTTAAATATGACTTTTAAGGACATCCTCATTGAAGTCAAGTAATTTTAACTATGGTATTAAATAGAAGGTTGGGGAATCTCCTATTAGTTTTGAAAAGTTGATTTTTTTACCAAAAATTTAGAAAAAGTTTGGGATATTTTCCCCTAGTTTGACAAAATTTCAACAAATTTTGGGCCTGAAAACCTGAGTGCTTTAGCCTAAAAGAAATAAATAAATAATATATATATATATATATATATGAAGGCTTTAGATCAGTTAGCTCCTAAGCCCTTTTGATAACTAGAGAACCGCCGGTTCTAGGTTTTTGAGAGGGGCTTGGGAGTGGGGGAAATGGAGATTGAGGGAAAGAGCGAAACAATTTTCGATCCTGTTTGTTTCAAAAACTTCAAAGAACTGGCAATTTTCGTGAAGGAAAATCTCTGCTGAAAATGGAGTGTTGGAATTAGTTTTTTTTAAACAATTTATAGGTGCGACTGTTTGGAATTTTTTGGTCACAAATTCAATGGTTTTTTGGGAAAAAAATCACCAAATTTTGGAAAAATAATCTAAGGAAATCTTTTTAAATGACCAAATTTCTTTCCTGGTTCAAGTTGGTAGCGAAAAATGTATAAGGGTGTTTTTTTTTCATGTTTTGTGAATAGCCAAATTTGGTCAAATTAGCTTATTGACAATCACCACCTTAGGCTACATCACAAATTTGAAAGAATGAAAGGGAAAAAAAAAGAAGCTTGGAACAACTATGCACATTTTTAATGTGTCATTATCTCATGTATGCAAAAAAATAATGACACATAAATATACATGAGAAATTTCTTATTATTCAACAAGATTGCAAACCAACGATTTTTTTGTTGCAAAATTTTGCCAAGTGGCAAGTTTTGACAAGGCCAAACGACATGGCTTTGTTAAAATGGTTGGATCTAAACCATTCATTTCATCATAATCAACCACTGGATCTAGGGCTAATCTTGCACTCAATCACCCAAAAGGTGGGAATTGTCCAAGGGTCGACATTGATTCATCAAAAGTAGCTTGCTATTGAGATCAATATCATTGTTGTGGGTTTTCAACCACCTTGATTGCCTATCTATCTATGTGTTGATGAGTTGCGTTGTCATTTGTGCATAATGTTGATTATTCTAACATTGTTGTCTTCCCTTGCCTTGCCTTCATTTTAATTCACAATAATTGTTTTGTTCTCTTGTTGGTTATTCACTAGTGTTACATTATGGCAAGGAGTACTAATGGAAATTGCAATAGGTTTATGAGGATTTGTTGTAGATGTGAACTCAACATTATGGCTTAAAAAACAACTGACAGCAAAAACAACATGCAGATATGTTTGTTGACGGCATCAAATTCCATGCTTGCAAAAACACAAAACTCAACTTCCAACCTTCTAAAATCTAGATAAGTTCTTTTTTTTTTCTTGGTCCCTTCATTGTTTATTTTTCCTTCTTGTCCATTATATGTGTGGATTTTACTTAAAGATCCTCCTACATTTTACATTCTAATTCTCTATTTACAAAAAAATGTTCAAGGTTATTTTTTTCATTTTGTGTGTTGTTTTTCATTTTATGCATTTCTTGGGTTGCTACAACATGATTCCTCTCCAACCATTGGTTGGTTTCAAATACAAGTTTTTTTTAGTGCATGTGTGCCTACTATTGTTGAGACTATATCATTTAGACATCATAGCTTGCATGTGACTTCATGCTTTCCTAACCAAGTGATGGTGTTGCTACGTGAAAATATTGATAAAAACCAAGAACCTTTTATAATTGTTAATCCAGAAAAAAAGTGGCGAAATGTGAATGCTAAGAATTAAATCATTTGTTCCAAAAGGTTTCGGCTGTGAAGTTACCATGGGCAAAAGTTGTGGTGGGTTGTGATGGCAAATTGAACATGGTCCATTACAAAGTATGCAACAATATTGATGGAAGGAAAACTTTGTTGGTGCTAAAGTTTGATAGTTTCCAAAAACACACAAGGATGCGAAAATGTAAAGTTGCACACATTGAATGTGTTGTGGGGCAATATTTTATGTCCATAAAAAGCCAACATGTTGAGAACAAGCATAGGTTTTCCAAGAAAGGTCAAAAATTTGTTGTAGACATGGTGTGTGTTGGAGGTTTGGCTAATGAGAATAAGTAGAAGTTCTTATAATTTGTTGCCATATTTTGACTTTTGAAATTCGATCAACCTTTGATTAATTCTAAGAACATGAAAATGCTAGTTAATTTCTTGAAGGTGAAAAACATGCCTCACAAGCATTATAATGATTCCACATATTTGGAGATGGTAAAAATGATGCATCACATTATCATGCAATCCATGAAAATTGTTGTCCAAAAGGTTAAGTACATCATTGTTAGTTATGATGAAGTAACCACAATTGATAATCAATATTGGTGTAATGTGCATGCATACATTGTTGGTGGCTTTAGGAAGGTGTTAGTGTTGTTAAATTTTGAGAAGGTGTTTAACTGAGACATGGCTGATGATGTCACCCAATTGATACTAAGGTCACTCTTGATGAAGTATGGGGCCTTGACAACATAACGAGTTGTTAACAAGCTTACATGTTTTGGATATGATGGGCTTGTGGTGTCCATGGGCATATAAATTAGTGTTATTACACAATTTAAGTTTAAATCGACACCATTTATAATTAGAATGCATTTCATGGCACAATGCACTAACCTAATGGTATTAACCTTTTTTAATCAACCTTTTTTTGTTAAGTTTGAAGGCTTGTTGTAGACCACTTGCACATACTATTTTTTTTCACTAAAAAAACATTTTGAACATGGCAACCTTGCCAAACTACATGAATTAAGGATTTGAAATTGTTACACATTATAAGGACTAGTTGGTTCTCCATGTTGTCCCTAGTGAAATAAATGTTTACTAAGTACAAAACCTTAGTGGTTCACACGAACAATGACTTAAACCATGTGGTAGTAACAAAAACAAACTTTGAATATTTTTGTGACATTGAAATGATAATGGGGTTGGTGTGTATCATGCCCATGTTAAAGGCATTTCATGCATTGATCAAGTTTGCACAAGCATGTGACACATTTGTGTGTGATTTTGTGACTAATGTTAAATTGTGTTGTGTAGAATTGTACAAGTTGTTTTTTGATATGGAAACAAAGTATGGCCAAGAACACTTCAAAACATTCTTGGACTTGCATGATTGTAGCAATGACCAACTACTTTTTACATTGTGGACTAATTCAACAACAAACATTCAATATGTGATCTTTTATTTATAGAGCAAGCGGTATCAATTATGTAAAAAGTGCCCATACAGCGGGGTGTTCACTCAAGCCATTAGAGATGATTAGACAACTTCTTTTGAAATTGTCAAGGTGCAATGTTTGCATGTTGTTGTGTTTGATTTCATAGTTTGAATATGGATTCCCAAGTTAGGACTTGATGGATGCCAAATGCATCATATATTCTTAATACTAGTTGAACCTTTTTGCTAAAGAACTTTTTTGAGGTCACTTAACTTTACGAAACGTTCATTTTTGTTTTGAAAAAGTCATTGGTTCATGTTTTGATTAGGTGAAAATCCTAGCTCTTATTGATGAAAGGCAAACTTGATCTTGGAACATCTCTTTTCAAGATCAATATGCAAAACAACCATGCAAGACCAACTTTGGAACTACCAATATTATGCAACCCTCTCATGCAATTGTAGTTTAAACTTGCATCCGACACCGTTTTGTAGCATCAATTGTTAAACTATTTTGCTTTAACAAAATTGTTTGTAAGGTGTTTTGAAAAATGGGATGCAGCCCCACACAAGTCAATCAGCTTTCACGGGTGTTGACCAGGTTATCAGAAACAGGAACAGACCCCCACCGGTTATCAAAGAATCGGTTCAGATATATAACCGCAGTTCTCAAAATTTTGAGGAAAAAGCCAAATAACCAAACCCCAGAACCCCGGGGGTTCTTTACAGGTTATATATGTATATGTATATATATTATTATTATTATTATTATTATTATAATATATATTGTCACCGGGAAAGTTTCTTCCAATGAAGCAATAAATATGGATTATTATATTTTTGAATTTCCATTCATATTGTGGGAAAAGAAAGCTGTGGGATTAATAAAAAATAAATTAGTGAAGGGTTGTATGGGAGGCCCCCAAAAAAAAAAAAAAAAAAAACAAAAAAAAAAACAAAAAAAACAAAAAA
>Ga0209208_10004658_pt1 | contig 19363 bp, 14 predicted proteins | sample S1TSphfallax_3_FD_187694 | JGI IMG/M metagenome (GOLD analysis project Ga0209208, IMG submission 187694) | Host-associated microbial communities from peat moss isolated from Minnesota, USA - S1T2_Fd - Sphagnum fallax MG (SPAdes) (version 2) | ecosystem: Host-associated > Plants > Peat moss >... | reverse complement strand
CTCAAAAGCGGTACTTAAGATTTGGATGGAGGTCCTAGCCTACGTGTCAATCCAGGTCTCAAAAACGACGGGCTGCTGCGGTTCGATTCTAGGTCCTCATATAGGTACCAATCCAGGTCTCGAAAGAGGAGATAAGGTCCCAATAGAGGCGGTGACCCAGGGTCTCAAACGAGGAGCTAAGGTCCCAGCATAGGTCCTAAGTCCTAGCCTAGGTGCCAATAGAGGTGTCTCAAATGAGTAGCTAAGGTCCGATCGCAGGTCCTAAAGTAGGTGCCAATAGAGGTCTCAAAAGAGGAGCTAAAATCCGAAGACAGGTCCTCAACTAGGTGGTAACGCGCCAAACCGGGTACCCGCCCAAGACTGGTACCCTGCCTGCCCGTACAACCAAGGTATTGTAGGGGTATTAGAAAAGGGTATCGACAAGGTATATCAGGGTATCAGGAAACAAGGGAGGAACACAAGAGAGAAGACAGGACGTGCCTCGTCGTCGTCGTCGTCGTCTCTCGCGGTCTTGTTCGACGGAGCTATGGCAAGTGCATGGGTGAGGGTGGTGGGTGTGGTGGGAGGAGGCCAAATGGGATCTGGAATTGCGCAGTTAGCTGCGACAGCGCAGCTGGACGTCATCCTGGCGGATGTGGATCAACAGGCGCTGCAACGCGGCATGAGAAACATCACTTCTTCTCTTTCAAAGTTCGTAAAAAAACAAGCCTTATCCCAGGTAAGAACAAGAATAAGAACAAGAAGAAAAATAAACTCAGGTTTCCACCAGAATTCTCAATTCACAAAGGCCCACAGCAAGATTTCTAAAAGTTGCAGCAATGATTTTTCTGTTCTCTTTTATGCGATACGGAATCCAGTTTGCCCGTCGGTCAGTGGATTCTGCAGAATTTAGGGTTGAAGGATATGCGGATGGAGTGTACTGGTGTTATAATAAGTCTGAGTTGGACAAATTCTTCTATTTTCAGACAGTTCCAGAGTTTCATGAAAACGCACAATGGAAGAAGTTGTTGCTGGTTTAGGTCATCTTTCCATTAGACTGCTGTGATCAGAGCAGCTTTCCATTATGTATTTTAGCTAGCTGTGCTCACAGTCATCTCACAGCTTTATTGGTCAAGCATTGACCAATTGCAGGAGCTTTGAGTCAAACTGTGACTCACCATAAAATGACATCTGTTTATGAGAACATGTGTTCCTAGAGTTAATCACATGATTAACTACATATTTTCAAAGCACTTGCAACTTTCAAATGGAAAGCGACTGTCCCTGCAGCAAGAAACAAGGCTATATGTCAGTGGTTTTCCATTAGGCTGCTGTGATCATAGCAGCCTAATGGAAAGAGACCCTTAGTGGCCAGCAATTTTGAACTTAAGTGTTTTGTGGAATGGGGGTTTAGCTCCCAAGGTTGTGGACATGTAACATCAGAGGGTTAAGTCTTGGAAAAAGTATTATCCCCAGGTGGTACTTCAGTTCTAGAATCTCATGACAAATTCATAGTGGAATAAGTTGCTGTTGTGCTAGTGATCTGGAATCTGGTGGTTTATCTGGAATTGGGGTTTAGATTCTGCAATTGGGTGACTTTCTGGATTCCACATGTAATGGTTAAGGTGGGGGAGATGGTTAAGGATTGCAGGAACAGGCAGATGCAACAGTGGCTCGAGTGAGGACAACAACCTCGTTGTCAGACATGCGGGATGTGAATGTGGTGATTGAGTGTGTTTCAGAGAATGAGGCTCTCAAGAAGCGTATCTTTGGAGAACTTGATGAAATTCTTCAACCGAATGCAATTTTGGCCTCCAATACTAGCTCAATTTCCATCACTCGCCTTGCTGCTGCCACACAACGACCAAAGCAGGTTTTTCTTTCTCCTTCAAATCAGACATTGTGTGTTGCATGCCATAATTAGAAGTTGACCCATAGATGCTTTGGGATGGTCATCATGAGGTCATGGCCAACATCTGCACTGCATATGTGAAGTAGGAGCTTCAGCATCAAGCTGTCATTTACATGACAAAAGATGACTATTGTTAGAAGTGGAGTTGCAGGTAATAGGGATGCATTTCATGAACCCGCCACCCATTATGAAGCTAGTGGAGATTGTCCGAGGGATGGCCACTGATGACAATGTATTTGCGACTGTCAAATGCTTGGCTGAAAGGTACTGTTAGAGCTACTCACATGCTGCACAACTAGAATTGCCAGGACATCATGAAGAAATGAAGGCAGTATAGATGCAGAAGCCTCATGTGTGAAGTTTCGTAGAGGATGAGAGGTTAGGATGCTGGAGGGCTTCAAATGTTTAGTTAAATTGAGCAGTTCTGATTTATAACTTGGTATCATTGAAATAGCACCTGGAAGACTTGACAAGCTAGAAGTTTGCATGGCGGTTGAAATCTCAAAAGTTGATTGCAGGTTCAATAAGGTTGTAATCTGTTCTCGAGATTATCCAGGGTTCATTGTGAACCGGGTGTTGATGCCAATGATCAACGAGGCTTTTTTTGCCCTGCTGGAGGGTGTGGGCACTCCACAGGACATAGACACAGGTATGAAACTGGGAACTAATCAGCCAATGGGGCCACTTGCTCTTGCTGACCTCATTGGGCTTGATACATGTCTATCCATTATGCACACACTGCACGAGGGGCTAGGAGACTCCAAATACCGACCATGCCCACTTCTCATTCAATATGTTGATGCGGGTTGGCTGGGACGCAAAACTGGGCGTGGCGTGTTCCAGTACAATTCCGCACTTTGATGCAAATCATAAGCAACACAGCTACCACTCTTGTGCTCAAATCTGGCACATCTTTGTATTGAATAGTAGATCCAAAAACAGGACCACAACAGGTGTTCAAAAATGTAGGAAATTGATGCTAAACTGTACAAAGAAAAGCATGTTCCATGTAACCCTGCAGATGAATGTGGGCATGAGAGAAGAAAGCTTGTGAAATCTATAAAACCTAACAGTTCAGCTAACAAGACTGGCAAGTAACTTTGGTCCTCCATTGGACCATCCCAGTGTGGAGCACTTTGAAGAGTTAACTCCGCAAACAGTATAAAGTTTGCCATTTGGTCCTCTCCAAATTTCTGTCACACTCTGTAAAAATCCTAATGGTGAAGACTTACAAACCAAGGCACTTTGCTCCCGGATTCTCTTCTTGGAGACTACCTATGTCCACCTGCTGCCAACCTTTGGGTTGGGAGTTGAAGCCCAAGATCCGTCTTTTGTTGTTGTAGGATAACCCTGCACCTGTAAGCTCTCTCTTCTCCAGTCAATTTCATGGTTCATACTTCGCCATTTTGCACTCTTAAAACTCATGCTCAAGTGTTGACCGTCATAACTTGGCATCCCTTCAAACCCCAGTTCATTCCTCTTGGCTTGATCCACCGGAGGCACAACCAGGAATTCTTTTACTCCCTATGGCAATCCAGAAAATGTATCTGGACAGCAATGCCTGCTTTGCCTTCTGTGAATGATCACAACACCCTTACAAAGTGGAATGGGTATGAGTTGCAGTAGCTACTCCTTGACAATGGTCAATAAAATTTCTTGTATCAGAACTGGGATGATTGCTTGATCCAACTGACCTATGGCTGCTGTGCAAGCAGGCACTCAGCCCAATTGGGTAGCACAAGATTTCTGTGCAATATAAACACAGTTGAGAGAAGGTGTGATGACTTGTCAAATGGTAAAATACTGGAGATGGCACAGTTGCAGTATGGAGTAATAGACATATATGTTTGTAGATAGTTCTATGAAATTGCAGAGAAATCTCCAGTGAGTGCAGTCATAACATTATGAGAGTTGTTCACATGTGTTAGACCATCACATTCATGGCAGTGATGAAGCTGTTGTGACTAACCACCAGCTTAATCAGCTTCCAACAGTGGGTGTAGATAAGTACATTATCACCATACAAAATTACATGCAAATTACTATACAAAATCTGTGTCCTGAGTATCTGCAGCATTTCCAGAAGCAATGGGAAGAGACTCGGTCATAATGTTGGCTAGCAATCCCAAGAGGAGAGACACAATAATGGACATATGATACTTTGCATCAACAACATCAGAGGACAGGTACTTCTACAGGAATTGCACCCTTCTTGTGCTGTGCAAAATTCTTCCTGTTGAAGAGATTTTCTGCAATTCACCATTGGAGGTATGGATGGTAGAACTCAACATAACATGCAAAAAGTACATACAAAAGGGGATTATAGAAAATAACCCATGAGTCAGTTCAACGAGAGAAATACAACGATTGTTGGAGATCTGATCCACCAGCTGTGGAGTTGCAGGCATTGCTGGTGGAGGAATTGCAGGAGTTTCTATTGGAGGGAAGGTTTGCCTGTCCTTTGTACACATGAGCAAGCTCTTTCCATCACCATCAACATACGGATGTATATAGCTTGCACTTCTCATGTTGCCATGCTCTCCAAGGCAAACAGTCAATATCACATCAATGCTATCTGCACTAAACAAAAGATAATATTGGTGAATGATTTCAACAGTGAAATCAAAAGTAAATCTTTGGTTGAACTGAGAGAGAATTGGAACCCTTACAACTAAATCTGTTGCCTCCACCTGGTACCCATTCAATATTCCTGCACAAATAGTGACTCTTATCTATTAGTAAAATCTATGAAATCACAGAGAAAAAATCATAACTGTGATATCAAAGAGAACCCCATCACCTGCAAGACAGAAGTCTGTGTTCTTACTCAAAAGACAATGACAATTGTGGGTGGCAGTGGTGGTGCAAGTAATTGAATTGCTGCTGTGGATACATTGGAACATGAATTGCTGCTTGCTGCAAAAATCAACACCCTGAGTTGAGGTAAGGAAATGGAAAAAACACACACTCACACACAAATCTTGAGTATAAGAAGCTTGTAGATCAAAATCTATGGTGTTGATACAAGTTGCTACAAATCTACAAGATTGTCCCCATTCTCTGCCATGTGAACAGGCAAGTCTATGTTGATATACAACAGAATTTTCAACCTCAAGAACCTAATGATCTAAGGTACATTTTGCTAGAAATTGTACCCATCTCTGGGTTAGAATTGGCAGCAAGTCACAAATCAAGCAAGGGAAAGATGGATCAGTGGAAACAGAGAAAGAATCTTGATGAAATTCTCTAATTGTGGTGAAGAATGCTACGCTGTAGATGGTGATTGCTTTCTGATGAGACATACTGCTTCACTATAGAAGACAGGGATTGACTCTTGTAGCCACCATACCCCAGGCTGATAGCTCTGGTCCGCATCTTGTGCATACAGAAAATTGCAATGAATGGCCTCTTCTTCATAGTATCTGCAACAACCATTTGCATAAAGCCACTCTCCATCTTCCACCTGCCGACAATTGGGGCATTGCATGGTCCCTTTGGAATTGAAGGCAGATCCGATGCAGTCTAAAAAAACAACCTCCACAGCAAGCGAGCAAGAGCTCAACATCTGTGCAAAAGCACTTGTAAGCATGTTGCCAACAGGATGATGCATTGATTGGTAGTTGTAAATGGGCATTTGAGTTCTGAGCTTCTTGTCATGAGAAACTTACCGAGATGGAACTGGTGACCACATTTCAACTTTGCAATTGCTCTTCCCCCACCGTCATACTGACCATTTCCAGACAGAAGGAACACAGGGGAAGTGGACCTGCACACAACATGCTAGGAGTAGTTGCAGCATGCTGCTTCTGCTGATCATGATGAGGCCATTGCCGCTTGAATGCAGCTGTGCGGGTCATGTGAGCAGCTCCTCCTGGTCTCCAGCACCCACACCCACAAGCTCCTCGCCAAAGCAAATCAAGAACCCAAGAAGCTCAGTGGCGCTCTGTGGCTTTAGGGCTAAGGGTTTGCGAGGGACTCAATTACGCCAAAAAAAGATTTAGCATCAAAGAGAAATGAAAAAAATTCAGCTCGTCACACCCAATTCTCTCCTATCGCCGGCGCATTTGGGAGGAAATCTTTCGCGACGAAAAACCCCGAATCCCTTTGAATTCGGAAAGCGCTACATTTGGAATCCTGCGGACACGCCTGGTCTGCGGAAACGGTTTGCTTATTATTAGGGTTTGCGACGACGGAAGCGTTTGGTGGACGATTCCAGACGGTGGAATGGTCGTCCTCCTGAATATTTATTTATTTAATTTAATAATATTTATCAGTGTATGTACGAGTTTCTCGCAAATGGCTGATAATAATAAAATAATCAAAATTTCCTTATAATAAATTATTTTATGCTTCAAGAAAAACCCAAGGTCCAACTCGTTTGGGCAAATTTGGAATTTTGAAAATAAAATAAAATAAAAATCTGAACAATGAAACAAATCCCTCCAATTTTAAATGAAAGATTGGGTTTTATAATATATATTCATATCTCGATATCTGGAAAATATATATAAATATATCACCCACTTTCATAATGTGTGACACTTCTTTGTCTATTTCTTTTTAATTGAGAAAATAACCAAGTTGGTGTCAATTTTGTTTGGGATGATTATATACGGACCTATTGAAAAAATTAAGGATATTAATCCAACATTACACCTCTTGATGTTTTTCTAGGAAAAATAATAAAAATTACAAATGGTCATCATTATCACAAGTTCAAAAATAGTCATATTAATTGTAAAATTGTTGAATTTTTGAAAAAGTATGGAAGAAACAAGTAAAGGTTTTTCTTTACATTGCAACAATGTGAAAATTCACTAAAAAAAACCAATTGTTGATCACTACATTGTTTTGGCATCAAAATAAATCTAAACTAAACAATGATTTGAAGAAAATCAATTAACATTGAGTCACACCTTTCTTTTGACATACAAATAATACAACCAAAACATTGCTATAAATGTTAAATCCAAATAAGAAACCCATAAATGTAACACTTTGTACAAAGGCTATACATATAACATAATTAAAAGACTCATAATCGTAGGTTCAAAATAGTATTAGTTGTGTTTGGCCCATACATGTTTGGTAAGCCCTAAAATCATACATGCATGTCTATTATCTTAGGGCAATAAAAAATATTCATGACGTAAAAGGCAACAACAATACCAAAAAAAATAATTCAATTAAAAAATAATTTCATTATGATTTTTGTTATAAAATTTTCATCAAAGCCTTGTTGAAGTTTTAAAACTAACATCAAATTCATTAAAAAACACTTATTCTCAAAAACAAATTTCATACTAAAATTTTCATTTGTTTAGAGATTATGTGCTTTAATTTAATCAATTCTTGCATAATCTTTCAAATCAAAATTTTAATGAATTGAAGTTAATTATTTGTATGTTTATCATACAGATTTCATTTTAAGAATTAGTCATATGAATTGTTTTTTTCATTTCATAGTGATATGAAACCTCGTGATACAAAAAGGCAAGTAACAACCCTAGAAAAATAAAATGATATAGAAGCATGATAAATCAATTACCCAACATTCATATTTTGAAAAGAAACCCAACAAGTAGATGGGTAGACTTCAAAACGACCCATCAATTGGATGGGGTGCGCCCAAAATCTGCACATGTTCATTCATTAGCTTGGGGCAATAATAAAACGAGAGAACTTGACTTCCCAATGTTTACCTATATGGAAGTAAGGATTAATATGACATTCAACCTACAATCTAAAAACAACCATATGTAACAACTAAAACTACCTTATGTTTTAATTAAAAGTTGAGTAACTTCATTAAAAATTGTGCAACATTCACACCTCAATTCAAAAATAAATTGATGCCTTCAATTTATTATGAAACACTTTCATGTAAACACAAGTGATTGTTAATCATTGTACAACTTTTTTTCATAAGTTTTGTTGCAACAAAAACCTTGGGTGACCACAACAAAATTTTGGGACAAAACAAAGCCAAATGATTTAAGAACAAGTTATAAACATGCTTTTAAACAAATGATTGATGGACACACTTCCAAACCAAGTGTGTGTAGAGATGAATGGGAAGCATTTTCAAAACTTTCAAATTGTGCTTTCAAGACTTTCGAACATTCATAGTGAGGCATTAAACATCAAAGTATTAATGAAAACTTCAATACAATGGTTTCATGTTACAAAATCATTTGTTCTTCAATAATTTGAATTGTGTTAGAAAATTATGTTTTTAATGATTCCTAATTGTTCAAATTTTGAGTTGGAAGGGACATCATGTTAATTGAGGAGCTTGACATGGCTTTAAAATGGTGTCACACATTTAAATCGGCCTGTTTACTAAAAATTTCTGAAATTGTATTTATTTTTAAATGTCATTTAGACCTAATTCACATGTGGACCTTTAAAGTATATTATAGGGAAATTATGGTCCTCTTAGGAATTCAAATTGGAAGTGAATTTTTGTGAATGTAAGAGAGGTTTGTAGCTCAATTTTAGTTTGAAACTACCCAAGCCACTTAGTTTTGTTTATTTGTGTAATTGAATTGATTGAAAAATGTCTTGAATCATGATTTTGTCATTATTATTGGAGAAAGGGGAATTTACCACCAACAAGATTTAACAAGCTTTTGGGTGCATCAAAATCGAAAAGCTAAACACCAAAATTCATAATGAAATCAACATCCAACAAAATGAACTACAATCCATGACATGGAATAACATGGTTTCCTTTTTAAAATTAAAAATACCCCAAAACATTAATTCAATTCACAATTATCATAATACATGAATGATTTTGACATAAATTATATTATATTATATTATGCCAAGTTTTTGAAAAAATATTTATTATTTGTGCCAAATTTTTTATAATTACTATAAATTTTGAATCTACAAGTTTCAACTGAGACAATCTAGACACATTAGACTATCCCATCAACATAACAAGAATGTGTTTCTTATTTTTATAATTATTACATGTTGAAATTTTCAGAACTAAAAAACTCAAGTGCCGAAGTTAAAATTTTAATTTTAATTAATTATTGGATTTTATTATTTATTGAATCAGATCGGGGAGTACGATATGTCATTTGTAGAGCTTTTGAATACAATAAAATTCCATTGGATTCGTGAAAATTACATACCATACATGTTGTTCAAAACCCTAATCAACCATGTTATCACTCAATCACTAGGTGCTCAAATAAAAGGTGTGGGTGGACATGCTAGACTTAATTTAATAATTAATGGACCACTAGAATGAATATGAAAAGGCCAAAAAATTTATGGAGCCTTTAACCCAAGCCCAATAGGCTTAGCTTCAATTTCCATTTGGCCCACCCATTAAAATATTTTTTGGAACACCCAACTAAGCAATTAGTGAAAATCAAGTGATAAAGTGTTCATATTTCATTTCAAATTTTTTTCCACCATATTTCAATTTGATTTTTAGTTATTTTTGAACACATGGTAAAAATAAGAATGTACCATAAATAATAACATATAGTATCGAAATTCGTTGGGTCACGAGAGGACCAACTCAAGCCATCATAAACCTCATAGAAAATAGTGGTTGAGTGGGTGCCACTATTGATACCAAAACCCCATTCAACCACTATTTCCCCAAAAAAATAAGGGTGGCTTGGCCATATGGAAATTGATGCTTAATGAATTTTATATGTTAAAACTTGTTTATGGAATGTTAAAGACAACAAAAGTGAATGCGTTCGAAAGAATATTGAATAAATTGAAGCTCAAAACTCAAACAAATACAAAATGTTAATTAAACAAATTTCGCAAATACAAAATGCATTAAATTTCTATAGTAGTCACTAACAAGAGCATCTCCTCTTTATGTTAATTATTCCCCCCCATAAAAATGAAAAATTGAATAATCCAAAATCTCCTCTTTACATGCTAATCCTAAGTTTCACACTTTTTGGATGAAGTTTCACTACTTCATCCAAAATAGTGAGCACACAACCATTTCATTGTTGTGAGTGGAGATGTCCTAAGAACTTTCACATGTTGGCAAAAGTGACAATCCTTTTTGTGTCACCAACTTCCTTTTCACACCCATAGTAGTGCTATGGGTTTTTTTCCCTTTTTTTTCTTTAAAAAAAAAAAAAAATTCAAATATGCGGCATGGAAGATTTGGTGAAATTTTCTGAAAAAAAAAAAAAAAAAAAACTATTGAGTTTACATGAGTAAAACACATTTATCCAAAATTTTGCCTTTTTTTCATGAGAAAAAGAAAAAATTTGTCAACAAAACAAATCATTGGTCCCCATACAACTACAACAGTACCTAGCCTAGTTCAACAACAACATGCCTACAATAATACCATGGGTGAATTTTATATTAATTTTCTTTAATTGTGAATTTTAAAATAAATGTTCTATGAATGTGTTGAAAGTTATGGGAAAGTATATATATTTTATTTTATTTATTTTTAATCATGTTTTTTCCTCATTCAATAGGGCTTATTAAAAAAGAAATCAAACCGTTGTTTAATATGTGCACATGAGAAAGTCGACAACTCGACGAGAGAGAATATTAATGAGTCTTTTATTGCTCTAAAACTAGATTACATGCAATTGCCATCAATTTCTAGCTAATCAACGCTCAATCTTTGTTGATTTTTTAAAATTAATATCTCAATAGCCAATATTAACCAAATATTTAAAAAGTTTTTAAAAAATGAGCGTCACATTGAATTTTTTGAAAATTAATTAAATATTCAACAACAAATTGTCAACTTGACCCTAATACTATTAGGGTTTGTTTTTTGGGGGTAATTTGCGTTTGGCAATACAAATAATAATATGTTATAAATTGACATTATACTATAGAATGGAGCTAGTATGCTTTCAATTTTTCAGCATGGCAACCATCAGCATTTCTTTAAAAAGATTTTGTGGTGTAGTCAAGGTGGTGATTGTCCAAAAAAATAATTTAGCCAAATTTGGCTACTAACTATTTGAATTATTTTTTGGTGGCAAATTTTCACAACTGGGTAGATGTTTTTCAAAAAATGAAAATAATAATAATAATAATAATAATAATAATAATAATAATTCTTTTTAGGGATTTTCGCCATTTTTCAAAATAAAGATAATTAAATTAGCCACATCTAGACCTAGCTACTTCCAAGGTTGCCACTTGTAACAATACTTTTATAAAAAAATGTAGTAGCCTAGCTAGGATAGTTGCCATTTAATGCTAATTAATGCGGAGGATCCTTGCTAGTGGACCGACTCGAGGAATTTGAAACAATTTTAAAATTGTAAATATTTATTATTATTTTTAATAAAATTTTATTTTAAAAAAAACCTTCCATACTAGATATGAAAGTAGAAAAATAACAAAAAACCTTTCTATTTTCATGGCTATATACCATAGCTTATCATAAATGTTTTGGGGGGTATTGGAATTTATATATATTTTTAAAACTGGCAAAAATAGGGGTTTGTATAGAAGATCTTAAGTTAAGGGGTAATTAATAAATCATAACCCTAAACCCTAAACCTAGATACGTCCTTAGGTGTCTCCCTAGGTAAACCCTTAGGTAGTCCCTTAAGTAGATATGTCATTGGAGTTGCATCATATCATTAAAACAAAGATATTCAAGTGATTAACACAAAGTTAGGGTTTTCTTTTCTTTCAATTGTGCAATCTAAAATATTTGCCTATTTACTTTTTCCAACAATTTAGCAAAATATTAGTTGATTTTACACTAGGGGGGCTAAAAAAAAAAATTTTAAAGAAAAAAAAAAAAAGACTCCCAAATTTATTTTATTTTATATTATTTTATTTTTCTCTCTTTTTGATAAGAAAAGGACAAAAATTGTTGAAGAAAAACAAGGCACAAAATGGCTTGTTTCGTATTTTGCTCTTTAATCAATACACAAAGCCTAAACCCTAAACAACTCCCCCTTTTTAAAAAAATTTCTATGTGTAGTATCTCCATTTTTATTTCTATGTGTATTTTGAGGGATTTGCCCTAGCAAAAGAACCCTAGGGCTTTATGCTTGGAGGAGCTCACCAATTTTATAATAAAATTCCATGTTAAAAACAATGATTTTTTTATTTATTTAATTTAAACCTTGAAAAAAACACAACTCGAGATAGCAAGACAATATGACTTGGACGATTAATTTTTTTTTAATTTTTAATTTAAACCTTGAAAAAAACACAACTCAAGAGACCAAGAAAATTTGACTTGGATGATTTTTATTTTTTTTAAGTTTTAATTTAAACCTTGAAAAAAACACAACTCGAGAGAGCAAAAAATTCGACTTGGACGATTAATTTTTTTCTTAAGTTTTTAATTTAAACATTGAAAAAAACACAACTCGAGAGAGCAAGAAAATTCAACTTGGACGATTAAATTTTTTTCTTAAGTTTTAATTTAAACCTTGAAAAAAACACAACTCAAGAGAGCAAGAAAATTCAACTTGGACGATTTATTTTTTTTTAAATTTTCATTTAAACCTTGAAAAAAACACGACTCGAAAGAGCAAGAAAACTCGACTTGGACGACCGACACAAAATTAAAATTAAAACCGTGATTTGGGTGCACAAAGATGGGTTCGGATCGGATTGGATTGGATTGCCCGTTTTCTTTTGTCAGTTTCAGGCAAGGAAATTGTGAGCCAATTCTCCTTCCATACAGGGTGGGTTGTTGAACCCTCCTCACCGCCTTTCGGCAAGTCGGTTTCTTCATGTGGGTTGTTCGGCTTCCTACTTGATTCCGTTGTTGTTCTAATAAATAAATTATTATTATTTTCTCAACTGAAAGAGAGAGATGCCATTTCGAAAGCCCATTGGGGCCCAACCTCCATTGATGATGAGATAGCAATAATATTTTTTAATTTGTTTTTAAAATTTTGGCTTGTTGTTGTCTATTCTCAACGATTCTAGGGCTTTCTTCTTTTCTTTGTAGTTTTTTTTTGCCTTTTGCTATGAAAACTCTTCTTTGCAAGATCACAATTGATTGTGTATGTGGAAGAGTGAGTGCAAGAGACAATGATGTGGAATGTGAAATTGTGATGGTAGAACATGAAGAAGTGTTGGTAGTAAAGCTTTTGGTGATAGTGAAATGTCAAGACATGAGATAATTGTAGTGTATGAGGAAGCATTGTCAACAAAGCTAATGTCATTTGATAAAATTTAATGATGGATTTGTGAATTGAGGATTTTGAAAAAGGGTTGGCAATAAAACTCACAATGATATCCTAACTTGATGATGAACTTGTGAATTGACACAAACATGAATAAAACAAAAAGGCAACGGTGAGATGAGAGTGAAGTGTTTTTGCAAAACATGGGAAATGGTGAGATTTGGGTGTAAAGATGTCCCAAAACATGGGAATGACAATGAGGCATGGGAGAGCAAACCTTGTCAATCTCATCGATAAACTATTAGTTAGAATTTCAAGCTATTAAGTTATTGGCAATGTTAAACATCAAAATGTTTAATTTTTGAAGATTTTTAACATGATAGCATCAAATTAGCAACTTCCTTAATTTATAAAGTTGCTCGGTGATAATGAAGGCATGTTATTTGCAATTTCAACTATCTAAAAACAATTTGCTTCAAGTTTGAATATAATTAGTTATCATTCAATTTATTAACCATGTTATCTTTGTGTTTGAACAAGTTCTAAGCTATTGAATGTTACTTATGATTGTCCTTACATCATTCACAATGTTTATCATCATTTTTCAAATATGATTATTAAAAATATTTTTAATATATAAAATATTCTTATTTTTATTACCAATTGTAAATGACAAACAATGATGATACTATTGATGAAAGATTCCAAACTAGGTGTAAGGAGGATCTTTCATATGATCCTTTGCCTTGGTAATTTCAAATGAAATGTCAAGGACCATGTGAAGGATTATGCAAAGGTGTTTTTTTGGAATAATTTCTTTTCAAAATTCTTTAATTTTAATAACACAATCATAGATGATGGAAGTGACAAACATATTTTCAATACATTTTGCAGCAACTTGTATATCATTTTTCTTTAATTGAATTTGAATTGAATTTGACTGAATATAAATTCAATTGAATTTGAATTTGAATTTAACTCAATTGAAATGTTTACTTATGAAATTCAATTCAATTTCAATGCAATTCAAGTTGCATGCAATGTCATACAACATTTTTTATTCAAATGGAAACTTAATTTTCACAAAATCAAGTCATTTTTTCATCATTTCATTAGCAATGATAGTAGGCAATATGGATTAGTTCATTGATCACTAATTTTTTGGACCATGTTTTGGCGATAATAGTTGTGTGAAATCAATTCTTTCATAAGTTCATATTGTTTAAACATGGATATTGTGTATTGTTTAAACATAACATTTGTGTTTAAACAATACAAATAGACATACAATATTTGATGTCTACATAGCATGAATGTATGTATGACATTTTTATGTAGACAATGAATATAACATCCATGTCTAAACAATACAAATAGATGTATGATGTTCATGTCCAAATAATATGATTATATGGAACACACATTTTGCATAACTATCGTTACCAATTTGTGATTCAAGAAATTTTTTATTAACAAATAATAATTATGCACTTTGTTGCAAAATCAAACTAAAGGCGAGGCCACATACTTAGATGTTAATCCTTTTTGCATTTTTCCTCTAACATCTAAAAAAATGCTATCTATCACCTTAAAATTAACTATTGCCCATTTTTTACCTACCTCCTATCTTTTTATCTTTAGCTTGTCCATACTTATGATGTTGGAAAAGGGGTTAACTTACCTTTTTCACCTTTTGAGAAAGTAGCTTTTCCATCGCCACCACCTTAAAACTTTTATAACTTTATTTTCTTTTCCTTCATAGTTTCACCTTTTGCCTTCCAACTTTAGATTCTCATTGCCATTCATGTTTTGTTTGTTGTCGTTGCTACATTAGACACTTGCTTTGGTTTGCTCTTGTTATGACACCAAACACCTAGTCCATGCTTCTTGTTGTTGCAATGTCAAACCTATTGAAAGAATGCAAAGGAACTTGGAAATTGAGCTTGCTTGTTATGCCAAAGGAGAATGCTACTACATTTGGGTGAACGTTGGGTTGCTACTTGAATGGAATTTTTTTGAAAATTCAAAGGTTGTAGGCGGGAATGTTAAGTTAGTGCGGATTTATTTGGACATTTTTTGAAAATTTTGCTACCTCAAAATTTTTGAAAGAAAATCTAAGATTTTTGTAGATTCAAAACTAATAATTGGGTTAGCTACCTATTAAGTTAACTTCCCGTGCCACATAAGCATCCACATAGGATTTGGAGGTAGCTACAATTTGCATTCATGGACACAAGGTTAATTTTAAACTTTTCTAACTTTGTGTTTTATCTCTAAGTGTGGCCCAACCCTAAGTCAATATTTTCTTTTTCAATTTTTTCAATGTTGCTAGAATGACAATCATTAATAAAAAGATTTAGCCACAATTGGCTAGAGAACAAATTCAACAATTGAAAAATTATATTTTCTTAAATTATATTATTATTATTATTATTTGACACTTGAATAATTTAGGTTTTATTTCCACAAATATTCTTTGTTGATGTCTCTAGGCCTTTTTTTCTTTCCCCACCAAATGGAAAAAATTGACCACATTAAAAAAAAAAAAAACTCGAGACTAAGTATTATGGTATCCATGTGATATTAACTATTTTCTGAAAAGCCCTACCAATTTAATCTGAATTCACTTTCACAGGATTTTAATATTAAGAACACGAGCCTTTGCCTTCATGGACGAGCAGATGCATCCTCCGTCATCGACCGGGACTTTCATCCACGAAGGCACAACTGTCTGCCTGTAATCTGTCCTGGCGTTCTTTCTCAGCAGTACACAGTCAATCTCTCTCGCACTGTCGCTCGCTAGCCCGCGCGTTGTCTTTGTCTCTCTCTCTCTCCTCAATTGCGGGGATTCAAGCTTTGGAGATCGCAAATGCTGGGAAGTTTTTGAGGAAAGTTAGCGGATGTGCGAATGGCTTCATCATCTGCTACTTCCTGGTATGTTTTTTCTTTTCCCCCCCTTCTTTTCTTTCTTTCCCGCACCCTCTGGTTTCGGATTTTCTGCTCGGAAAAGAGACAGACAGACAGACAGACATGAAAAGGGCTTAGCAAAGAATTCTTGAATTCCTTTTTTGAGGATTTTTGATTCGCACTTTGTAGTTGCCTCTTGAACAGTTAGCTCCCCTGGTGAGAATTCGTGCATCGGTGTTATTATTGTAGTTTTTCCAGATCGTACGATTGATGGATTACTTGCGTTTGCCGGAGCTGCTTTTGGTAATCGGGCATCTTTTGTGAATATAACACAGTTTTTGGGTAAGATCTTTTTTGGGTTTTTTTCTCCGTGCAATTCACGATCGTATGTGGGGGCGGATCTCACAGCTGTGAACAGATTCTAGGGTTTCATCATCAGTATGTCTCACGAGCTTCTGACAGCCATGTACCTTGTTGCTGAAAACCAACGGATTCTAGGGTTAACAGATTCTAGGGTTTCACCATCAGTATGTCTCACCATGTTCTGACAGCCATGTGCCTTGTTGCAGAAAAATAACAGATTCTAGGGTTAACAGATTTTAGCATTTCATCATCAGTATGTCTCACCAGTTTCTGACACCCAGGGACCTTATTGCAGAAACAAAATATAGTCATAGTTTCCTGTTCCAAGTTTTACTTGTTCAGCTCAGCACAGCAGCAATAGCATGTCATACAGAGCTTCAATTCATTTCATGCAATGCCAGTGGCCAAATTTCCAGTTTTCTCTATTTCTTTGATTGACCATGCTAATCATTGCCTCCTCTTATGAATTGCAGAGAGGAGGAAATAAAGCAGGAAGAAGCAGCAGAGTTGAAGCCTGCCTATGAGACAGACCGAGTTGCTGTCAACAGCATAGATTGAACCCTCAGTGAAACTTTGAAAAACGATTCTGGGTGCATTTTTCTTTCCTTCCCCTTGCTCAAATTTTGCATTCAATTGGTTGCATCTGTTGCCGTAGATTTGTAGGAATTTGTGTTGTGTCTGTTGCCTGATTTGTATGAACTTAACACAAATTCAAGGTCAATGGGGTGCTGTTTTTTCCAATGGCACACTTCTCACTATTTTGTATGTTAAAGATCATGCCAGCAGCTTTGTTGTCAGAGCCTTGCAAAAGTGGTTGTGTGTCCAAATCTGGCCAGTTGAATTCTTTGATGACATGTTTTATTGTTGACACCTGTGGAATTTCACTGCTTTAGTTGTCATACAAAATGTGCAAACCTTGTGGGCTCTGGTTGACAAGACATCAAGCTTCCTTACAGAGTGTGGCATTTGGAGGGAGTTTTGTTGGTCCGGATGCTTAGGGCTTCCTCACCAGCATTTCTTGTGTCTCTCTTGAGTTTCTGTTGCTTTCTTTGTTGCAGGTTGCTTGGTGTTGGGAGGATGTTAGGTCGAAGCTATTCTACAGAAGGGCAGTCAACTTCAGATAGAAGGGAAGGCACTGATGATTCCAGTCCAAGTCCCAGTGGGCGCCAATCTCTGATCACATCCAAGGTAATCTTCACTCTTGTTAGAATTTCCAAAGTCGTTGATGTGGCTGATACAAAAGTATATGTGTTCTGTGTACCTCTTCCTATCAGACATTGTTCTTTTGGACATGGGCAGAAACAGCTTACTATACCAGAGATGTCCCTCCAGTAGAGACTGAATTTTGCAAGATCACTGCTAATGACAAGCCGCCTTTTGTTTCAGCTATTTGATCAAATGAAGTGTGTCAAAACTTTCAATTATGGTTTCCACATAACCTATCTGTCATTCTCAGATTATGTTAGGGTTCACCTAGTTGACCTCATGTGAACCTTAGAATTGTCCAGAATATTAATCTTTGACAAATGAGTTGAATCAATTGAACTTGCATGTATCCAAGACTATGCTCTAGGTGACAGTGCAGATTTGCAAAACCGTGTTGGACATCTGGGCAGGCAGGGTTTCTGGCAGCTGCTATTAGAGAGCTGCAATCTTTGAACCTGTCTATCTGAGAATGTGTCTGTCTCCTGGCCAGAGTAGGATAATTTTTGCGTAAGAACTTGATTCTTCCTTTAGTCTGTTCAAAGTGCTGCAAAAGGCTGCTACTACCTCTGTGGCTGTAGGGGCAGAACTAGTGAGTCAGGAGTGGTGTCCTGTGGCTTGACAGAGTATTGCAAGCAATGCAAACAATGAGACTCCAGAGGTTTCAGTGCCATCACCCAGTTACCCCTTTGACACTGCAAGCAAAGGGGGCTCAGCAGGTAATTCAAGGTTGTGTACTGGTGGGAGAGCAACAGATGCTGCCAGAGTGGCTAGGTTCAGAAAGATCCTGGCTGCTCCTGCTATTGACATCGGTATGTGTCTTAATCTTCGTATGTACCTTGGCAAGCCTTTTACTGCAGGTGTAACACAGTGATGGCTTAGATGACTTGTTCATATTCTAGAACTGAGAATGCTTGTTGCCCTGAATTATTCTGACTAGTAATCCTTCGGTTGCTTCAATATAAGACAAACAATGTCTGGTGTACCATGCAGAGGCATGCTGCTATTTGAAACTTGCACAGTTCATCCTATCTTGAAGCTGTGCTGATCTCTAAAATAACTGGATATTTCTTTGACTGTACAAATGCCATTTTCCTTGACAATCACAGAACTCTGCTTTGATGCAATTCCCCTCCCTTTCTATAGTATTTACAGAGTAATGGATTTTTGATTTGGGGGGATTAGATGCCTTGCGAGAGCTTGCATGGAGTGGTGTCCCTCCCAATATTAGGCCCATTGTCTGGCGCCTCTTACTGGTTTGTATCTTGCTTCAATAGTTGAGGACCCTGATCCAGCAAAACAAAGAATGTTGTAATTTTGTTCCCATAATGCTTTCCTGCTTCACTGTTAAAACATTTCTTCAAAAGTAAGATGATGTTCCATTCTGACCAGGTCAGAAACTGAAGTGCCATAAATCTGGTGAAGGGATATGCACCACCCAATGCAGATAGAAGAGAAGCAGCCCTTGCCAGGAAGCGGCAGGAGTATTTGGATTGCATTTCACAGTATTATGACATTGGAGATGATGATCGTAGCAGTGATGAAAATGAGATGCTTCACCAGGTACACCTGATTCCATGTGTCACCAAGGTTCAAGGTGAAATTCAGATGTTTGGGTTCTGACTTGTTGGCTTTTTCTGGCAGCTGATTTTGTGGGTTTTGTTTAGTGCATTGGCAATAGCATTGCACATAGTCTGTGAGAATGAAAGACAATTAAGAAATAAACTTCTTGTCATACCTAAGGGAAAGAAGGCTTGAGTTGAGTTAAAGCTGATGTTATGTGGTGTAGATATCTATGGACGTGCCCAGGACACTACCTGAGGTCCCATTCTTCCAACAGATTGCTGTTCAGTCCTCATTATCACGCATTTTG